>Ga0070747_1000584_pt1 | contig 17730 bp, 2 predicted proteins | sample VirMetDEL_Mar_31_FD_77321 | JGI IMG/M metagenome (GOLD analysis project Ga0070747, IMG submission 77321) | Aqueous microbial communities from the Delaware River and Bay under freshwater to marine salinity gradient to study organic matter... | ecosystem: Environmental > Aquatic > Marine > Coastal ... | reverse complement strand
TTATGATAAAGAGAAAAATGAGTGTGCAGAATTTATTGATATAAAAGAGGTCATTGGTTAATTCCAGTGACCTCTTTTTTTTTTTATTCTACTCTTCTTTTCTATCTTCTTCATTTTTAAGAGCTTCTTGTTTCCAATCATATTGACTTCTTATATCAGTAGGATAAAATGCATCTACTGCATCTTCAACTTCTGAGTCAATTTGTTTTCTCATCCATATTTTTGTTTGAAGGTCTTGGTTTTTATAATCATAAAATTTTTCTGTTTCTTTTTCTAATTTAGCCCTTAATTCTCCTCTTTGCCTTGTAAGTTTTTTCTTAGCTTTTTTATAATCAGTATGAAAATACTCATTAATCCATTCTGGATCAAAATCCCTATCAGCTTTAGTTGTAGGAAACATAGAAGGTAAAAAAGCTTTAGTGGCATTCATTATTCCTGATTCTCCTGAATTTGTACCTCCTAGAAGCATATCTTCTCCTTTTAAATATTTATGAGAAGCATCTGCAAATTTAACTATCTTTTCTAGTTGCCTTAGTGCAATCATTCCTTTATATAAATTCAAACTATATTCTATAGGATTTTGAATTGACACTAAACTTTCTAAAACTCCAGAAATTTCATTTTCTAAATATGTATCTACAGATTTTCTTAGTTCATTTTTTTCTTTATAATAAGGATTTACTGCTCCATCCATCTCCATTAATTCATCTTCATCATTACTAGATTTAATTGAATTAAGTAAAATTTTAAATAAAGTAAAAGACAATAGTACAGAAAGCTCTGTAACAATAGAGTTTAAATTTTTTGCATCTTCTTGGTTAACTTCTCCATTACTGTTTAAAGCAGCATATTTTTTTAAATCAACACTACTTATTGTTTGTTTACCAGTAATAGCATTTAGAGGTAAGCCTGCCATTTTTGTAAATGTTGCACCTAAAATAGCTGCACTTTTTTTAATGTCTACCATATTATATACATCCCCATATGATGCATTTCTTATAAGACTGCCTCCTACAATTCCTATAGATAATCCTACTGCTGCACCTACAGGACCAAAAGCCATAAATCCAGAAGTAGCTAAAACAGTACTAGGAGTAGTTCTATTATGAGAACTATAAATACCTTTACTCCCAATATTTCCTGTAATAAGATTAGTCTGTTCAGAATGTATCCTATTATAAACTTGATTTGCCATCCAAGTTTTAAATAACATAACAGTTTTACCAAATACATTACTTTTTATAAGAGTACCACCTGTTTTTGAATAATCACCTTGAGTAATAGCAATCATTTCACTCATAAATAATTTATTAGAACCAGCATCTCTATTAGAGAAATTTTGCCAAGTTTCTACATTACCTGGTACTTCAGCAAATTCAGGTTTTAATTTTAAAAGCCCATCTACAATCTCAAAAGCAGGTAAACCTTTACCATCAAAAATAGGTACTTCATTACCATTTTTATCTGTAATCATCTTTCTCCTTAATACAGCTAGTATCTGTGGAACTTGATTGTTCCACTCTGCATATTCTGTTAAATAGTAAGGAGATAATTTTTTACCCATACCTACTTTACCAGAAGTGTTTCTTGCTCTATCTATTTCATTAGTTGCATCTTGAAGAATATTTATAATATTTACTAATAACTTTACCTTTGAGACTTCTCCTCTATTAGCAATTCTTGAAAACTTCTTCATTACAAAATGATTAGCTTCATTGAAATCTTCTGAAGTGTAGAAATGACCTGCAAGTATCTCAGCTTGTGCCCAACCTTGTAATCTATTAATTGCTGCAGAAGGAACTTTCCAAGCAAGTCCTGCAAATAAAGGAAATACATTAAACACAGTATTGTAAATCTCTCTTGAGTTCCAAGTAGAACCTAAATTATCCATTTCTTTTTGGATAGCTGCTTTTTGTACATCAGATAAGTTTGGGTCATTTTTTAAACTTTCTTTCAAAGTTTCCATCCATTCCTTTTCTTCTGCAGTGTAACTAGGTTTACCAAAATTGAATTTTGAATCTTTATCAGTAACTCCTTTTACATTTTTATTATACCAAAAATTTAATCTTTGTTTAGCTCTTACTCTTTCAAGACCAATGTTAGCTTCCTGTTTCTTTCTATTTTCAGCTTGTAGTACTAATTCCTTTGTAGATGTTGGAGGAAGACCTTTTTTTATTCTGTCATAAAATTCTTTCATAAGACTTACAACAGGCTGTGCATCTCTTTGAGCAGCATATTCAGCAGTCATCTCAAGATAAGCTCTAGTCATTACAGATAGATTAGTAACACCTTGTTCTATAACTTGATCTTGTATGTGCATTCCTATGAAATCAGTCATAAGAATAAGAGGATTATTTGGAAAAGTATCTATTAACTCTTGTCTATTAGAAGAACTACCTATTACCTCAGATATAGTATCTAGTAAACTTTGTGGAGCTGCATATAAATTTAAATGTGAAGGAAGTGTTTCTTTATATTTATTTTGAATTTGTAAAGTCCTTAATCTTGTCTTCTTAGCTACTTTTTCTTCCATAGAAGAAAATTGTGCTTTATTAACACCTTGAAATTCACTTGCATTAGAATTTTTTCTTTTAGTTTTAAATCCTTCTCTTATCCAAGCACTCATATTTACTCCCCAACCTTTTCTTTTAAAAACAAAATCAGAAAACTCTTTTCTCATAGCAGGAATAGAGCCATGAGTTAGTTTATTCTCAGAATCTACAAGAGTATGGTTGATATACTCATAGGATTCTTCTAATACCTTCCAATATTTATATGCTGCATCATTAGCTTCAATCTTTTCAAAATTCTTATCATAATAATTAGAATCTACAGACTCTAAATTTCCATTCTTTATAACACTTATTTCCTTTCTTGGTACATAAGTATTATAATCCATACTGGATTGATATTGTTTAGAACTATTACCACTTACATAATCTACTTTTCCTTTTTGATTTGAATTTTTAGACTTAGAAAGTTCAAAAGGACTTTTCTTTAAAACTTTTATTCTAATACTAGCCCTTTCTTTTGCAGGTAAATCCTCAAATTTAAATACACCTTCTTCTTTAAAAGCTTTTTTTACAATTCTATATTTCCATTTCTCATATTCAAGTAGTTGATTTAATTGTTCTTCTACAACTTCTTCATATTTATTTTGACCTAATAATTCAATCAACTCTTTTTCATAAGCTTCTGATTCTTTTTGGTCTACATCTCCTACTTCTTGTGCAAAAGCAGGATGATTTACTACTTCTGGTAGTTTAGTTACATCAATAATATGAGCATTAGAATCTATCCAACTAAATTTTCTTGCATTATTTTTATCAATTTTAACATATTCTTTTTTAGCATAAAAGGCAGCATTCTTTCTTTTATAATCTCTTTCAAAAGCAACTGACATTTTATTCCAATTAGAAGTAAATTTATTTACTAATCTTCCTGTTGAACTACCATTTATATCTTTTTGATAAAAAGGGTCAAAATTAATAGTGCTTGGAGCACCATTGAACCAATTATTTACAACAAAATCTCTAGCCATTGTACCTGCTTTCACTAACTCTTTTTCAGCAGCATTCAATCTTTCAATAAAACCTTGAACTTTAGATTTCTTAATACTTCTCTCAATTTCCAACTCTATCTTCATGAGTTGAGCTAATAGACTATCTTGGGAATAAAATTGTTTATCAATAGTTAATAGTTGTTTAGATATTTTATCAATATCTTCTAAAGGAGCTAAGAGTTCTTCAATTTCAAGTTCATCTTTTCCTTGTTGCCTTAACATCTCTTTTATTTGACTAGAATCATTTACTAATTTTTGAAGATATTTCTCTTTTGCTTTACTAAGGTCACTTACTCTTTCTTTTACATCTTGACTTATAGTTTTTAAAGCATCTTTAATATTTTCATCTAAAATATTGTTACCATCAATTCCCCAAACAAGAGCTTGATTTAAAAAAGGATTATCTTCTTTATTTTCATGTCCATAATCAGATATTGCATCCAAATAACTCAAAATTTCTCTTGCAGTATTTAAATTTTCTATAGTTGGATTAGCTAATAAAGTGTCTACTAATAACATTTCTTCTCCTATAAAAGACACAATTTGACTAAAGACAGTATCAGGATTTTTTATAACTGCTATATCTTCTTCTAATTTTTCAATTAAATTGTCTAATCTTCTAATTTCAGCTTCATTTTCTTTGCCTTCAAATTTCTTTAATACATTTAAGTTGTAAAGTTTACTCTTAAACTTTGTAATTAAAGATTGTTTATGGTCTATATAAGCATCAAAATTAACTTGGTTATCAATAGCTCCTTTAGGCATATCAAATAAAGTCCAAGTATCCTTCTTTTTTTGTTCCACAGAAGCTGTAGGTTCATTATAATAAGGTGTTTCTTTCATCTTATTCTTAACTTCATAAGCTCTTAAAAGATTAGGAGGAATAGTTATTTCAAGTCTTACATCAGAAGGACTCTTGTAAATAGTAGTCCATTTACCATATACCTCAAAATTAAACTCTTTCCCATACTTTTTAGCTATCTTTTTCTCCATAGCTTCAGCAGCTTTAAAAGCCTGGTCTACACTCTTAATTTTTGATCCATTAGTAGGAGTGATAATTATAGAATTATCTTTGAAAGTTCTATAAGCTACAGCCTTTGGGTTATAGACTTCATTTCTAGCTTCTTTTATTTTATCATCTCTAAATTTCTGTATTGGACAACTCATTTGTTTTACTTTTATTTAATTACAAATATCAGGTAATTCATTTAATAATTCAGGTGTAAGACCTTTTAAATAATTTTCAAATCCTTTAATATCCACTTTAATTGGATTTTCTCCTTGTATAGCTACTCCTGCTAAGTATTGAGAATATTGCTCTTTTCTACCCATCTTTTGAAGTACAGGATTTTCTTCAAATATATTGTCTATAGCATCTTTATTACTTTGTGTTTTAGGTAAATCAAGTGACCCCATAGTGTGGTTTATAATCTTAGTAAATTCTGAATCTTCTACATTATCTCCCTCTTCATTTAATTTTCTAATCTCCCTTTTTTCTGCAGGAGTGTATCTATTTTCCCCCTCTAATTTAAGTAATTTATTAATACCTGTGTTATTTCCACCCTCAATTTCTATAAAATCTAAAATACTTACTAAAGATTCATAGGTAACTGAGTTTTTCTCAATAGGTACTCCTGCTGATGCTAAAATATTAATAACCACATCTTTCAATCTAGTCCACATAGATTCTCCTGATTGCATAAAAGGAGTTTCAGCTAATCTTTTTTGGAAAGCAGGTTCAGTTAATGCAATAGTTAAAAATTCAGCAATATTTGAACCACCATAAAGTACTTCTAATTCTTTCTTAGTGTATGCTGTAGAAGAAGGTAATTCTCCATTTTCATGCTGTGCTCTTTTCTTTTTAAAAGCTATTAGCTCAGGACCCAATTCTTTTTCAACCTCTTCAAATACTTTTTTTAATCTTGCAACATGCCTAGGGAGAGTTTTTACTATTTGTTCTCCATCTTTATTGAAATACTTTCTTATTTCAAGAGCAGTAGCAGTATGGACAAATTCATGTACAAATACTTTGGCTATATGAGAGAAATTGTTCTCTTTCATCATATTAATATCCATAGTAATTGTGATATTTCCTTCTCCATCTACACTAGTTCTCCCATCTGCAGCAGCTTTTGTACCTGCTTCTGAAGTATCTGCTATAACTACTTTTACATTAGATTTTACATGAGGTAATAAGAATTTTATGAGTTTGTTAAAATGTCTGTACTTTCCTTTAGGAAAATTAACTATATTATTTAATACAGTTGTCACATCTCCACTTCCAATATCAAACACATCACTTATCTCTTCTTTAGTCTTACCTTTTAATCTATCATTTTGAGGTCTAACTACAGCAGGAGCTGCTTTATCTAATAAAGACACATTATTATCATTACCCATTTCATATTCATTCATTCCATGTGCTCCTAATATAGAAATTCTTTGATAATTACCATTTCCAATATGTTGGTATAGAGAGAATTTATCTTGTTTTCTTTTACTCTTAGTTTTATTCTTTTTACTAATAAACTTAGGATGGTCTTCCCCTTTAAAAAAGAAATTGTCTTTATTCTTATATTGAAATAAAGATTGTTCCATTTCAGGAGGGTATTGAGTAGCTTTATCAGGATTATGCTGTACAAATTGCTTAGTAAAAACAGATACTAAATGAGAAGTCTCTTTAGTCTTATTTTTTATACCTAATATTCTGTGGAATATTATATTATCTCTTTTTGGAGAATAATTTTGTAGTACTGTACTAGTTCCTGTAGCTTTTAAATATTCAATAGGAATATATTTAGCAAATTGGATAGCTTCTTGTACACCACCTTCTACATAAGAATAAGCAACTAAATCCATAGCTAAATCTCTTGTAGAATAAGGCTTACCATCTTTATCTGGCAATGGTTTATCCTCTAAATACATTTGACCTATGGAAGAATATAAATAATCTTCATCAAAGTTCTCTTTAGCAGAATTATTAAAGAAAATAGTTGAAGGCTCTCCATTAGTATTTGTGTTATAAGTAAATTTAGTAAATAATCTATCTTTTTTTATGCCTTCTGCACCTTCTTTTTTACCTTCTTCAACATTTTTTAAATCAATGTTTTTAAGTTGATTCATGTAATTGGCTAAAGAAGTATTTCCTTTTCTGTCAATAAATAATCTATCTCTTTCTACACTTGCTATATCATCAAAAAGTCCATTTTTATAATCAGAATTAATGTATTTCTTCATTTCTTTAAAAATCTGAAACTTTAATTCTAATTTCCTGGTCTCTGACATGTCTTTTGCCTCTGTAATCTCTAATATTTCTGCCATTACAGAATTAATATAAGGATCTGAGTAAGGGAAATATTTATTCCATAAATTATTACCTATTGCTACTCCATTAACTACAATTTTTCCTTGTGGAGTTGTAGGCATTACCCAAAAATCTCCTACTAAAGTATATCCTTCAGGTTGTTCTGTTGTGTCACTTATAGGAATATAATCACCAATTAATTTATCTACATTAGCAAACATACTATTTGTACCTAAATTTTCTAATTTAGTAAGTTTGTCATTTGACTCTATAATAGATTTTCCTAAACTTGTAGTATTTAGAATAGATTGAACTCCACTAAGATTTCTAGCATACTCATTTAACTCTAAAAATTGTCTTAGTACTGCTAATTGCAATCCAGGTTGTCCATTTTTAGAATCAGAAATTTCACTGACCATTTTTTCAGAAGTTAATTCTGGCATTAATCCATTAAAATCTTCATCACTTATTATACCTTCAGAAATATCTCCTCTATCAAAATTTTTACCATATTTTTGAATTAATTGTTCAATAATTTTTTCCTCTCTATTAGCATCATATTCAGAAGTAATACCTTTACTTTCTTGAGTTAACCTTACATAATCAACTAAGATAGGCTGAGATAAGAATAAGTAAGGAATAGAAGTTTCTTGATCTCCTAAATTCTCTCCTTTATCAAATCCTAAAAGAGTTAATAATGAATCTACATTAATAGTAGTACCATTTACATTAACCCTACCTAAAATTTGCTCTTTTTCATTATCAGTAGCAGTGTTTTGTTTTTCAGCTAATACTTCTGTAATACTCCTGGAGCCATCTAAAGTATTAATTTCTCCTAACATTCCTGATGCAGTGAAATTACCTATAGTTACAGTTTTAGGTGCTAGTGAATCATCCTCTAACTTTTCAGCCATAAAAAGTGGCTCATTAACTTGTTGAGATAAACTATGAAAAGTCACATAGTTAGAATAAACTCCAATAGCCAATTTACCAGCAGAACCTAAGCCCATTTTAGATTTTTGATAATCATCATCAAGGATAGTAAAATTAGAGTCATCTACAGTTCCTGTTTGTAGTTCCTCAATAAAATCAGCTTGACTACTTGCAAAATCCATAGAAAGAACTTTATTTATCTTTTTCTGAACTTCTGAGTTAGGATTTGAATAAACAGCTATATTGATTTTTACAATATCATTTTCTAGGATTTTTTGTTCTAGTTCATCTTCTAAAGCTTCTAATTTTTTATCATTAGAGTTTAGTTTATCCTCCATTATCTCATCATAAGTGTCTCCTAATATGCTAGCAAAAAAAGCATCTACATTAGGGTCTTCTGCTATCTTACCATCTAAGATTTCTTTTTTCCTTTTTAATATTTGTTCCTTATGAGTTCTATTAAAAACATCTAACTTACCTGTCTTTTTATTAAATGCAGTCCATAATTGATAAGCAGTTTCTTTATCAATATCAAAATCCAATCCTTTTTGAGGAATGAAGTTCATAGGAACAATCATTAAATCTCCATTAATAGGAGGTAAGAAACCAACTACTTTAACAGTAGACCCAGAAACATGTGCAGAAGAAGGAGTTCTAAAAGTAAAATTATTTAATAATTCAGGGTCAATTTTACCTTCTTTTAGTTTTAATCCAGTAGGAGTTTCATCAAGATATTTGTATTTATTATTGACTTTTTCATAAAGGTCAATTAGTTTACCATTATTGTCTTTGAATTTAGAAGGTAAATATATCTCTGCAGATATAAATTTTCCATCCTTTACTCTTACACCTTTTAAATCTCCACCATCATGATCTCCAATAGTTATTATTTTAGAAGCTTCTTGTATTCCATCCTTAGATTCAGTTACTTTCATACCTGCTTCTGAGCCAATTACAAAGCTACTACCAGGCATTTTTTGCTTGATAATTCTATTAGTCACAATAGCATTTAAAAGTGCCTCATATCTATTAGAATTAGAGCTTAACCAAAGTGGTAAGTCAAAATCATAAAAAGTATTCCCATTAATTTCTTGTTCAGTGATATTTAATCCTTCTACATCTTGTCTAGGGTAACCTCTTTTAATAGCTTCTTTCTTTAATAAATCTTGAAGCTTTTTAGCACTTTTAAGTTCATCTACTGGTATCCCATTTTTATCTAGACCTAGTTCTCTGTATAATTGTCTCTTTTTTAAATCAATAAGATTTCCAAATGTATCATTAAATTTGTCATACAACTTTCTTCCAGAAACTGTTTCTCCATTAAACATAAATCCTTCTTGGTCTAACATTCCATCTCCAAACAACAATTTAAACATTTGAGTACCCATAGATACTGTGTCTTGTTTTTTCAAATCTGATTTGAAAGGTACATCTTGTTGTATTCTAAAATTATTTCTATCTAAAATCAAACTAGATGCTTCTGCAGTAGCTAGACTTTCAGGATTAAAAGGGTCTATAGGATTGTTCATAGCACCTACTTTATTAGCAGTTTGGTATGAAGCTCTTACAGTCATTCCTTCAGGGCTTTCTTTTTCAATTCTCTCCATCTCTACTCTTAGACCTTCTAATCCCCTACCTTTAGTCATTTGTGGAATTAATGGAAAAGAGGAAGATTTGATATAAACAGTCCTTGTAACATCTTGTTCTTTATCTAAAATTTGTCCTGTGTAAACAGGTTTAATAGGTTGAAGAACTATTTCTAATTCTTTTTTAGTTAAATCTCTACCTTCTTCTAAAGCTTTTCTAATTTCTACTAATTTAAAATCTTCAATTCTACCTTGATCTTCTAGTATTTTTAAATGTTCATTTAAAGTAGTATACTCCTGTGCATCAGTACTTGGAATAAACAAGTACTTTTTAATTTCAGGAAACTTCTTAGCTAATTTTTCTTTAGCTTCCTCTTTAACTCTTTCTTCAGTAGAATTAATAGCAGTATCTAAAGTAGAAGACACCTTATTTAGTGCTTCTTTACCATAATATAATTCAATTAAATATTCAATATTCTCAGCCACACCTACTTGGTCTTTTAAGAATATTTGCATATACTTGCCATTTTTACTATTAGCAAGTTTATTACCAGGAGCAATTAATAAAGCTAGTCTTTTACCTAAATTTACTCCTAGTGTTTTAGATAATCCTAAGTATTGTTTATCTGTCCCTTGTGTAGGGTCAGGTTTTATATCAGTATTTAATTTATTAAATAATTTCTTTGTAATTAATTTTTCTTCATAAAGTCTATTTAAATCTTCTTTAAATTCTTTATAACTACCATAAGCTTTAAATAATTTACCTTTTCCATGAATAGTTGCTATTTTAATAATATCTAAGTTATCTACTCCAAAATTATTAAATAACTTATCTGAACTATATACAGCAGGGTCTCCTGCAATAATATTATACATACTACTATTAGATAACATAGAGTTCATTACAAAATCATACATTCCTAATTTGAATTTTTCTTCTAAACTACCTGTAGTTTGATTCAAATATGTTTTATCCCAAAATTTGATTTTAGATATAGAGCCATCCTCTTTAATTTCTAGAGCACTTTGCCATTGCTCCATTTTCTTTTCAACTTTAGAATCTATGCTTTTCTTTAATACTGCATCAATTTGGTCTCTAAATAATTCCTCAATTTTTTCTACAGTATATACATCAGGACTTATAGCCATTAACTCAATGATTCTTTGTCCTTTTTCATTTTTAATATTATTTAAAGAAGGGAAATAATGGAATATTTTAGCTGCTGCATCATATCCTTCTATATTTGTTCTTTTTACCTCTGCATTAAATTTAGCTATCCTTTTTAACTCAGGTTTCACTAATTGATTGAATAATAAATTCCTAACTGTATCAGTAAAAGAGAATTTACCATCTGAGTCTACTTCAAAAGATTTTCTTTTGTCTTTAAAAAAGTTAAATACTCCTGTGTTTAAAAATAACATCTGAGATTTATCAGACATAGTAGGCATAAACATTCTACCCATTCTTAAACTAAGACCTTTACCTTCTTTTACAATATTACCATTTTGGTCTACTACTGCTTTTACTTGCCCTTGTTTTGTATCTTGAAGTCCTGCAATCTTAGTTAAATCATGATCTATATTATTTAAATCTGTAACAGAAGAAAATGCAGAAGCTTTTCTACCTTGTTGTTTTAAAGCTGTAATACCAACATGGTCAATACTAAACTTACTTCTAAAATCTTTTTCAGCATTTAAAAGGTCTAACATATAAGACTCTGAACTAATAGATATGTCTTTTAATTCATCTACTAATCCATTATTTCCATCTTCATCATAATTTTTCAATTGGAAAACTCTGTCAGTTACAAATTTATTAGGAGTAAGCCCAAAGATAGATTTACCATTATCTCTAAATGATAGTGTTACTGCATGATTGGCATATTTACTTTCTAAATTAGCTAAAGCTTGTAACACATTCCCCATATCAGTGTGAGGATGATTATTCTCATTACTTTCAAATTTTGTGTCCCCTGCTTTTTGAATATCAGTTAAATAATTATCCAACAGTCTAAAAACTCCTTTCTTACTTGTAAACATTTCTGAGTAAGTAATAAAATCTCCTGATGTATAAACACCTCTTGTACTTATTTCTTTCCAAGCATCATCAGAAAAAGTGATACCAAATTCAGTTAACCATTTTCTAGTTAATTCAGTATTCACATTAGGAGCATCATCCCCCCATTCTTTCATTTTTTTCTGTAGTTCTGCAGCTTTTTCTTTGCTAATACCATATTCACCTTCTTCTGAAACTACTAAAGGAGTCATATTCAAATTATTTCTCCAAGATTTCTTTATTTGTCTTGTAATTTCATTTGCATTAGTATCAAAAATCTTAAGAGTATAGTTTCCATTTCCATCTACTGAATACATTGCAAACTTCATAGAAATAGGATGCTTTGCAAAAGTGTATACAAATTCTTTTTGTAATTGACTATCTGCTTTTTCTAAATTTGCAATAACTTCTGGAAGCCATTTATAAGCTTCTTTAGAAGCCTTAAGTTTAGCAATCATAGTTTGATAATCAGATTCTGTTTCTACAGGAGAAGATAGTATCTGAGCTATTGTATCATACACTTCATTAAAACCTACATAAGTAGGTAAGCCTAAAAATCCTTTTTTAACTTTAGCTCCATTAGGGCTGTCTTTATCAACCACCATTTGAGTAATTCCTGCAAAAAATCTTCTTAATCTATAAGAAGTTTTTCCTTTACTATCTTCTTCTAGAGAACTTTTACTATAATCTTTAACTCTTTGTGAAACCTCTACATCTTCTTTTGTTGTACCATCATTATTTAAAGTTCCTTCTTTAATACCTGTATATTTATACAGTTTTTCTAAAGCTTTATTTTCAATATTCTCCCAGTTAAGCTTTATATTTTGATAGACTGCTCTTACTTTTTGATATTCCTTGATTGCAGGAATTAAAGATTCATCTTTAGTAGATGCATATAAATCTTCAAGAGTTTTTAAAGTCTCTAATACACTATCTAAATTTTCTTTGATAGTATCATTATAAGATTCTTTCATTTGACTTAACAACTCCCCTTTTGAAACTACACTACCTTTTTCAATACTAATTTTTTTAGAGATATTATTGAATATGTAATCTATTATTTCTCCTTCTTGTTGAATAGTAAGTCCATCAGTAATACTAAAAATATCTTCAATGAATTTTGGTTGCATAATACCTCTTTTAGGCATATCAAAAGATTCTGATTTATTAAGACCTAAATTATTAAGTAATTTATTAGCTTTTTCTAAAGCTTTTTCTACTTCAGTTTTTTCTGCTGCATCTTTAACCTCTTTTTTAATTTCTTTACCTTCTTTAGATATTTCTTCTTTATTTTCTACTTCAATAGGGTCTTTCTTTTTATACCCAAAAACAATAGCTGGTTGAACAACAGTAGCATATACTGGATTTTCTGTAGTACCAACATTAAATGACTTAATAGTAGTAGTTAAATAATCTTTCATGTACTGTACATAATTTTTATTAAGATTATTTACTTCTCCTGCTTCATTGATACTAACCATATTAGGTTTTCCTCCTACTGCATCATTGTTAGTTACTACTTTTCTAGCTTTTGCTTCAGTAGAATCTTCATTAAAAAATAAATTTGAATATTCTGTGAAATCTATATTTTTCTTTTCAATATAAATATACTGACTCATAAAGCCTATTAAGTCTTCAAGATTAGATACATCATAACCTGTTTCTTTAAGGACTTTATCTATAATATTTTCAGCTTGTTCTTCAGATATTTCTATATTTTTAGTTACTTTTTTATTAGACTTAAAATTAGAGTTATACCCTGCATTTTTTAAGAAGGCTGCTAATGCCCATCTGACATTATTATACATTTCATCATTCAATCCTTCTGTACCATCAGCATTTTTTCTAAGTACTTTATAAGCTGTCCAAGTCTCTTGTCCATCTTTATTAGTACCTATTCTTCTTACATCATAGGCATGACCTGTTTGTAATTTATCTCCATTAGTTAACACTCTATTTTTATTTTCAAAACTTTCTGCACCTTGCATCAAAATGCCCCTATCCATTGCAACTGCAATTTCAGCATCAGGATTAGCTTCTTGTAATGTAAGAGCTTTAGCTGATTTAGGTATTTCTTGATATTTAGCTCCATCTTTAGAATGTATTTCAATACTATTTACACCATCTTTAAAAATAGCAGTTCTAAATTCAGAAACTTCTTCTTTTCCTTCTTGAATAACAGTAGCTTGCATTGCAGGATTTTCTTGAAATCCTATGTTACTTGTATTATACCAGTTTACATCATGTATATAAGCTACAGGAATATTTTCACTATTATATGCCATAATTGGCACACTGTCAATATACTCTTGACTACTTTCAAATGCAGGATTTTTAGCAATACCATTAGCTAGCCATTTAGGATAAGTAATAGAAACTTTTTTGCCCTCTTTATTTAAGTAAGTAATATAAGTTTTAGCTAAAACTTCTGGAGGAGGTATTCTTACACTTAATTCTGTACCTACTCCATATTTATCAGGATGTAAAAGTTCTTTAAACCACACAAGTCCATTTTCTCTTAATTCAGTATCTGTAGTTTTATTTCCTAAACCTTGTTCAGTATCTTCTTCTATATATCTTAAAGCTAAAAATCCTAATTTTAAATCAGAAGAAATAGTTTTCATTTCCCCTGGTTTTCTAATAGGTAAACCATTTTCATCAAATCCTACAACAGGTGCATCTTTAGCTTCTTGTTCTTTTAAAGTTTTTTTATTATCTTCAGAAACAGTTTCTCTTGTTTCCACTCTTTCTTCTTCAGTAAGAAGATCAGGATTCATCATTTTATCTGCTATTGCTTTAAAAGGGTCAAAGATTTCCTTATAAGCATTTACAAAATTAGTTTTAGCAAAATTATTTAATTCCCATCCTAAAGAAAGCATATTGTAATATTCTTCTGCTTGTTCAGGAGTAGTTTTCTCAGCATATTTTTTAACAAATTCTTGAAAAGTAGGTTTTTTACCATCTTTACTTTGCATTGCTTGATACATACCTTTTATAGATTCTCCAATAGCAAGTTTTTGTGCTTCAGACATTTTAGCCAGCACTTTAGGTAAATCATCAAAGAAAGATTTTTCTTCCTCTACTACAGTAGCTTCAGAAGTATCTGGAACACTTATTGGAGCTTCTTCAGTTTCTTTAACTTTTCCATCATCATCTATTTTGAAAATTTCTTCAAAACTATTAGCATGTTTTTGAAATTCTTTTTCTTCTTCAGATAAATCAGTGTCATCTTTCTTAACTTTATCTATTTTTTCATTAATTTTTTCAGTGGTTTCCACAGTTTCTCCTGCTTCTTGTTGAGCAGTTTTTATGATTTCTCTTTGCTTAACCATATTCTCTATGGCTTTTTCTTTAACCATTCTAGTATACCAATCTTCTATAATTTCTTTCTTTCTATTTTCTGAAAGAATACCTTTAAAAGATTTTTCTACTTCTTTAAATGCTTTATCAAGAAGGTCTTGGTCATTAGTTTCAAAAGCCTTTTTTATATCTTTATTAGTTTGAATAGCTCTATTAAATCTATTTTCATCTTTAACTTTTTTCTGAAATTGTGGAGAAGTTTGTTCATTAAACAATATTCTAGAATCTCTTTCAAAATTAACAGCTTCATTCTTAATACTTTGATAACCTGCTAAAGTTTGAACAGATAATATCCCTTCTTTATCTAATCTATCTAAGAAATCTTCATATTCTTTTTTCTGTTCTCCAGTTAAACTGGCTTCATATTCTTTACTAAAAAGATTTGCTATAGGAATAGATGGAATATCAAACTTACTATTAGCTGCAAATGCCTTGATATCAGCTTCAGCATCTTCTGAAAGTTCTGATATTTGAGAGTCCATTTCTCTAATGGCTTTTTTAGCCATTAATTTATCTCCTTGCAATCTAATTATAGTATTAGAATTAGGTAGTTTTTTGTACCTTTCATATACTTTTTTAAGATTTTGTAAGTCTACTAAAGCACTATTTATATTTTCTCTAGTTCCATCTTCAACACCTTTTTTAGTTGATAAAACTTCTAAAGCTTCTTGAAAATCATCTACTGTATTAGTTTTAAAAGCAACCATCATTTGATTGTAGAATATCTTCTCTCCTAATACTTTAGCTTCTTCTTTCTTACCATCTTTTATCAATTCTTCTTGTTTTCTAACAAGAGTAACAAGATCTGTATTATTAGAGGCAAAGTCAATTATATTTACTATATTATCAGGGTCAGAATCTCTAAGTTCTCTAAATTTCCTAAGAGTTTCTCTTCTTTCTCTGTAAGCATCTCTATTCTTTATTCTTCCAGGAATATGTGTTGCAAAACCAAAAGCACCCATCAACATTCCTGTAGCAGCCACTTGTAATATTAATTCTTTTTGTTGATGACCATCCCAAAGGTCAGAAAATTTAGAATCTCCAATGAATATGGCATTGGCAGGTATAATTACTTCTTCTTCTATAAGTTCAGAAGTAAATCCATTATAACCAAAAATGTCCTTAACATTGTCAAGAAATCTAGTTGCTTTACTTTCAGGTAACATATCTAAAGGATCTCTTAATCCTACTTTTTTGAAGAAACCACTTACTCTACTACCTATAGCTTTTTCTACAAGAAGTTCTAAAGCATTATTAGCCACACTACCCCATACTGCATTACCTACACTTTTAGGCACAACTTCTTCTAAACCTTTCTTTACTTCTTCTATTTGAGCTAAAGCTTCTTCAGTAAGATTGCCTTTTTCATCTACACTATTAGGGTCATCTTGTATCTCATATATCTCTTTTCTTGAAGCAGCTACATATTCTTCATACAAATCTTCTCTTAAAGAAGCACCTACAAAATTTCCTTCTTTATCTCTCTTTACATCAATGTCTCCTAAATACCTTTCTAAACCATCAGCATAAGTTGCTGGCATAGCTACACTTTGTACAAAAGGGGCTGCAATTGTAGAACCTCCTCTTGTTATTACTTTAGTTGCTGCTAATAATGTCTTAGGCTTTATACCTGTTTTTAAAATTCTTCCTGTACTACTCTTGAGGGCTTTAAAGAGACCTAATTTTATACTTCCCTTAGCAGCAGTTCCTACTCCACTAGTTCCTGCCATTTGCATCATCCAAGGAATGGTCATCATTACATTATCAAATGTATTATAAAGACCACCTGCATCTACTTCAGTAGTAACACTATTTGAAGTATCATAAGCTTTTAGTAATTCAATATCACTATCACTTAATTCTTGTTTCTTTTCTGCTTTTCTAGCTACAGAAAATAAAGATATAGCATCTGCCATAGATGCTATTCCTGCAGTTTGAAAGTCTTCTGAAGCTGCATTATCTAATATAGCTCCCCAAGCACCTTTACCATTTAAATTGGCTTCTAATCTATTTAGAGATTTTTCATAAAGATTTTTAGTTGATTTTAGTTTTCTATCTTTAATAAGGCCTTGTGTTATAGGTGCAACAGGACTAAGAGTAGATATCATCTTATCTTTAAAAGAACGTGAAGAAGAAGATTCTTCTAATTTTCTATTAATTTCCTCTAATTTACCTATTACAATATCTCTTTCAGCTTCATGGACAGGTCTTACTATCTCATTATACTTTCTTTTAAGGGCTTTAATTTCATCTTCTGCTTCTCTAGTTATAGTTTGTCCAGCAACCATTTTTGTACCCCCCATTCCATCTCTTATTTGAGAATAGACAGTCACATAATTATTTTCATCACTACTAATCCTTCTCATCTCAGCAGAAAGATCTTCTTTTGCTTGATAAGCTTCAGGTTTTAATTTAGTATAATAAGACCTTTGAAGTTCAGACATATTAGCCACTTTTACTCTCTCATTTTGAGCCTTTACTTTAGCAATAAATGGATTTTCTGGTCTAACAACTTCTTTAGGAGCTTCTTTTTTAACAGGAGGTTTTGAAGGTGTAGGAGTATAGTTAGGGTCATCCATTTCAGTGGAAAATCCTTTCATTAAACCTTTAAGTTCTATTTCTTGAGTACTAAATTCTTCTGCTTTTTTATCTGCAACTTCTTTTTTAGCTTTTCTATCTTTTTCATAGAAATCATAAAGAGAATTATATTTACTTATTTCATTAATTTCTGAAACAACTTCTCCTGCAAAATCAACATCAAAATTTGTCTTTTTATTAAGATCAGGATTTTCTGCTAAATATTCATTTAATGTTTTCATAATTGTGAGCCGATTTCTGAGAAAATAATAATTATAACAGATGCTATTAATAATGCTAAAATAAATAGTATAACATTTTCAGGGATTAAAGGAAGTCTGTCATCTTCCTT
>Ga0070747_1000582_pt1 | contig 17764 bp, 15 predicted proteins | sample VirMetDEL_Mar_31_FD_77321 | JGI IMG/M metagenome (GOLD analysis project Ga0070747, IMG submission 77321) | Aqueous microbial communities from the Delaware River and Bay under freshwater to marine salinity gradient to study organic matter... | ecosystem: Environmental > Aquatic > Marine > Coastal... | reverse complement strand
CGGCGGGCCGGGACGCATCGGTACTGTGGGCTCCGTACCTGGCGACCGACAATGAGGTAGAGATCGTTCCGGTGCCCGAGGGCAAGGACCTGTCGTCGGTGGCGAACATTCCGGCGCTGCTTGACCAGGCCCGACCGTTCGAGGCGCCGATGCCGGGCCTTATAACGGTGGCGTCCCGGTACCTTCGAGCTAACCGGGACGGAACCCCGGGTATGCAGTTGTCCGACTTCGTGCTGTCCCCTACCCGGGTGTTGCAGTCGACGGAGGGTGCCTTGTCTTATGAGGTTTCCGACGGGCGTCGCACTCACCTCATCCTGTCGGCGGATCTGATGTCGAAGAACACGATGCGCCGGTGGTCGGCTGACCGGGGTCTGACGTGGGCCGGGTCCGACACTGACGTGGCGTTGGTTAGTTCGGCTCTGAAGTCCGCGTCTCTGTTTGTTCCGCAGGAGGGAGCCTCGGATGTTGCCGGGTTGAACGATAGCCACATCGTGTGGGACGGTGGGTCGATCGGCGACTCGCCGGTGCGGTACGTGCCGGGCGCCTCCAAGGTGAGTCTTGACATTCGAGTGTCAGAATCTGCTCCGGCGGATCATAGGCTGCTGTACGCTATGCGAGAGATGAACGACCACAAGGTTACTGATCCCATTCTGGCCTGGGCGGCGGCCGCCCCCTTCCGGTCCCTGTTGCCTCAATTTCCGATACTTAACGTGGCGGGAACGTCGGGGTCGGGAAAGACCACAACCGTCCAGGCCATCATCCCGACGCTGACCGGCAGTCACATATTTCAGACGTTGTCGAGCAGCACGCCGTACGCTGTAGAGTCGCTGGTTAACTCGACCAACGGGTTTCCTGTCGTGTTCGACGAGTACCGGCCCGGTGCCCGCACCGCTACCCTGGAGCGCCTGGAGCAGTTGGCTCGTGACGCCTACGACGGTCAACCGTCAGCCAAGTCAGCGGGCGGTGACCGGTGGAACGAGATCGCATACATCCGCACCGATGCCCCTATCGTTATAGCAGGGGAGCAGTCGATTACCGAAACGTCCCACGCCGAACGCATGATCCTCGTGCAGGTGCGTCGTCCCGGGGTTCGCTCAGCCGCCCACCAGCGGGCCCTGGAGTACATCAGGTCCGCAGCGGAGGGAGGGCTAGCGTTTTCGTACCTGTCGTTTGTGGTGCGGCAGGCCCAGGAGGGAGGGCGGTTACATTATCCCCCCGTCGGTGACTCGTCGCTGCCGGACCGTGTCCGGTACAACCTCGGGGTGTTGGATCTGGGGTGGAGGCTCCTCAACGACTTCCTGTCGTTGAAGGGTTCTGCCCCGCTGGAGGACCCGGACTGGTCCGGTGTGGTGGATACTACTGTCGAGGTCACGGCGACGAACCCGACGATAGATGCGTTGGAGTGGGCGTTGGGTGACCGGTTCGCTGGGGAGAACGTGTGGGTCGACGGCGACGAACTGATCGTGCAGGTCGCCGGGTTCGTGGCGGACGTGAAGCGTAGCGGGTCTTTTGTTCTTCCCGGAAACAACGGTAAAACGATATCGGATCTTCTTCAATCAGATTACGATGCCCGCCCGGGTAAGCGGATACCTCCGCTCGGATCGAAGCAGAAGCGGGTGTGGGTGATGTCGGCCGATCGCGTATTTTCCAGTGGAGTAGAATAGCACCATGTCTCGCCACCAAGATCTCATCGACCTGTCCGATTGTCCCCGCCTGTCGTGGGACCCTACCGAGGAGCAGGCTGCGCTCACTCGCACCGGCGAAGACGTCGATGTGTTCGAGTTGCATCACACCGGCGCCCCGGGTCCGGCTACTCTCACATTCGCAGGTAAGCAGGAGTGGCTTCTGTCGGTCGAACGGTACCACGAGGTCAACAAGGGCTGGTCCGATATCTTCTACCACGTGTTCGTGTTCGCCGACGGCGAGATCTGGATGGGGCGGGACCTGCGCCGCACGTCGCAGGCGAACCTGGCCGACGCTGTCACCGTTCACATCCCCGGCAACAGCCCGATCGTGACCGAAGCCCAGCACGAGTCGCTGCTGCGGATCGCCAGGTGGGCCACGTCGGTACCTGCTAATATTAGGGGTCACCGGCAGCGCCCGGCGTCTACCACGTGTCCCGGGGATTCCGGGATCGCTGAAGTGAAACGTCTCCGGGAGGAGCTGGCTATGCCCATTGACCATAACCACAAATATCACAACCTGGCTCACCTACAGGACGCCAAGGACGCCAAGGCCAACGGCCTGTGGGACGGATCGGATCCGGACATGGCTGCGTCCCGGTCTACCGTGGCTGTCATCGCTCAGCGGGCGCTACAAAAGGCAAACACGGCCGTAGTGTCCGGCCCCCCAGGCAAGGACGGTGTGTCCCCACAGATGGATGACATAGTTGACGCTGTACTGTCAGAATTGCGTAGGAGGATGCGGTCGTAATGAGCGAATTAGTGCAGGCCGAGCTGTTTGCGTTGGGTATCCTCACCCCGTTCATTCTTGCCACCGTCGCATGGATGCGTAGCGTGTCCACCAGCCTGGCCGCCCTGAAACTAGACGTGGCCGCCAACAGCGCCCGGCAGGACGCCACCCTCGACGACCACGAACGACGCATCACTAACCTCGAACACCCCGACCGTTAGGACCCTGATGAGCCCCGCCCCCAAGATCCTGTACTTCGATATCGAAACGTTCCCGCTCCTCGCCCACGTGTGGTCGCGGTTCGTAGACGGACCCGTCGTAGCCATCGAACGTGAATGGTCGATCGGCTGCATCGCCTGGCAATGGGAGGGAGGCAAAGTGCAGGTCCGGTCCCTCAAAGGCATGGACGTCCACGACGACACGCACCTGCTCAACGTGCTGTGGGAACTGTTCGACGAAGCCGACGTCGTCATCGGTCACAACGGCAACAAGTTCGACATCAAAAAGGTGCAGGCACGGTTCCTGCTCGAAGGGTTCGATCCTCCGTCGCCGTTCCAGTCGATCGACACGCTCGTCATCGCACGCCGCCACTTCGCTCTCACCTCGAACAAACTGAACGACCTGTGTCAGGCGCTCGGCATGGGAGAGAAGGTCGACACCGGCGGTTGGTCCCTGTGGGCCGGGTGCCTGGAGGGAGACGCCCGGTCGTGGGCCAAGATGGAGAAGTACAACAAGCAGGACATCGTGCTGCTCCGTGACCTGTACATGAAGCTCCGGCCGTGGGCCACCTCTCACCCGACGATCCACACGGCGGGATGCCCCGTGTGCGGCTCGGACCATATCCAGTCGAGAGGGACCCGCCGTGTGCAGTCCCTCACGTACCGCCAGTTCCAATGCATGGAATGCATGGGCTGGTTCAAGTCGGCGAAAGCAACCGACGACGTAAAGCCCGCATACAAGAGCGCCGTCCGGCGCTGATCGGAGAACACAATGTTCACTCTAAACCTTAGCGACACCTACCAGCGTGCGCTTCGCACGTTCGCCCAGGCGTTCATCGCCGCTATCCCAATTTCTGACAGTGGACCGTCAATAACGGCGTTCGTAGAGTGGGAGCTGTGGTCCGTGGGCCTCGGCGCCGCCGCCCTGTCGATCGTGATGACGTTCGCCCGGGACCGCAAATGACCGACCTGGAACGAACCGAGCTAGCAAATTTAGAGTTTAAGGGAGCCACCGAGCCCCGCAAACTTATGGACATCCTCACCGAGTTCAACGAGGAATGGGGCGGCGACGACGAGGTTATAGTCTCTACCGTCGACACAGAGAACCCCGAGTCGTGTGAGTCGTGCCAGTAAGGATACTGTAGCTGCGGACCACGTCTCCGTCACCGCCGTTGTGGCGGGGGCGGAGGCGTCTCCGTAGCAGTCACTCTCCGAGTACGCTGGACAGGAAACGGTCGGAAGTTGAGTCGGTGCCGGATGCCCCGAGGGCGGACCGGCCCCCCGTGCTGGGACTGTCGCCTACCCACCAGTTGCTGGCTGACATGCCTTCCGGGTAGTAGTCTTTTGTTTCCCCGGTGCGGGAGTTTCGCAGCGTGTACACGCCTTCGAGGGGTAGCTGCCCGGCTTCGATCCATTCTGATGGTTCCCGGTACGGGTCGTTGGGGTTGGCCTGGTTGTATGCGTTTTTGTGGGCACGGCTAAGCGACGTCGTGGACGGGTTGATGTTGGCGCCCTGAGCTATCAGCCAATCCCTCGCGACAGAGACCGTCACGCCAGGGAATCTGTGCGGCACGTTACGATATTCGTACGGTTCGCCCTTGCTGGTCAGGAACTGGTCGTCGGGGTGGAGCCGGTTGTATTCGACCTTTACGAGAACGGTAAGCGACGGGTCTCCGGTGAGCGCCGAGAAGACACCTAGCTCCTCGGCCAGGTCCGTGCCCCGGGATTCCCGGCTCGTGTACGTGCCGTCCGTCTCGTACTCGTGTCCTTTTCCCTCTACGGACGCGGCCCACTCGGCGTACGAGTACGGGACGCCGTCATTATCGAGGAACGGTTCGTTGGGGTTGTCTCGGTTCCAGTGGGCCTTGGCCCGGACGGAGGTGGAAGGGTCACCGGACGGGGTGAGCAGACCGTTCTGTTCGGCGTATTCGAGGCGGCGCAGCTTCAGTTCTAGGCCGCTGGTGTCCAGACCCGCCGCCCGGTCTGCCTCAATGTTTTCTTCCAGGATGTCTCGCTGAGGTCGTGCCCCGGATTCGGGGGTGTCCCAGGAGTCGACGTCGGCTCTACGTAGCTGCTCCACGGTAGCCGAGTTAGGATATTCATCCTCAAGAATATTGAGAACTTCGGCCTGCAACGCCGACATGTTGTTGTTGGCTTTATCGGGACCGTACCCAGATACCCGCATACCAATAATGTTGGACAGGATAAACGCTTCGCGTCCCAAATCTTCTTTGGTGATTGTCGATTCGGTGTTGCCGAGAAACCCTACGCCCTCGCCCTCTGTGAGTTTTTTGACGGCGCTATCTAGCTGCGTCCATGCCGGACCGACGAGGGCGTCGACGGCGGCACGCCACCATTCCTCATCTCCCTTGGAAGTGGGGGCACCGGTGAACGGGTCGACCCCGGTCACGGCCTCATTGATTAGATCTATGAAGGCTTTGGGTCCGCCGGACGTCAGGTTCATCCAATCGGAGGCGGCTTCCCTGGCGCTCATGTTGCCCGCCAACATGTCGGGTATTTTCAGGAACGGTTGAAGCGTGTCGGCTGCTGCGGAGAACGGGGTCTCGAACCCGCCGACGAGTCCCGTCAGCCCTAACGGGTCTACGAGGGAATCGAGCCGTTCCGACGAGTAGCCGGGCTGTAACACGCCGAGACCCGAGTCTTTGGCCTGGCCCATAGCGCGCTCGATGGAGCCGACCCGGCCCGGGTAGCGGGCTAGCGCCCACAGTTGGAACCCGGTGTTCTTTCTCATAAACGTGTAGAACCGTGAACCGTATTTGAGCGCACGCTCGATGCCGGTGAGGTCGCCGTAGTCGAATAGGGTGTGGCGGACGGACTTTGCCGCCTGCGCCGTGGACAGGCCCTGGTCTAGCTGATGGATGTAGTGGGCGAGGCGGGCGTTGTCTTCGATGGCGTTGCCGAGGGCGCGGCCCGACGTGATTAGTTTGTTGTTGCCGAGCGCGTGCAGCCATCCGGCGGCGTCGTCGGATATGGTGAGGTCCTCCATGAGACCGTTTAGTATTTCGTTGTCGGATGCCGACAGTAGCCTGTCGGCGTTTCTGGAGGAAAGTCCCTTGGTTTGCCGCAGAGCTTCGTCCAACGGTATGCCTTCTACCAGAGCAATCCGGTTGGCTTTAGCCAACATTAACTGTAACCAGGCTGCGTCGGTGTACGCTTTGGGATTTACTATTCCCTTGGCGGCGTTGAGCAGGATGTTTCCTAGCCCGTTTCGGGAGTGGAATCCTACGCCGTCGATGAGCGGCGACGTCGCCCACGATCCCCAAATTTTGGATTGTTCCTGCACCACCTCCATGAACGCCTTTAACTGTTTATCGTTTCGGACTACGGCGGCCACCTCGTCGAACTGGTCTCTCACGACTTCCGGCACGAATACCTCACCCGAGGGGGTGTCCAGCTTTACGTATACTTCTCCCTCCGCACGTCCCTTGTTGACGATAGTGAGGTCCGCTTCGCTGGGGTTTCGTAAAACTACGGGAACGCCGTCGACGAGCGTTTCGGACATTTGTTGGAGTCCGTCGTCGAGGACGGCCCCCTGGAACGACTTGGCGCCTCGGGCCTGGAACGCTTCTATTACCCCGGAGGTGAAGAACTGGGTACCTTCCGGAACGTACATGGCGAACCGTTCGTTGATCTGAGTCAACATGAGTTCGGACATCGCTTCGGTGCGTGACTTGTGGAACCCGAACTCGCCACGGCCAGCGGCTGCGTCCGTGAACCCCATAGTGCGTCTGATGTTGGCAGGGTTTTTGTGAAGCGCCGACATTCCTTCCCTGGTGAGGACGCGCGGGAAGTAATGTTCTACCATGTCGTCGAGCCCGGCTGCAACGGCGGCGGTGTTTAGTTCGGTTCGGACGGTAACGGCTACTTCCGCATAGTCGGCTACGGCGTCGTAGCCGTCGTCCCGGAGTTTCTGTATTGCCCTAACGGCGTGGTCCGCTGCGCTTAGGTCTCCGCCGATGCCTCCTTCGAGGACCTGACGCACCATAGTGTCGGCTTCTTCTATGGCTTCGTCTATGGTCGATGCGGACCTCAACTGGGGGTGACCGCCGCTAATCAAAGATTCGGCTGCGGTGGTTCGAGGGTTTAGCAGTTTGCGTTCGATGTCTTCGACGAGGCGCGCTGTTGTTCCTCCGAGCTTTACCCGTAGCTCGTCGACCATGCGTTCCATGCGGGGGGATAGGCGACGTATGGCTGCCCTGGGGCTTATTGCCCCGAGGACGGCCCGTGCGGCCCTGGGGACGGCTCCTACGACGGGTGCCCCCATTAGTGCGTCGCCGATGCTTCCTCTCGTTTGAGTGGCGTACCATCCGGTTTCTTCGACGAGGTCCTTGGGGCGGGGTTTCGGTTTGACCAGCGGCGGGGCATCGTATTTGGTTGAGAGCGGCGGCAGCGTGGGTGATTCTGACATGATACTGTCAGATATCTTTGTGCCAGTGGCCGCCGCATCTACGCGGTCCCATACGTCATCGGCTATTCCTTTGACGTGACGATAGTACGAACTGGAGTGCGGGTTGACTACTTCGTTGGCGAACCCGGTAGGGATAATGTCTTCCGGGTCCCCCTGAAGGACGTGTTCTATTGCGTCGTGGTAAATGTCTCGGGCGCTGCGCCCTATAAACACGTCCGGGTCCATCATGATGTTGTCGAAGTAGACGTCCCATTGTTCCCCCGCTACCCCGGCGAACGGTCCTCCTCCGTGGGAGTTGCCGTCGGAGAAGTTCTCGTACACGTCCCAGTCGACGGCAGGGTCGTAGATGTCGGCGTCGTGTGCGCGGGCAATCGCTTGTTCGACCTCCCTGACGCTGGTGGTGGGGGTGTCGTCTAGGTTACGTTTAGCGATCTCCAACACTTTGTGGAGGTAGTCTGTTCCTGTTACGTCGACCGCCGCATCGGCCGCGGCTCCTGCAAGGTTTCCGCTCTCGTCTATTCCTTTGACGCGACGGTAGTACGCGCTGGTGTGCGGGTTAATCACTTTGTAGGCGATGCCGGTACCAACGATACCCTCCACGCCCGACCCCCGCTCCTTCCCGAGCATATCCTGAACGTAGTCCATAGCTGCGGCATGAATCGACCGAGGACTGTCCCCTATAAACGCCTTAGGGGACGCTTGAATGTTCTCCATGAAGCCCGAAAAGTGCTCGTCCGCTGCGACTGACAGGAACGGACCCCGCCCGACCGTCTCTCCGGTGTCGGAGAACACGTCCCAATCTATGTTCGGATCGTACGCGTTCGGGCTTAGGGCCTCATCAACTGCGGCTAAAACCTCATCGACGGTGGTGGAAGGAGTGTCGTCTAGGTTCCTCAGACCTGCCGCATAAACTTCATCAAAGTATCGTTTTCCGGAAATCTCTGTTGGGTTGGCGGCCGTGGCCGCCTCCTCGGCCAACGTACCCGGACGAGCCGGAGAGCCAGCAGCCGCCGCCTCCTCGGCGGCATCAAACAACGTAGGAGACGTGTACACGGTCCCATCCGGCATCGTTACCGGACGATTCGGAGAGCCAGCCGCCGCCGCATCCGCCGCCGCCTTCGCAGCGTTCGCTTTGTTTATTTCGGCGGCTTCGGCGAGCGCGGCACGATCCCACCGGGCACCGGCGGACATCGGCCCGGAGGCGTTAGGGGCAAGCTCGTCGTACTGTCGCCCGAACCGGGACCGGGCACGGTTAATAATAGGATCCAGCGGGGTCGGAACGCCGCCGCCCGCCACGTTAATGTACCGGTTCGGGTTAGAGATAGCGTCGACCTGGCCTCTAGCCCGCTTCAACGGGTTACGTGCCCCAGAGGTGTGGTGAAGAATGTACTCGAACACGTCGGCGCGTTGAGCTGCCGTCAACGCCATCAGCCCGCCCCGCTGCACAGCGGCACGCGCCCCGGCACCGCCTACTTCTTCTACTGCTTCGAGCCCGGCTCTTGCTTTGGCTCCGGCACCTAACCCCACCCAAGACGACGCGTCTGTGATCGCCAGCCCTACCGTGTCCAGGAACCCTACACCGTACCCGGCCGACTTCTGAAAGAAACCGGAGGCGTCGTCGAACTCGCCGAAGTTGGAGTCCAGGCCAACCATTTCACGTGCGTTGATTATGCCGTCGCCGTCGGTGTCTATCTTGTCTCGCAGACCGTACAGGTCCTCGTCTTGGCCTCTACCGGCGAAGCCACGTCCGATGGAAGCCAGCATGTTTGCGGACTGGTCCGAGTCGTCTGCGATAGCTAACGCTAGTGCCGTGTTGAATCCTTCTCCCACCCCCGCCAAATATTCGAGAACGTCGCCGATACCGTAAATACCCATAACCCGGCCCATTGCCCGCTGGAACAGGCTCGGGTCGTCGGGCATGAATTCTTTAGCGCCGATTAGGCCCGTGGTTTGTAGCAGGTCGTCGGTCCACAGATCCTCGAACCGTTTGAGGTGATACCCGACAAATTCTTGCATGTCGGTGTCTTGTTGCCGGGAGGCGGCGTCAAATAGTCGTCCCAGTCCCTGAAGGGTACTTCGCAGATTGTCCTCGTCGACCCCAGATTCTGACTGTACCGTGTCAATAGCGTCCATAATCTCTGAGGCTTCGTCAGTTATTTCCGGGTCAATAGGTGCACCCGCCCCCGACAAATTGGATAATGCGTCCCTATCGGTTTGCGTAAAATATTTACTTGATATTGCGCCGGAGTCGGTCGACGGGGTCGACGGAGGAGGCAGGGTGGTAGTCGGTGCGGGGGCCGGGGCCGGGGTCGGTGCCGGGTCCGGCAGATCCGGCTCGGTCCCGTCGACGGGGTCGCCAGTGTAGTATTTGTCACCGATGGTAGCCACGGGCTATCCCTCCCATGTAGTTGTTGGTTGATTCCAGTCGGCAGTAGTTGCTGGTTTCATCCAGTCGGCATTATTTCCCGCAGGGATGCTTGCACGAGACGAGGGTCTACCGAATCGTTTGGGGGTGGCACGCTGCACCGAACCGGCTGCCCGGCGGGCGGCACTAAGTTCTGGATTTGTGCGCTGCATCTGGTCAATAAACGCAGGCTCCCAGCGGCGCATCCACGGGTTGAGGAACGCCAGAGCGGTATCCACGTCGAGACCGTAATCTCCGTCGGGCGCTACGAGAATTCCTACGATACCATTAACCGCTTGGGTCATCGTGTTGCCGCCCCGCAGAGCGTCACGGAACATATCGTCGGCGTAGGTGTTTACTCGGTTACCTATAGAAGGGTAAGCGGAGAAAGCATTTAACAACAATCCTGTTTCTTCTTCGGACAGGTCGATGCGGCCCATTCCTACTTCCATGTCCGGCCCTACCCTGGAATTATCCCATGCCGGTGTTCCTTCCCGGAAACCCCAACGCCCCTCAGTCATGTCGTCCGGGGTTAGATCGGGGATATTTATATTATTCGCGGCCAATGCGGCACGACGGGCCGCCTCGGCTTCCGCCAAATCTTTGCCGTACTGGTCGAGCGCGTAATTGGTGCCCGCCACCAGACGTTCTTGCCCGGCACCGTACCGTTCACCCATGTATTCCTGTTCACGTCCACGGCCGGACTCGAAGATCGCCCGCTGAGCTTCAGCGTACTTGTGTGCATCCGCCGCCGGGGCACCGGACGTGGCAGTCAGAGACGCCATCGCCTCCGGAGGAAGCTGCACGGGGTCGGCGCTGACAGCGGCGGACGCCGCCGCAGCCAAGTCCTGGGTAGGTTTAACCGTAGCCTCTTTGGCTTTGTATCCTTCACGGCCACGCGCAGCGATGTTAGCTACCAGGTCGCGTTTTTCACGTTCCGCGCTGGTGCCAATAGTTTTAGCCATAGTTAGTACTGGTCCTGTATTTCGTCCGTCGCCGCTGTAGTGTCGGACTGGACTCGGGCATTAAGACGATCGGTTTCCAACTGGGTTAACTGACGATTCAGTTCCCGTTGTCCCGCTTCGTGTTGCCGTTGCGCCTGGTACGATGCCTGCTCCGACTCGTAACCTAGTTGGCCGGTACGCTCCGCCTGCTTTTTGAGGCGGGTACCGGACCGGGTCAGGCCGCGGTTCTCGAAGTCGGTGGCTATGCCTTCCATCGCACGGTCGGTTGCACGAGCGTACGTGTCGGAGCGGCGGCGGGAATCTTCTTGGAACAGTTCCTGCCGCAACGACATCTCGTCCTCTACCTGACCGATACTGACCCCGATACTGTTCAGGTACGCGGCGTACGTTGGGTCGATTTCGGCCTGAGCGTTATCTTCCGCTTCCAGAACCGTGTCGGTGATGTCGTCCCGTATGGTGGATTGCGACCCGTCCGGGTTAGTAGACGGTTTGTCTAGCTCCGGAGTTATTCGGCCCATGAGTAACCCGGTGTGTTCCGGTTTCAGTGGATCGTTGAGACCAAGGTCGCCGGTGGCCCCATAGCCTTTAACGATTCCGGCGTCGACGAGAGCCTGCGAGGCGGTAGCTAGGTCGTCTCCTGGTCCCGCCAGTCCGAGGGCGCGTGCGATCATGGTGAACGCTTGGCCCCGGGTGATTATCTGGTTGGTGCCGAACTTTCCTCCGCCGACACCGACCGTGATTCCGAGGTCGGAGAGGGTCGAGGCGACGCCTCCTAGATCTCCTGTGTCGGAGAACTTGTCGTTGCTGGTTGGTGTAGTCAACCCGAGCGACGCGAACAGCGCAGAAGCAAATTCGCCTCGGGTTTGCCCTACGGGTGCCGCGGGCGTAGGTGTAGGCGTGTACGTGGTCTCGGGCGGAGAGGTAGTCTCAGCCTGGTACGGCTCGTAGTATCCCAGACCTGGTGCTCTTGCCATAATTATTCCTGTTCGTCTGTGTCCGCCGCCCTGCGGGCCGACAGTTCGATTTGCATAGCGAGCACGGCTACATGCCCTTGAATCTCCGGTGGGGCGGCCTTGAGCGCTTCTAAAAGCTGGGCGTCGGAAAATGTGAGGGGGGTCGAATCGGTCATGGGTACATCATATCAGATAGAAACCTAGAGGGACTCTCCGCATCAGTCATTCTCTAACGCATCAACCCGTGTCATTGTCTCTTGAAGCTTCAACGTCAGCACAGCGATGAGCGCGGTGTCATCTGGAGAGAACTCGGTCGCCAGAATCATCGTGTCATCTCGCCCGTACAAGTCCTCCAGCCCGAAGCCCGCCCGCTTCAACGGCAACAGGCCAGCAGTATCGCCAGCCTCAGTCTTGTCGGGAACAAGCGTGTGCCCGCCAACGATCTCGGTCACGTCGCCCGTCGAATCGACATAATGGTCGTTCGGATGGAACGTGATCGGCTTCAACGACATAAACGCCTCGTCCGACATGGCGAAATCTTCGATGCCTGACTTGAACTCGTAAGACGATGTATTAAAGCCGAGGCGTTTCATCGTGACTCCAGCGACCGCCACCGTAGAGAGCTTAGCTGTGGTTCCTGTTAAACCGCCGCACTCGTTGGAGATGCCGACATAGCCGTTGCCGCCTGAGCCTCCGCCAGTTGTGGTGGCGTTGTTCGCACCGAACGCCACGATCCCGTCCGAGTCGAAGAGCTGAGTGTAGGTGTCAGCGTCGAATTTCAGGAGCCACTGGTTGTCTACGTCGTTGTAGATGCCGCAGATCTCGGTGCCGTTGCCCATGAACACTTGCTGACCGTTGATCGAATAGCCCTCGTAGGAACCTGTGCCCGTGCCTACAGTCTGCACCGAACCGTAGGAGCCAGTGACGGGACCGATGCCATCGTCGCCCGAGCTATTGACAAGGAACGACGTTGAGGCACGCACGCTGCCAACGACTTCGAGATTGGTGTCAGGAGAGGTGGTGCCGATACCGACCTTGCCGTCAGACTTGACAGTGATCTTCTTGGAGTCGCCCGCCCACAGACTCATGTCGTCTCCGACAGCGCCGATACCAACGTACGTGTTGCCAGAGGTCGTACTGTCCTTGAACGACATGCGGGCGGTGGCATCGGTTGACTCAACGAGGATGCCGTTGTTGTTGGTTCCAATGTTGAGGTGCAGCGGCACGGAGGGTTCCGTGGTGCCGATGCCGACCTTTCCAGCAGAGTCGATCGTAACCCGGGCCGTAGCGTTAGTAGCGAACGACAACGCGTTCGCACCGGACCGGTACATGCCTGTATCGGGATCATCAGAAAAAGTATACGAAGGGGCGGCCGCCGACCCGGCAACAGCCCGTAACGGTTCGAGTATATTTCCAGATATGGTGACGTTGCCCGCGAAGTCCGCCGACCCGGCAGCACCATCAAGCTCGAACCCGGACGTGGCCGCCAAATAGTTGTTGGACTTTATATCACCCTTCGCCGTAGTAGTTCCGTTAATAAACACGTCGCCCTGAAACGTGTAAGTACCGGCGGCATCGAACGTGATGTCGCCGTCGTCGTTCGAGGCGGTAACAACGAAACGGTTAAGGAACTCCTCGACCTGCTGATTCATAGAATCAGCTATACCAACCGCCTTGGCCCGGGTACCCGGAGACATGCCCGGATTTATAGACCGTATAGTCTCATCCCACGACGACTGATAACCAAACGTCCTACCACTCATCGAGGATCGTCCTGCTCATCGTAATACACTTGTACCGTGTCGAGAGCCAGATTGTCGTACGTGACCCGGATCCTGAACCGGGTACCGAACTGGGTAGCAGGCAACGCAACAGCTACCCTACGCTTATATGGAAGATTACCGGACGTGTCGTTCCATCCGGAAGTAGTAACCGTCTGAGACGTTATAGAATCCTCAGCTACGGTAGATTCGGTGCCCAGAACGGTAGCGTCGATCTTTAGCTCCGGGGCAGAATAGTTACCGCCCTTCCAGTAGTCGAGATCTATGACTACCTTAACCGGACGAACAATGTCTCCCTCTCCTGCAACAGTTTCCCCCAGATCCACGATCACTTCTGTACCGGCACTGACCCCGTTGTCGTTAGTTAAAGCCACAGACAACCCGTCCCCGGAATTGGCGGGTCGGTTGAGGGTCACATTGCGGGAATAGATTTGCCAAGTCGTGCCCTGGTCTACTAACGCATACATCTCTCCGGGTCTACCAGCCGTAAAGAACACGTCCTGTACGGCTGCCGTGTTGTGCAGCCAACGAGACAAGTTGAACACGTCATTGACCCACTCGACTGCCACGATAGTAGTATCGTCGCTGTTGTTGCGTCCCGGCATAAAGAACGTGCGAGACGTCTCGTCCGATATCGCTTCCTGCGGCTGAAACGCAGTATTAGGTCGTATCTGTGTAGAAGACGGATACGCAGTAGGAGACAAATACTCCAACGCTGTAGTTTCCACAAACGACGGAGTAGCCACGCACACGCCTTTACCCGTAGGGTTCAGGAAAAACAACTGGTTATCTAACACAACCGCAGAATTATAATCCGGGACCATGTCTCTACCTAGTTCTCGCAGGGTGCCGTTCTCCGGGCTAGATCCGGTCAACACCATCCACCGGTTATCTTTGCGAGCTATCAGCAAAGCGTTCTTCACCGCCCACATGCCGGTTACGGCACCGTTCTCTGACCCGGACGCTGCGTTTATGTCAAAAAACGATGCGGTCTGAAACGTCGTGTAATCGGCGGCGTCCGAATAGTAGACGCGGCCCGGGAAACTGTTAATCGAATAAGCGTACGTGCGGTCCCGGTACACAGTGGACTGTACCCGGATCGGAGGAACCCCGGACGCTGCGAACGTCCCCGGAGTGCCGGACCCGGCTACCGCCAGATACGGACCCAACGCCGTCAACGAAAACCCGTCGTTCCAAGTAGACCAGTGAGTGCCGTCGTCCCATTCGGGCGGCTGAAACTTTGCAGTATACCCGTGCTCGGCGTCGACGACAGCGCCGGACGCCATAGTGCCGGTAGCCAACGGAACAATGTCGTACGTGAAATCGTTAGAAGAACTCGCATCCGAGAACCCGATCAGTAAACCTTCGGCGTCGTCGGTGTCCCGGTACCATTGCAAAGCCATAGGAGTATCAGCAGACGGGTCGGATACCCGCCCGCCGGTACTGATAGCAAAGTCCTTCCACCCGGGCCGGGGACCGAGCGTACCGTTCTCGTACACCTGAGCGTTCTCCGAATTGTACTCCATAGTGGCCGGATCGGCGGACCCCGAAGAACCCTGACGCCACTCCTTAAAAGTGCGTACAGCCATCAAACGTACCAGTCGCTACGAGCCTTGATCTTCATGTTAGCGGTAGACCTACGCACCTCGTCCGAAGCGATACGGGACCAGCGGCGACGCTCCCGATCCGCCATGCCGTACAGGTCCGTGTCACGGATACGTTGCGCGACCTGCACTAGAGCGACCGCCACCAACCAATCAATGTACCGGTCCGGCAGGGACGGAGTGTCGGTGTCACCGGACAGTGCCGTCTCCACCGCAGAATAAATATGCTCAACGGAGTAAACACCGTCAGGTACCGGAAGAAAATGAATAGCATCTTCCTCAATGTAGAACCCGACCGGAGCCCCGCTATCGTTAAAGAACTGGGCGGCGTCCCTCGGCTGATATTCGACCAAATCTCGGTTCTCGTAACGCAACCGGATCGTCTTCTGCCACGCAGCGGAGGGAGTATACGCCTCCTGATCGGCTACGGTGCTAAGCGTCTGAGATGCCTGATTCCACGGCCAATCGTGTTCGGCGGACAAGTTACGCAGCGCACGGTTCACGACCCGGTTCATGGTGGCGTCCGGAAAACGGGCGTCGTCCGCCGCCAAACCGGCCGTCTCAAGTATCTCTGTACGAATAGTCTGAAGCTGCGTCGACATGTATGTATCCTATCAGAAAGAGAAGTTCGTCTGCGTAACGCCCAAAGCCTTACCGGCCTCGTGGTAAAACTTAGAAAGAGCGTCGGCGGTAGCGTCCGCAGCGGCCGACTCACGGGCCGCCTCCTTGCGGTCGTTCTCCAACATCATCCGGTCGTACTGCTCCAGCGCAGAGTTACCTTCACGGTGCGTGTCGGCCGACACCAGATTCTGAATCAACGAGAACAGGGCCGAATCGTTCAACTCGGCGCCCGGAGGACCCGACATGATAACGACGTGACGGTTCGGCAGGTTACGTTGCGGTTCGTGACGCAGAACCTCCCACCGTTGAGACGGTCCGTTGTTGAAAGCCAACACCAGATCCGGGTCGCCGGACCAGCCCAACGGGGCGTAGCCGTGATGCAAATATTCGGAATACCTGTCGGCGTCCTGCTGGCGGGAATAAATCTCATCGAGTTGGGGCATCCCTAGATTGTAGCAGAACGCAGAAAGCCTGCCCCGTCGGAGGCAGGCTCTCTGGTATTACTGTGCCGGGTGAACGGCTGGGTGAATCAGTGACCGATAGCGAAGATCTGAACATCGACAACACCGGACTGATCCGACGTGTTACCCGCCTGAGCTTCGATACCGGAAGTACCGTCCTCGACACCAACGACCAGCTTGCTGGTCGAAGCATCCCAAGAAACCTTCTTGGTGAACACGAGCGAGGAAGCAGCGCCAACAAGCACGCCCTCAATCTCGATCGGCATTTCCAAGTCGCCCTTCGCAACGGCCTCGCCGCCGGTCGGGTAACTCGAATCGAAAGCAACCGTGCCGAGCCAGTAGCGCTTGTCGCCCATAACTCCGGAAGCCTGCTTGGTGAATGTAAGAGCCATGATGAAACTTCTTTCCTGTCCGGGCCGGGGAGCCGAAGCCCCCCGGCGACAGACAAATAGGCTCAGACGGTGAGGGTCGTGAGCTTGCCGTGAGCGTTACGGGCATCCGTACCGAACTCGTGGTACTTGTACAACGTCGCCTCGTAGGCATCGGTGTTAGCAACACGGCTCAGGACGCTTCCGTCACGATCCATGAAACCCCAATCGGACATGACCCAATGGGTCAGGCGGGCGGTGTTCACAAGGAACGCCACACCGTCGAGCGTATCACGCTCGGCCCACAATGGGATCTCGCCACGGCCGGTCTGAACGGTGATGGCATTGAAGCCGCCCTTCAGTTCGACAGTGTTGCTAAAACGCTTCTGCGACTTGAGAGTCGCAGCGAACGCACGAGCAGCCTTGTGGCTGGTCACGATCAGGTTGGGATCTTCGCCGCAAGCGAGGTTGATCTCATCCATAGCCGTCTCGAACACGCTGTCGGTCGGAGCAGCAGAAACTGCCGACTCGTACGACTGCCAGATGGGGGAAGCGGTGCCCGAAATTCCGTGCAGCCAGACAGGAGCCTGACCATCGGAAGTACCGGCGGTACCCGCAGCGTTGGAGACGATGTCTTCGAGGCCGTGGATCTCCTGAGTGGCATCCTCGGTCGCCTTCGACGTGATGGCAGCGCCACCCATCGTAACGCCCGCACGGACAACCCAGTCACCGGCATCGACAGCGGCATTAAGCGTGCTATAAGTGACGGTCTTGGCCGAAATGTCTCGCGAGGCAACCGTGTACACGCCGCCAGCTTCGACTGCGAAGTCACCGTCGTAGAAGTCGAACGTCTGTCCGACTTCCTGGCGGCGAACCTCGGCCTCGGTGGCAAAGGTAACGGTGTTGGTCGAAACCGAAACAACGGTACCGATAACGCCCGAGTTGGGTGTGTGGAGCTGACGGTTCACGTCGCGCTTCAAGTCAGAAACGATGCCCTTGGACTCCGAATCGATCGCACGAGTGAACGAGCCACGATTGGACTTCATCCCTTCGATGATCGGACCGGTGACCTGAATGCGTCCGTAGTTGAACTTGACCGGAATACGGGCCGTGGTGTACGCCTGCTGACCAGCGGTCGGGAGGGTACCCGACTCTGCGCGGGCGCCAACGCCGGTGTTGCGTCCGGTGTGGAGACTGAGGACAGCTTCCGAACCTTCAACGTCACTGGTGTTCTGCTCGACCTGAGCCAACAGCATGATGCTGTTATTCAGTTGCTCGCGAATCGCGGGCTGATAATCTTCTTTGAGTGCAGCGTCCGCTGCGCTAAAATCAAGAGCCATTATGGCGTCTCTCTTTCTGGCTTAGAGCCATAGTTAGGATGTTTGTTTGCTTCCCGGGTCCGGCCCGTTCCACCACGAACACCCAGTCCAGCCAGGCGGTCTGAAATAACTATACCACACCCGCAGCGAAAGCTCTCTGTCACTCCCCGTAAGTAGCCCGGAGACGCTCCTCCATCGACGACCGAGCCTCAGCCAACGTCTTAGGCGG
>Ga0070747_1000581_pt1 | contig 17768 bp, 24 predicted proteins | sample VirMetDEL_Mar_31_FD_77321 | JGI IMG/M metagenome (GOLD analysis project Ga0070747, IMG submission 77321) | Aqueous microbial communities from the Delaware River and Bay under freshwater to marine salinity gradient to study organic matter... | ecosystem: Environmental > Aquatic > Marine > Coastal... | reverse complement strand
CAAGACGGAGAATTTGAATTTAATAAAATGTTATTAAAATATTTTCCGCAGTCAGAAAGCGGTGAAGAAGACATTGCTTTGAGTATTGAATGGTCAGTTATAAATTCTCAAGTAATAGAAACATGGTGGCGATTAAACGCTAGTCATTTATATGATTTACAATTAAGCAACGGAACAATACTAAGGGGGGCAGATGAAAAGTAAATATGTGTTAAGACATGTTATAACATGGTTACAAAGCAATATAGATGATGGAGAAAATATGCAACATGTAAGTTTATTAGAAGATAATAATAAATTATTAAGCTATATTTATCAATTAAAACGACAACAAGACACAAAAGAGGTGAAAAATGATGGAAGAAAGATTTGTAACTGAAAACGGGGTTGATAAAAGACAACGCATTGTTTTTTTAGCGAAGATCAACACGGCTTATATGTTAGATGATGGTGTTCTTATGGTATCCGCCTTGAACCCTGATTCGTGGGACGTGGCCGTTGATGAAAACGGTGATGAGAACTGGTACGAGCTAGACGAACGAGAACCTATGACTATGGATACTATTATGGTAGTGCAAAAAGCATTAGGTATAGAATTTGTTTTTAAGAACCAAGAACCAATTTTTATTGACGGCTACAAAGTTGTTAACAAAAAAGCAAGCGTGCGTAAAATATATTAAACAACCAACATGGGGTATGTAATGAAAAAAGTAAAAAAAGTAAATAAAGTAAATAAAAAAGTAATAGACATAGATAGACGAGATGATTTAAACAGGCTTAATGAACTCTCAGGGGATCTTCAAAAAAAAATAAACGAGTTAATTAATACGGTGGCCAGTCATAAGTATGATCCATCAGTAGAAAAATTTGTAACTCGACACATTAATGAAGTAAGACACACTATAGCAAGATCAAAAAATTTAGTGGTGGCCGTCAACAGATGTGGTGGTAAATAACGTTTTTTAAAGATTTTACAAAAAAACGGCTTTCTCAGAGGCTCATACAGACGTTTATTTCAATGCCCTCTAGTCAAAGTACCTCGAAAAAAAGGGTTATTTATGGTAGATAACCCTTTCCTGAGATTGAATCATTTTACTTAACTGTTCTTCAGAAACATTATAAACAACCGCTTGAGCAATAAGTTGTTTAATAAAACCTTTTTCATCTTGAAAATATTCATTACCTTTAAAACGAAAAGCTTGATACAAATTATGTAATTTAGTTTCATTAAACACTTCTGTTTCTAAACGAATACCAATTAACCTTACACCCTCTGTTGATAAAACAAGTTGCTTAATTCTATGGCACCAATCGTTACTCTTACCTATTTTTATATGCCCCTGAGAATTTTCTAAAAAATAAATCATGCTCGGTAATCGTTCTATTTCAAAAACATCATCATAACTTAAACCTTTGGCTACTAATTTTTCACACTCTTGCACCCTGATCCGTGCGTCTTGAATCGACATGGCGGGGTAATAACCAATGACTTTTGATTTATGGACACCTTTTAAAGCGTAATCAAACCCAAAACTATGCGATCCTCTTTTACTTGCGTTACACAATAAGTTTTTTTGTACGGTATCTCGAACGTAAATGTTTCTTTTCCCTTGAAAATCAGGTTTCCAAGTTTTAAGAAACTCGTCTGTCAGTTCAACATGATTACTTTTATCTGTAAGTCTACCCATAATCTTAAAAATAACTTAAATATCAATACGGTACAAGTGGTTTACAAAAAGGTATTTATAAGGTAATAATAAATAGTTACTAACGTAACATTCCCCTTTTGGAATGGGGAGAAGTTTTCATTTAATTAGAATGATTGAAAGTACAAAACTATCTTTCCATTCCTTTTTTTAAAACAAAGAAGATATAAAAATATCAGGTAAGGTTTCGTCTGAGGTTTGATGTATTCTAAACCGCATATCTTTTATTTGCTTTCGTATGGTCTTTTTTTGATTAACGTTTAAATCTTCTTTAAGCTTTTGATATGTCCTGTCATAACGAAACCAAAGGATCTGTCTTTTATTAAAGGTAACAATGCCTTTCTTTATGCTTTTTCTATAATTTGAACGAATGACTTCACAATCTAAACCCGCCCAACAACAAATATCTGAAAAATCAGAAAAATTACCCAATATCCAGTTGTGAGCTTTAATTTTAGCAATAGAATGTTTACGATCAGAATGATTAATTTGAGTATCTTCTAAAGCAGTTACAATAACACTACGCCATAATCGTTCTTCTGGCTTTAATTCAGGGAAATTTAAAGCGTCTGGGGATATCTGATAGGTGTCGGTTGCAGTAAAATCACTCAATTATTTAATGTCCATATGTTTTAATTAAATGAGATAGTATGGTCTCATAAAGTTCAATTACATATGTATCATATTTTTGCTTTTTATAAAAGACATAATCTTTATAAAGTGATTCAATAAAAGCGTTTAAATCTTCAGGATCTAAGTCAGAAGGATCTGCTAAACCTGTTGCAAACAACTCAGTTTCTAATAATTCGTCCCAATTTGTAGTTTTTTTAATAGCCATACGTTTATTCTTACACATAGTACAAAAATGTCTAGTTCTTGACCGTATATGGCATGGTATGATAAGGCTAAATAACTTTTATTTTTTCTTTACCGTTGTCTACAATACAAACTTCTTTAGTTTCCATCCAAACTTTTGCACCACAAGACAATGGCTTATCAGGAGAGTAAACAACTTTTGACGCCCCCTGTACTTCAACAGTGTGTCCATAAACATTTTGTTTTGAAGTTTTAACAGTTATGACAGGCTCTCTTTCGCCTGTTTTAGCGTTTTTCTTTATGATATGTTGATTAACATGTATTCTTTTTATCATTTGTTTTTATCGTAATACTCTCTTCGTTTAAGTTCTTTCATGATACCAGCTTTTTGTACTGCCCTCACCCACCTTCTAATTAAAACATCAAAGGTTTCATTTTTTTTTAATTTAACTCTTGGCATTATTGTTTAATATCCACAGTACAAATAGTATCGTTGTGCTGGCCACCGTGAGCCACGAGTAAAATACGATTTAACTTGAAACCATACTTTTTACCAATGCCCCCGCTATTCCAACCAAAAGACATAACCCTACCATTTTTTTTAACAACTCTACCTATCTCTTTTTTACAATTAGACCAGTAAGAAGCGTTCATTGGGTTGTCTAAAGCAAGACCATTACCTTCGTACATTTCTTTCAACTGTCTTTGTGAATAAGGTGGATCAAAAGCGAGAGACTCTACTGAATCAGACGGTATGGTTTTTAAATACTCAATCGCGTCTTGTTTAAAAGGGTAGGGGAAAGGGTCTACAAAAGTATACCCTAACTCGTCCTCCAACAACTGTGCTATAGGTTTGATGCTAAAAGTTTTATGCGAAGGCATGGCCCAAGCTCGTTCAATTAACATTTTGTTTTTCCGCTAAAAGTTTTTTTATAAAAGTTTCAGGTTTAATCTTACTACCCTTAGCTTGTTTTTCAACATAACTCTTTAATAGCATACTGACAAAAGCAGCAGGCTTACGAAACTCTTTATCACATAAACTTCTTAAAACAGCGTAGTCTTCCACTGTAATAGCTACACTTTTCCATTTAGTTACATCCATTTTAATACTCCTTTAGTAAATCTTGCAATAGTTTTAAATTATATTTCCTTTGTTCCTCTTCCCACGCTTGTTCTTCGTCATTGTTTACTTGTTCTTGATCATCATTTTCGTAATAAATATCTTTCTCAAACTCGTTATCTTCACTCATGGTTGTCTCCTGTTGTCTAAATAAACTTGACTACATCAACAAAACTAGGAAGGTCAGGATGTAGCCAAGCAGAGCTTATTTTATTACAGCTCAATAAGATATGTCAAGAAAAAATTAGCTAGCCTCACCAAAATCCTTACCTATAGCGATGTCTACCACACTAGGGACTTTTAACTCCATGCAGTTTTCCATAGCGTCTTTAATAATTTTAACGTCTTCGTCTTTTTTAATACTAAAGCAAAGCTCATCATGTATTTGAAGCATAGGTGTAAAACCTTTTTCATGGCAATCAACTACCGCTTGTTTAGTTTGATCTGCGGCACTGCCCTGTATTAAGCGGTTTAGTGCTTTATAAGTAAAAGCTCGTTTTATATTTTGAGCACCGTACTTAGCTGAAGCATTATCAAACCTTTCTGCTGTGTGTATGCCAAAATCTTTTGGCTCCCACATGTCGAAACGACACTTTCTACCTAATTTTGTGCGAATTATGCCCTCTGAAGACGCTTTTTGCATACATCTATCGGATAAAGCTTTAACAAAAGGTGCTTTAGTGTTGTATTTGTTAATCAAACCATGAGCTTCGTCAGGATTTACCCCTAACATAGTGCCTAATTTGTTTTTACCCATACCATACATTAACCCTAAACCAATAGTTTTAGCCTGTTTACGCTCAATACCTATTAGATCTGCGACTGTTTGATGAAAGTCTGCGTCAGCGTTAGCATAGGCCTCTACTAGCTCCTGAGAACCTGCATACCCCTCACCAATAGATGACGCATAATGTACAACTAAACGTGGTTCTTGTTGCGAATAGTCAAAGCTACCCCACTGACAACCCTCTTCAGGTAAAAACAAACTTCGTACCATTGGGCCAAACTCTTTGGATCTTGCGGGTAATTGTTGTAAATTAGGGTTAGACATAGACAATCGACCACTAACTGTCCCGCCAAAATCATTTTTAATCTGTCTAATCTCAGCGTGTATTCTACCTTTATGTTCAAATTTCATAATAGAGTTTAAAAAAGTATTGTGAAATTTGTTTATCTCTCTGGCCTGAACAATAAGTTTACTAATTTCGTTAGGGTTATTGTTTAACCAATTTTGTGTAAAGCTTGGTTCGTCTGTTTTAGCTGTTCTTGGGTAATCAATACCTAACTTATCAAAAGCAAAACCTATTTGTCTTGCCGCCCAAATATCAATATCTTGACCGACAAGTTTTTTTATCTTCTGTAATGTAGCCTTCTCTTGTTTTTTAAAAGTGCCTTGTAACTTTGAACATTTATCAGTATCTACTTTTATACCTCGTTCTCTCATTTGAATGATAATAGGTAAAAGACTTTTTTCTAAACCCCAAATGGTTTCTAAACTTTGTGTGTATATCTCACTTTTAAATCTCTGCCATAACATTAGCGTGAGCCGTGCGTCTTGTTCCGCGTAAAAACCAACGTGTTCCGCAGGTAGTTTCCACATCTCACCTTTCGGATCGACTCCGTGTTGCTTTGCGGCTTCTACCAAATCAGTTTCTGCTTTAAGTTCACCTAAATAATCTTTAGATAAAGAGTTTAAGGTATAACTAAAACGATTTTCATCAATTAAAGCACCCGCAACCATAGTATCTATAATCTCACCCTTTACTTCGATACCCATAGCTCTTAACCAACCTACATCGTATTGAGCGTTATGAAATATTTTTGCCGCAGGTAGACTACAAACACTTTTCATATACTTTATAACCTGCTCTTTAATTAAATTACCACCACCAAAATGTGCAAAAGGAAAATAACCCTGCCAACCTTCAACAGCTACTGCAAAACCAATAACTTCACCATTATTAGTAGCCCAACCTGCACCGAGTCCTGCGTTGATACCCTCGTCTCTAGTCTCTAAATCTATTGCTATTTCGTCATACTGCGAAAGATCCTTGTACTCGCTTGGTGCTGACCAAATATGCTTTTTAAAATTAAAAGTTAATTGTAGATTAGACATTTTTACTCTCCTGTAAAAAAATTAAGTAGTCTTCCCCGATAGGGTAATTAAACTTATGGTCTGTTGATAAAATATGTAAACTATCTTTTGCTCTAGTAACCCCTGTATAAATAACTCTCTTTTCATCAGATTGTTGTGCATTATTTTTATTAATAAAAGCTGAAGGCCAGTTAGCTTTTGAATAAATTAAAACATTATTGGCTTCCCCACCTTTTACCGAGTGTATTGTATCTATTATTATATCAGGTTCTTCATCTAAAGTTTTTTGTCCGTAACGTTCCAGCAACCTTACAAAATAGGCTACTTGATTAGGTGTAAAGTTTCTTTTTAAAATATCAAACCAAGATAAAATTTGATGTTCAACGTCTAAATCTAAACCACAATAATCAACCAAATCTACAAAACTTAACTCTTCATGGTCAGAAGTATTCATCCAAAATTTAGGTGTGCGATACTTAGGAGCTTTTAACTCTCTAATATAACGATACATATTCTCAGCTTCTTTCTTAAATATTTTTTTATCTTTACTTAAAGTAGTCCAAGCTTTAATTGCTCTCCACTGTTTTACATCAAAAGATTTATTACCCCTGTTATCTGCGTAATACAAACCTGAATCTTTAGCACACATTCTTAATTCATTAACAGTTTCATTAACGCGACCAAGTATGTACCAAGTGCCTGCTAACTCACCAATAGGCACCTCACTAAAGTTTAAATACCTTTTGACAGTGCCTTCTTTGGCTAAATAATCGTAATCTTTCTCAACACTATCAACTATACCGCGTCTAATAATTTGAGAAAAATGATGAATGTCTTTACCAAATCTTCGGGTCTGTCTTAATATAACTTTTCGACCTGGAAAATACTCAGTAAAATATTTAGGATCTGCCCCATTCCAACGATAGATACCCTGATCATCGTCCCCTGCTAAATAAATTCTCTTTACATTGTCTGCCATTTTGTACAATACAGACCATTGTAGTGGAGTAAAATCTTGAGCTTCATCAAGAATTAAAACTTCTAGTGGTGGAAAATTTACTTCATCAATAGCTCTTTGAATCATGTCTGTAAAATCTATAAAAGATTCTTTTTTATAATGTTCGTAGGTTGATATCTTTCTACAAAACACATCTAAATTATCTTTCTTATAAGATTCTTTTTTGTATACGAGCCGTGGGTCTTGTAACATGTTTCTTGCTTTATCATACACACCCAATGACCAATCCTTATAAGTAAAATTATCGTCCGCTAATCTAGAGTCTGATGTTTTAATTATTTTAGCTTCCATTGCATAATCTAACATACAGTTCTTAGGATCAAACACTTCTTCTTCAAAGTATTGACGACAATATTTATGCAAGGTTTTAAACCTTGCGAAGTCGTCTACACTAAAATTAGAAAAAGTATTTAAAGCTCTGTCTCTTGCCGTGTTCACAGCCTTGTTAGTAAAAGAAATAAAAGCAATGTCTTTAGGATGAATTCCTTTGTTTAGATAACCCTTCAACACTCTTTCAACAAGAGTGTAAGTTTTACCAGTTCCAGGAGGACCAAATATCTTAATGGTCTTCTGGTGCAGCAGCTTTTGTTTTTGAATCCCTGAACTTTCTATGATAGTCATCATCCATCTCACTAGGTTTATTTACTACTTTCTGCTTAATTGTTTTATGAGTTACAAAGGTAGGCATTTCTACACACCATACATTCTTTTCGCCCTCGTGATAATCTTTTCTAGAACAACCTAATAAACGAATAGCTTCAGTCGTGCTAGCAAAAACTCTTGTACCACTTTTCTTTAAAAACCTATCTAAAGTAATTTTTTTAAAGTAACAAAAATTAGTTTTAGAATCTAAAATAACATAACCATCTTTAAGTTTATCAAACTTATCCTGTTCCATATGGGATTCAAAAAAGTCTTTTAATGCTTGGTACCTTTCTTCCTCAAGTGTATCTTCATATGTATGCTCTTTATCTTCCTCTGCCTTTTCAACAACACCTTTCATTAATAATTCAAAAGGGTCGGGACCTTTTCTTGATTTTGGTAACGTCATCCAAAATATTCTATGTCGTAACAGCTTGACTCTAAAGGATTTTTCGTCTTTCATATCCTCTGGTAATACTATAACATGTTGTTCTTTAAAGTCGAATGTGTAAGAAGTATTCTTAGGATCTTGTATGTAAGTTATATTTTTAAAGCTGTCTATAATTTCTGGGATAGCTTCCCCAATACCAAGTCTTCTAGTTTTACATAAGTCTTTATTACATATAGGTTGAAACTCAGGATGTTTAGGTGGACATTGAAATTGGTAACCAGATTTATGCACTGACTTTGCTAAAGAAATTACCTCGTTTCTATCTAACGGAGTTTTAAAAATAGTAGAATTTCTGTCTTGAGCTGTCTCTTCTATCTGTTGAATTGTTAGTGCATTGTTTTTTTTCATTTCAAGAACAAGCACGTTAAATAAATAATTGTTTCGGTTGTTACCTGACCAACCTTCTTGTATTAATTTTTGTACGCAGGGTGGGTACTGACTCCACTCAGATTCAACATCGTACTCTTGTACTTTGTAATCATAAAACTCTTGTGGTTTTATTTTTTTCTGCTCGGCAAGTTTTAAAAAACGACCAATTAAAAGTGCATTACTGTTATCATCGTAAGCGTGCTCCATAGTGGCTTCTTGATCGTTGTAAGGCATGTTAAGCATTTTGTTACATGGAAATACTTCTTGAGCTTGAAAGTATTGCTCATTAATTTGAGAAAGTTTCCTAGATACTTTAGTAGCATCCGCCCATTCAGTAAAGAAAATAAAAATATGTAAACCACCTGACTTAGATTTAACAGCAATCAAAGGTAACTTATATTTTCTTATTATATCTATATATTTTTTAGAAGAAAAACTAGTGTAGCTGTGAGGGTCAACATCAATACAACCCCAAACGCACTTACCTTCTAACTCAGGTTTAATACCTATACGAATTTTACCGTCTAAGTGTTCTTTCCAAAGTTCCGCGGTCAGTGGTTCGTGTACCGTTTGATACTCGGTGCCTTTTTTACCCCTCTCATCGTCCTTGCCCGTAAGCAAGGACTTGAGGTAGCGGGTATTGTCCCCCGCAAAAAGTTTCAATAACTTTTGATGCATGACTAAAAATCAACTTTATCGTTTTCTTTTTCAGGTGCACTTGCATCAGATTCAAAAGCAACCTTACCGAATAAATCTAACTTCATAGCAGAATTATAAAACTCTTTAGTTACCTCAAGAGTTGAAGAATCGGTTGGTTGATCTAAAAGACGGTCAAACTCTACAGCCCACCCAGTCCATGAACCCTTATTATTAGATTCTTGAACAGTTGATAACCTGTAAGCACTTGCCCATGAAGGTGGTGTGAAAAAACCATTCTTACCTTTCATCTTTCTAGTTGATATCATAGAATTCCAAAGTTTTGATTTTTTCTTTTGAGTAGACTTCATAGTAAGAAGAGCCATTTCAATAGGGTTATACTCTTCGTCTAATATATAAACAAAATGATTCCCTGTATCCTCTACATAATTGCCATTACTTAGTCTATCTCTACCATCATCCCCTCTGTTTGTTTGAGCCAAAATACTTGGGTCTGTGTGTATGTTGATAGGTCTTCCTGGAGAATCCCCACGATCAGCCCACTCGTTAAAAGTGTTTACATACAAACACGGCACAACAATACAGCCATCTTTTCCTCTGTACAAAGAACCTGTAACTTCATTATAGATGTCACCTAACTTAGCGTCCTCGTTATATTTTGAATCAGATGGGTTTAAAACAGGAGAAGTATTACCTATTAATTTTAATATAGGTAACTTTGTATCCCTTGCGGTGATATGCTCTGTGCCTTGGCCCGAAAATTCTTCGAGATCAGAGACAACTGGCAGTTTTGCATCTTGCTTCTTTATTGCTTTAGTCATATTTACTCCTACTTGGTTAGTTTAGTTTTGTTTGCGATATATACCCCAAAAAGTTCCATGTCAATCTTTTGACCATTTTGAATACGTTCTTTAACGTAAGCTTTTAAAGTCATTGGTTCAACTTTCATTTTTTGGTCGACAGCGTACCCTCTAGTTTTTAAATCTTCAACAAGATTACTTGCTTCTTGATCTTCAGATTTACCAAAGTTTAAGGATACAATGTTCTTTATTAAACCCCCTGCACCATTTTCACGAAGCCATTCAAAAGCTTCTTCTTGTTTAGATGCTGGGATTTTTGCAGCATAGAAAGGTCTAACATCAACGCTAACACCATTTTCTAGTTTTATCATTGATAAACCTGCCGCCTGCATTGCATTAGGTATTACTTGCTCAGAAAGTTCACGTTCAGTTTCTTTTAACTTCTTTACTTGTTCTTCAACTTTTTGTAACTCTTCCTGAGTTTGTAATAACTTATTGCAAGATTCAGCGATGTCTTTCGTTGCTGCGGTATCAACCGTTACGATTGATTCTGCTTCTAAGTCCATTCAAACTCTCCTATCTAAATATTTATAGAATGTATAATTTAATATTATTGTCTTGCAATGTCAACAAAAATTATCTATTATTCTATATCATCATGGGATATAAATATAAAACAAAACCGTATGCACATCAAGAGCAAGCCTTAATGAAAGGGGCAGAAGCCTATTCATACGCGTATTTTATGGAAATGGGTACAGGAAAAACTAAAGTTTGTATTGATAACTTTTCAAAACTTTGGTTAGAAAAAAAAATAAAAATAGCTATTATCATAGCTCCTAATTCTGTTTATCAAAATTGGAAAAGAGAAATAGACATACATTGTCCCATTGCTACATCAGTGTTTACTTATAAAGTTGATAAAGTAAAAGATTTTAAATTTAGTAAAGATAAGTTAAATATTTTTTTAATGAATGTTGAAGCGTTTAGTCATAAGTCAGGTGTAGAAACTTTAAAACCTTTAATAAAAGAATATAACCAAGACTGCATGATGGTCATAGATGAATCAACTACTATTAAAAACAGAACCGCTAAAAGAACTAAAAGTTTAGTTGAGTTAGGTAGACCTGTTAAATACAAAAGAATACTTACAGGATCACCAATTACAAAAAGTCCTTTAGATTTATTTAGTCAAGCTAATTTTTTAAGCCCTAATCTCTTAGGCACTGATAATTTTTATGTGTATAGAGCGACTTACTGTGTTATGCACAGTATTAATACAGGTACAAAATCATTCATGATACCTCAGTATTATAAAAATTTAGATGTGCTAGAGAAAATAATTAAAACTTTTTCTTTTAGAGTTAGGAAAGAAGACTGTCTTGATCTACCTGATAAAGTGTATCAAAAAAGAATAGTCACGTTAGGTAAAGAGCAGGCCGATATATACAATCAGCTAAAAAAAGAGGCCCGAGCTATTATTGAAGACAAAGAAATAAGTTATAACAATAAATTAACAGAGATTATAAAATTACTACAAGTAACAGCAGGTTTTGTTAATTCAGATGACGGTGAGATAAAAAATTTAAAAAATGCTAAATTAGATGAGCTTTTAAATATATTAGAAGAAACAGAGGGGAAAGTTATTATTTGGGCCAATTGGGTTCATACCTTAGAAACAATCATTAAAACATTAAAGAAAAAATTTGGAGAGGAAAGTACTGTTGCTAACTACGGAGCTATTTCAAGTAAAGATAGAGAAGAAGCTGTAGAGCTTTTTCAAAAAAATAAAAACACTAGATTTTTTGTCAGCAATCCTCAAACGGGCGGTTACGGTTTAACTTTAACTGCAGCAAGCACTGTTATTTATTTTAGTAACAATTACGATTTAGAACAAAGACAACAATCAGAAGATAGAGCACATCGTATAGGTCAAAAAAATAATGTTTTATACATAGATATTATTGCAAAGAACACTATTGATGAATTTGTAATCAAAGCTTTGAACAAAAAAATAAAATTAAGTGCTGAAACTTTAGGTGAAGAAGTCTTGTCATTTTTGTAGATTTTAGGGGGTTACCAATGGGTTAGGTACCTTTTTAAAACGCCTATATGGGCCTCTCAGGAGCTCGTTTTTTTGGCAAAATAGTTAAAAATTAGCGTTTTTGTGGTATTTATCAACTTTCTCTAACCATCGTTCTTCGTACTCAAGTAGCATGTTTTTATCCATAATAAACTCTTGAAACAATAAATTTTTGGTACAAACAAAAATAGCACCTTGTTCAATTTCACCATACTGATGTTTGTGAGCTAAAGAGTAAGCTGCAATTTGATAATAATAATCTTCAATCCATTCTTCTCTTTTAGGTTTGTTAGATTGTTTAAAGTCTCCAATAGTAGGCATACCATTATAGTTACAAACTAAATCGGTAGACCCCGCCCAACGATCTTCATAAGCTAAATTTATTTCAGTTCCATAAACTTCAGATAAATTTTGTAAATTATTTATAATTGTATGAGCCATCATTCTAGGAAGAGAACCATCTTCGCCTAAGTTTAAATAACCTACACCATTCATATACTGTTCTAGTACAAAGTGCATTTCAGTTCCTCTAGTAGCCGCTTGAGTCGTGATCCGTGCAGCTTCTTCATGGCCCACTCGATTACGCCAGTTTTCTAAAGTTCTTCTTTTCTCAGAGGATTGTGTAGCGGATAATATAGTAGTGACACTAGGTACTTTTTTATCTTCAACATTATAGGTTCGAGGGCCGTCATTATCGTTTCGAGTATAATTTTTATATTGGTAAGGATACGTTTTTTTAAACCCAGATACAGTAAAGCTAGTATTATTTCTTGTTAGCTTCATCTTTCACCTTTTGATTGTATTTAATACTTTCTTTTAAAAGCGTTAAATCGACACCATAATACAAAGCTGATTGTTTCATGGCTTTTATATCTTTAGGAAAACAATGTCCACCAAAGCCACGTTCTTTAGTGACTTGTGTATGACTGACCCCTATTCTTTTATCTAAAGCTATACCTTTTCTTACATGTTCGTAGTCAATACCAGATGCTTTGCACAGATCGTATATTTGATTAAAAAAAGATACTTTAGTGGCTAGGAAAGCGTTTCTAAAATATTTAATTAATATCAACTCTTTTGGTTCAGCTTCTATAATGTGAGGACAACTAGGAAACACTTGTTTGAATATTTTAGTCCAAAAATCAGTCTCAGCTCCACCTATCATAATTGATTCTTGCTGCCTTAAATCTTCTAATGCTGTATCGGCTCTTAAAAATTCTGGAGAGTAGGACATACGCTTTTCGTAAAAACTAGTTAAGTGATCCCAACCTTCTAAAGATATTGTGCTTTTTATTAAGATAGGTACATCAGGGCAATCTCGCATAACTTCAGAAACGTGTCTCATGTTACAACTTCCGTTGTTACCTTCTGGGGTAGGAACACAAATAATAACACCATCAACATCTTGACTAACTTTTCTGTCGTAATGTTTAGGATCTACAATTTCTGTTTCGTAATAATTTTGTAAGATGGCTGCGTAGGCTCTGCCTACAAAACCATAACCAGCAATAGCTATTTTCATTTTTTATTTTTAGGTTTTGTGTGCCCGTAACCTTTTTTCTTTAACTCAAGGTGTTTGGCCATAGTAGGAGCTTTTACAGCTTTACCAGTTTTTTTGTCATACATCATATGAGCTTTAAACTTATCTTTTTTCACGGCAGTCCCCTATTTAAGATTTAAACTTACCGATTGATTTTAAACCAAAGCTGGCTCCAATGGAAGCCATAATTGACCATTGTAACCACTCAGGGAATGTAGCTAAAAATTCAATACCTCTAGCAATGGCGGGTTGTAATGGCTCAATGAAGCTGGCCACAATTATTAAAATAAAGCAAATTGTCCAGGCCTCGTCTTTCCACGAATCGTCAGAAGCCTTTGCCATAGCGGTTTCCCACTCAACCTTACCTTCTGCTACTTTCTTTTGCACTGCAACTTTAGCATCTATCTCTGCAATTTTTAAATTACTTTTAGCTACAGACTGCTTGCTTTTGTTATCGAGATACTGTGTAGCTATTTTGCTTACGCCTGAAAAAATAAGTCCAATCATGGATTTCCTCCGTATTTAAGTATTCCTAAAATTACTCCAGTAATACTTCCAATCCAAACTAAAGTCTTTACACTTCCCTTGCCGATGTTTACTACTTTCTTTAATTCTTCGATGTCTTTTGAGTTTTGTTCAACATCTTTATGAATGTGATCTAACTTTTCTTCCATCCTAATCAAACATTGTTCTGTCTTAGAAGCCATCTTATTGTCCTAAAGGGTTGCCTGTATTGATAATTTCGTAAACTTTAGCTATTTCTCTTTCCATCCAACCAGCTAATTTATCTTCCATGTCTTTTGCTTCAACATCAAGTTTTTCTAAACTGTCCCAGACATCATCAATGTTATCGCTATTAAACTGTAGTCGTTCTTCTACCGTAACCAACCTTTCTTGTAATATAGAAGTATCAGTTTCTTTAAAATTACTGACCGATTCTTCGGTATGTTGGACTCTGGTAGCTAGGTTGGACACCCAATAGACTGTCGAACCTATCGGCACTATCGCCCCCAAAACTAGACTCAAAAGTAGACTGGACGAGATCGTAAGTGTTTTGTTCATATATCATATCCTGTGTGATTGACACCGTTTCTACTATTTTAAGCGTATCCGATAGTACTTGTAAATAGGCACTTGGGAGCACCATAATACCTAAAGAATCTACACTTAAAACGCTTGATGAACCCTCTGTTTTAGGTTTTTGTACCACTGTTTTAGTCTTTGATTTAGGCTCCGATTTTTTAACGGTGGATTTTTTAACATCATTTTTTTTACTTTTTTTATCGTCTTTAGATTTACTTTTTTTGACGACTTTAGTTTTATCTTCTCCTTCAGTTCCTTTTTCTTCGGGCTCTGATAACTGGCTTTTTTCATCTCCTCCATCATTTGTCTCTGTCTCTTCTGCTTCATTATTATTATTCTCCTTATTTTCAGCAACATCTTCAACGACTTCATCGACATTCTCTACCATTTCATCATTTATTTCAACAAGATCTTCTTCCATAGTTGAACTATTTAATTCTTCGGGTTGTTCCATTTCAACTGATTCTATTTCAGGCACCTCAACAATTTCAGGCATTTCTATTTCAACAATTTCAGTCATTTCTTGAATTTCATCAAGTGGCGTTAAACTTGCCATATCAGGTATTTCTATATCAAGGGTTGAAGAAACTGTAGTCTCAACAGTCATATTAATTTCTTGAGGCATTTCTATTTCAATAGATTGATTTTGCATGTTCATGTCTACACCTGTGTCTATAGGCATTTCAACTTGAATTGGAACTATTTCAATTATAGGTTGCTCTAAAATAATATCATTGGTTATTGACATGTCTAAGTCTAAGCCACCAACCATAGTGGTTTCTATAATAGCAACAGGTTCAATAATTACAGGTTCAATAACTACAACAGGTTCAATTACAACAGGGGCTACATAATCTTGGTACGTTACTAATAGCTCGTAGTTATCAGTAATAGGGCCTAACCAACCACTAGAGTCTCCTGTATCAATACCTTGTAAAGTAAACGTTATACCAGTCTCACCTGTTAGAAAGGTATCATTAATGGATTTGGTAATTGTGTGATGAGTCCAACCGTCTTCGTAAGGCACGGCTGTTGTATTAGAAGAAACTTCGGTACCTGTTCCGTTTTTTAAAGTAATACTAGTAACAATCGTGTCATGTGCTTCATCGTTACACCAACCGTTTGGACTGTTACCACACCCATAGCCGTGGTACTTAATAGTAAGACCTGTAATTTCTTTATTGGCTTCTAACCCAGAAGTATCTACAGATTGAGTGATAGTTGAAGTTTGCCCTTTAAATCTTATAGTGGGACTGTTACCAGCATCACTATAAGAATTAGCGTCACGCTTAACATTAGAATCAGATAGGGTCCATCCATCAGTGTTCTCGTCAAATGTATTGTTATTCAGTAGGTTGGCCGAAGTAGTCGTCTCGGCGTGGCTTACTAATATTGATGTTAATGACACCAGGAGTGCCCACAAGATTATTGTCTTCATCTAATACTACCATCCCTCTTTCGATGTATAATTTTTTTGCCTCATCCCCTATCTTACCATCTATAGGGCACGGCGAGTTTGAATCCCACATGGCCTGCCAGACCCGTGGATCTTGACACAAGATTGCTGTAGCTGAGACTCTCAATCCAAGTTGAGCCATGGCCCTACTGAGCTTAATGCGTTCACACACTTTGTCTCGAACATGAATACCTGCTGACGCATTGAATAATCCAGTACCGATTGCACCTGACCTTACGACCACACATACATCAGAACCACCACCAATAGAGATTGAAGGTGAGATAGCTGACGCTGGCGGTTGATCTTTGTAATAGATATTGGAATCTGCAGCTCTTACGTCTGTAAATAAAAAAACTAATAAGATAATTACTATTGAGTATATGTATAAAGTTTCTGCCCAGTCTTTCATTACACTATGCCTTTATCACCAAAAGCCATATCGTACCTAGCTTTTTGATTTGGGTCGTTTGCAATACCACTATTTTTTATAGAAGCAATACCACTACCGCCTTGGTTTGAGTTCATCGCTACATTAGTTGGAGCCATATTTGCTGTCATATTTGCTGCGGGAGCCATGTTTTCTGTAGTAGCTACGTTAATGGGATCTTGTGATAATTTACTTGAACCACCTTTTAAGCTATTAATTTTTTCAATTTCTTCACGGCTAGATTTAGGTTCGTCTGGCACAAAAGGTAAGCCCTCATCTGGATAAAGGTCAGAAGCTATTTCTTTAAGTAAATAAGTATCAAAAAGTCTATCTCTAAGTTTAATAAATTTTGGACTCTCCATATCGCCTTTTTGCACCATTTTTTGAAATTGATTATATTGTTTTAATAAGTCAGGTCTACTTACTATTGTAGCCATTCTTTTACCCATTACAGTGTCTAATGTTTTTGAAACAGCTGTTAGTGTTCTACCTTCTTTAGATAAAGGTGGAGCAACATTTGTTCTTAAAATTCTAGAAAGCCACGGAGGAATAAATATAGGTTCTGTTGGTGTAACTCTTGAACTATATTTTCTTTGTTGCACTATTTGAGCTTTAGTGTATAAATCTAAATCTCTTAAATACTGAGGATCATCTTTAAATAAAATTTTTAATTTGTCTTGATTGGTTTTATAAGCTTCAATCCATTTAGTAGGCTTCATTATATACTCAGAGCCTGTTTCTAAAGAATTTCTTCGTAAATCGTCTATAACTGTAGTTTTTAAAGCTTTTAAAACTTCGTCATCTCCCGATTGTTTAAGAATATTAATAACATCTTTTAATTGACGAGGACTTTCGTTTTTCCAAATAGTTGAATATATAGTGCTTGCATCATTTTTTAAAAGTTTTCCCTCTGTTGTTTTAGCAAGAGCGTCTAAAGTGTCGTTATATTTTTTAGTGCTTTTTGACATTACCCCTAAAGCTTTTTCCATATCTGAAAATTTAGAAGAAGCACTTGTAAAAAATTTAGGAACACCAAAAACTTTATTTAAAGAGTCTCCATAATCTTTCATAAACTGTTGATGTTTTTTTAAATCAAAAGTACCGTCAGGTTTGGTAATAGCTTGTCTATAAAAAGCTTCTGTGTTTTCTCTAAAAACTTGTGTTTGTCCAGGAGCTCTTTTTAAAATATTTAAAATTTGATCAATTCTACCGTCTTGATTTTTACCTTTTAAAAAATAAGTTTCAAAAACATCTTCGTCTGCAATTTTTAGCCTACCGCTTTTAACTGTCAATAGTCTTTGTGCTATGCCGTCAAATTCACTTTTAAATAATTTATAGTCTTCGCCTATTTTTATGTACTCTTTAAGCCAAGGGTCTTCAGGTCCTAATTCTTTTTTTAAAGTATTATCGATAGCTTCAATAAATTTTTGAGGGTAACCTGTAGGAAATTTACCCCCTTTAAAAATTTCTCTGTCTTTTTCTAACAATTTAGACATAGTTAT
>Ga0070747_1000579_pt1 | contig 17819 bp, 9 predicted proteins | sample VirMetDEL_Mar_31_FD_77321 | JGI IMG/M metagenome (GOLD analysis project Ga0070747, IMG submission 77321) | Aqueous microbial communities from the Delaware River and Bay under freshwater to marine salinity gradient to study organic matter... | ecosystem: Environmental > Aquatic > Marine > Coastal ... | reverse complement strand
CACCAGTTACATCTAAATTACCACCAGAGGATAAAGTCATTTTTGTGGTTGCAGTTTCACTTGCACCAGTTTGGAATATTAGTGATGTTGCGTTTGCAGATGAACTAAAGTCACCTTCTGAAATAGCTGCGATTGCACCAGCAACTAATATTGCATCTGTGCCAGCACCTTCATCGGGTGCTTGGAAATTAATCCTACCCAATAAATCATTGACAGCAATGTCTGTATCCCCAGTTTGAAAAGTAAGTTCGGGAAAACTGTCATCTGCTGTTGCAGCATGTTTTAAAATTAGTCCGTCATCTGGATCATGTGTAAGAGTGATCTCTTTGTCGGCACCAAAGTTAAGAACACCAGAGTCGGTACTAAACCCAACTAAGTCTGCAATAATTCTAGCTCTACCCATTTCTTATTCCTTTACCTTATTTATATAGTCTGTCATGTTAAACATGAGCAATTTTCCTTATTATTTTGTTACAATTACAAAATTGTTGTCATGTTTAATATAAGTAATTATCCTTAGTCGTCTGTACTGTCATAGAATACAGTAATAATAGCACCTTCAGCTCCAGCAGTGACAACATAATTATCAGAGTCAATAGTTTTAAGTGCAAATTTACCAAGATTATTTAATAAACCTAAACTACAAAATATAAAGTGTCCGTTATGCTCAGTAAAAGTTTTTTCTTCATTAGCTGATAATTGTATAACCTCTCCAGTATAATAAATTGCTTGTGAACGACTATTATGTAAACAATAATACTTAGCTGTTTCAGAAACACAGACTAATACACATTTACCAAAACTTAAATGGTCTGGATTAGTTATTGTCATTTTTTCAGCAACACCATAAGTATTGATAGGTGTCATGTCTTTTGCATACACATTAATGCTACCTTCCGTACACCAATTAATAGAACAAAGCCTGTCTGTAGGGTGGTTTGGATTAAAACAGTCACTTTGTTCTACTTCAGACTCCATGACAACTAAACCTGATTCAGCATTAATATATACACTTTGTTGACTAAAACTCATTTTATTTTTCCTTATTTTATTTTTTATTCACTTGCCTTAAAGAATGCAAATGCTGCTCCTCTTTGATAGTTAGCAGATTTAGCACCAGTACGACTCCAAGTATATCTTGCAAACTTTGTGTCATTTGAAGTACAAACACTATAACCTTGTCTATTAGGCCCGCCAGAAGTACCAGTACTAACAACTGTAACTCCATTTGAATTATCAGTTGAAAGAGCGTCACTAAAACTTCCACCTGCCCCAGAGCCAATTCTAAAAAACCCTCCCCAAATAAACACACCATCATCAGAAACAGTGGTACTCAAAGTAAAACTTTCAGAAGTTGCAGTGGTTGTGGCAAATACATAATTTACTTGGCTATCTGATGCACCACTATTTAAAGTATTCAAAGTATAAATTTGTTGAACAAAAGAACCACCACCAGTAATAACTATAGTTGCTGTAGTTCCTGTTGGTACTTTTTTAAAAGCAATATACTGACCAGTGGTGGAGTTTACAACAGACATTGCTTCGCCACCTATAGTTATTCCGCCTGGAATTGCAGCAGCTCCAGAATTTGCTGATATAACAACCATACGATGAGTGTTTGCTGTACCTATAGCAACATTATTAAAAGTTCCAGCACCTCTAGTAGCAACACTACCTACCACAGTAAAATCTAAATCAGGTGGGCCTGCTGTACCAGCTATAGAACCAAAACCTAATGTATTATAACCAAACATACTCATTAATTTAATTCCTACGCATCATTTGCTGCATCTGTAGTAAAGAATAATTTAAGACCTAAAAGTCTTGCATCTCCTGCTTGATTATCAGCTGAAATATCTCTATTTATTTGAAAGAAACAACAATCTCCAGCTGCAGGCGAACCAGCAATCGTTACTGCACCACTTTCAACTGAAACCATTAAATCGTTAGATGTTCCACTATGTGCAAGTGCAGTAGTAGCAACAAGTGTACCAAATGCAGTATTAATAGTGTCATCACTAGATACTGCAATACCACCTAACTGCCATGCAACTGTTCCTGTATCTGTACCAGTTACAGTCCAGAAAGGTTGGAATGTTACTGTTCCTTCATTCCAAGACTTAGGAAAAGCAATAGTAAATTGAGCAAACTCATCTGCTCCTGTTGCAAAGTCTAAAACTTTTAAATCTGGTCTTAATGCAGTAGTTTCCACTTGAGTTAAATCAGAACAAGGATTTGTTGTACTTGGATACATTGCACCAGCAGGCACCCATATTGATTCTTTACCAGCAACTTTAATTGCAACATCAGCAACAGTTGGGCCAGATGCAAAATCTACAACTGTAGCACCAGTTGCAACACCCATAACTTCGGTGTCTGCATCATTCTTAATGGTGACATCATTGGTTGAACCTTGACCTGTAAGGATAAGACCTTCAGCTGCGGTATAACCTATAGCTGCGTTATCTCCAGCAGCAGTATCTCCGTCTGCATTTAAAGTAGAACCAGTAATATCACCAGCAACATCAAGAGTACCATTAGAAGTTAAACCAGTGTTATGAACATGAGTGATATTGATATCACCATCTGCACCAAATTTAAGAACAGATGCATCTGAAGCAAGAGTTAAGTCATCTCCAATACTTGCATCTCCACTAACAGTTAGATTACCAGCAGAGGACAATGACATTGTTTCAGCTGCAGCTGCAGAAGCAGCAGTTCTGAATGAAAGTTTAGTTGCATTATTATCTGCGGCAAAGTCACCTTCTGATACAGCAGCAATTCCTGCCGCAACCAAAATAGCATCTGTACCAGTTCCTTCATCTGGTGCTTGGAAATTGATAACACCAATAACATCATCAGCAGCAATATCTGTTTCTGCGGTTTGCAGAGTTAAACTTGTTGGTGAGTTATCAGAGGTATTTGCTCTATCAATAATAAGACCAGAGTTGTGGTCGTGTCTTAGTATAACATCTTGGTCTACACCAAATAATATTTCACCACCATCTGCAAGGAATAAATCACTAAATTCTAATGAACTTGTTCCAAGTGCAGCTCCATTTGAAGCGTCTGGAACAAAAGCAGTAGTTGCAGTTATTGTTGCAACTTGTAATGTACCAGAAACTTCTACATTACCATTTATATCAACAGTTGTAGCATTAATTTCTATTTCTGTGTCTGATACTAAATCGAGGACTCCATCTGCACTTTGTGAGATGTGTGTTCCAGAGTCACCGAACTGTAATTGTCTTGAGCTGTTTAGTAGGATACCTGTGTCTGCGACATGAGTTAATGTTACATCATTGTCTGCACCTAGTCCTAAAACAGCTGCGTCTGAATTTAATTTGAGGTCATTACTTACAAGAACGGCAGTTGATGCGTTAAGGTCAATAGTTGCCTCACCATCAATAGTCATTACTCCATCAGAACTTTGATGAATAAATGTTGCACTATCACCAAATTGTAATTTTCTTGAACTATTTAATAATATTCCTGTGTCAGCAACATGTGTCAATGTTACATCTTGGTCTGCACCTAGATTGATAACAGCTGCATCTGCTAAGAATAAATCACTAAACTCTAATGCAGTTGTACCTAAAGCTGCACCATCTGAAGCGTCTGGAACAAATGCAGTAGATGCAGTTATGGTTGTTCCAGATATTGTACTTGCACCAACTATTGTACCTTGAATATCTAAGTTTGCATTAACATCAACCAAAGTTGCATTTAATTCTATTTCGTCTGTTGCATTGATATCAAGAATAGTATTACTAGGCGCACCAATATTTTGTGATGCGTCATTAAATTGAATTACTGATGTACTATTTAAAAGTAGTCCTGTATCTGCGACATGAGTAAGAGTTACATCTGAGTCTGCACCAAAGTTAAGAACAGCTGCATCTTTACTAGCACTAATATTACCAACAACAGATACATTATTACTAAAAGTACCACCATTGCCTGCACTTACCATATCTGCAAGTGTAAAGACATCATGTACGATTACTTCTACTTCATCATTTGCAGATAAAGCAGCAAGTCCTGCAACTGTATTACTAGTGTTTAAATTGTAGTCTGTATTAAGTTTAAGACGAACACCATTAAGATAAACATCAACATATTCTGGATCGCTGAAAATAAGAGAAATGCCTCTAGAATCAGTTCCACTAACTGTAGTATCACCAGCTGAAGCTAGATATAAAAATCTCTCTCTAATTCCAAATCCTTCATTACTTTTTCCAATATATGGCATTCTCTATTCCTTTACCTTATTTATTATATTTACGCAATCGTTGCAATCGGAGATGCAACAGATTCTACTTGCCAAACTCCATTTGTTCCATCATCTGTTAAACAAGTAATTCTTGCTCTTGATCCAATAACTGTACTAGAAACAAATGTAAATGTATCGCCTGCATTATCAAAAACTGCGTTTGCAGCAGTACCGCCCGCAAGACTTAGTGAACCAACAAAATTACCACCCGATCCATCAATGTTAACAATTGTAGTTGTACTACCACCCACAGCGGTTAAAACTATAAAGTCGTAATATAGGCCTGGATTTGTTGTTGCTGCAGATGGTAAGTTAATTATATTATTATTAGTACCATGAATTAATACAGTAGACCCTGATTCTGCAACAGTTAATGTAGCAGTAACCGCACCAGCAGCATTAAATTCAGTTTTGATTCCTTTTCTACCAGCTAATGTTGTTGCAGTAAATGTTCCGTTTGTAGTTAGTCCAGTATCAGCTGCGTGAGTTAATGTAATATCACTATCTACACCAAATGATAATACAGCAGTATCTTTGATAAGACTAAGATTACCACTAGCAGAAAAATCTTTTGCACCCAAAAATGCATTTGGACTAAGGGTGGCCAAAGCTCCTGCTTGGTGGACAGCATAAATTACTTCACCATTTGCTGGAGTTCCAGTAAATGCAAGAGTTGTACCAGAAACAGTATAAGCGACAAGAGGATTCTGACGAACATTACCTACAAATACTTCAAGGTCAAGTTCGGAAGTTACTGCTCTCGATAGAGTAAAATTAGTTGCGCTACCATCGCCCGCAAAAGTGTCTTTGACTGTGGTAACAAATCCACTCCCAAAACCTAAGTCTGTACCTATGTATGCCATTCTTTGCCCCTATGAACTAATTGTGTCAACACGACTTACCCATGCATCAATTGAAGTAGCAGTATCAGATTGTACTTTCAACGCATCTCCACTTTGCAATACAAACTTCGCACCACCATCAAGTACTTGTAGTGCGGCTGAAGCAGGGATGGGTGCATTTTTGACCAAATAGTAATCAGCACTACTATTTGTTACAAACACACTTACTTTAACTTGTGATGTTATTGTATTTGCTAAGTTAATACCAACAACTGCATCATCACTATTTGCTGTAAAAATAGTTACTGCTGTAGTTCCGATATTCCTTGCAATGTTTCGTTCAAAATCCTGTGCCATTTTACTTCCTCTATTACTCTAGTCTATTTATAATGCAATTGCCATAGCGGTTGCTAAACCTGTTGTGGCAGCTTGGTTAATTTCTGCAGCTGTTTTTGTAATTGCAGTTCCGTTTAGTGATAATGCACCAACTAAGTTTGTTGTTCCTGTAACAGTTAAATTATCTGCGACTGTTGTTTCTGATGTTGTGTGACCAATTGTAACTGCAATACCAGAAGTATTTGTTGCAAGTTTTAAAGCACCAGTTTTGTTATCAATAAATGAGTCAGTACCATCATGGTAAATATCCATGTCTGAAGCAGCACCAAATCTTAATCTTGCATCAGTTGCCGCACCACTATCTCCAAACAAAAGTGCTGTAGATGCACCATCAAGTAATGCGCCTGTCATTATCAATGTTCCAGTAGCATCTGGAATTGTTACTGTTCTATCAGCTGTAGGGTCTGCAACAGTTAGTGTTGTTTGATGGCCATCATTGGTTGCACCCTCAAATGTGATATTACCATCTTCTGCAACAGTAATAAATGCAAAGTTGGAAGTACCATTTTCTAGTCCGTCAACATCTGTAACCAGATTGTTAAACTGAACCCTAAACTGTTCTAGGGTTGATGAGGTTGTGACTTCTGATGATGATATTGACATTAGTTTCTATCCAATAATTTTTTTAACATATCTTTTATTTCGTGCATCTCGCACTTTAAAGTATTTATCTCTCTTGTAGCACCACGAATTTCATCTCTTTGTTTTTTTGCTTCAGATGCTCTGCGTTTTGCCATTTCGTATGCACTACGATTTTTATTTACAATCGCACCAGAGTTACTATCTCTGAATAAATCTTGTTTTCCTTCAACCTGTAAATATTCTGCCATGTTATGTTGCCAATGCTAAGACTCTAAGGTCTTTTATTCTTGGTGGATTAGCTGCATCTGAACTTTGCATCACAATCTTGATTGCAAATTGATTGAACTCTGGAAGTGGTTCTCCAATGTCGTCATCATTAATGCCAGCGGTATATAGGTATTCTTGGAAATCATTTCTACCCAATGAAGCAGGAACAGTTTTATCTGGACTTCCATCAGTATTAAAGAAGGTATAACCCAAGTCATCAAAATCATCTGATTGGTCTGACCTTAATATTTTAAATAATAATTTAAATTCAGATGTGTTTGTCTTATGACCAGCAAAGAATATTCTTAGTGAAGTAGCAGGATTTTCAAGAGCTATTTTTTTAGTAATATAAACTGCAACATTTCCATCACCATCTGGTTCAGTCATTGCAGCATATTCTGATGTAGGATAAACATCTGAACTACTGTCAATATTATTAATTCTGTTTGCAACTAGAATTGCTGACAACCTTGCAGTATCAATAACAGGAGATAAACTTGTATCTGTTGTTGAAAGCGTTAGTGGTAATGTAAATGATTTTGCAGAACTTAATTCATTTATTTCATTAATATTAGAACACACCATAGAGGTAGTATCTAAATCAATTGTTTCATCTAAAGAAATAGAACTAGAAGTTGTTTCTACAATAAATGAACTCTCTGCACCACTAGGACTTGTAGCTGAAGTCTTTTTAAGTTCAGCACTAATAACTGTGTTTGGTAATTCTAAGAGAGCAATGTTTGTTTTCAATGTTTCAAATCTATAGTTCTCTGATGCGTAAGTAAGAATACCACCGCTGTCAACATCAGCAGATGAACCACTAACTGTTGGAGCTGTAGTAATAGCAACTGTGTAAGAGTCTATATTAATATTTGCAATTGCAGTATGTGTCTTATTAATTTCAATAAGAGGAGTACCGAACAACTGATAGAGTTCTACTGTAGTACCAATAGCATATGCAGCTGCAACTCCATCTTCAACACTTCTTGTTAAACTTGAGATTGTTGTACCAGACAATGTACCAAATAATATTTCAGTACCAATCTTGACATAACATCGTGAGGACAAATTACTTGCAGCAAAGTTTGTTGCAGAGGTAAGTGTCAATGATGTACCAGTTGCAGTAAGTGCAGCTGAAAGTGTAGTAGATATACCAGAATTTACACCAGTAATTGTAACATTATTAGATGTAGAGTACATACCATGATCGCCATGATTAATCTTTGCTACAGTAGAACTGTTGGTTAATCTAATTGGGTTCTGTTGTAATCTACGACCATAAACTGTATCACCATCTTCAGCTGCAACAGGGTCACCAATATTATCATTCGTTAATGTACAAACGCCTGTCGTTGTGGTAAACTCTGCTTTGTGTAATTTGAATTTTAAATCTTGTGATTGAACAGCAGTCCAAGTCTTATCGTTTTGTGATTTGAATAGAACACCAAGAGTTGGTTGTTTAGAAACAACTCTGTTAGAACCACTCACATCAAGTTCGCCCATTTGAGCAATCCATACTAAATAGTTAAGACTGTTTGTTCTAAGAACCACACAATATTCTATACCACCCTGTATATAAACAGGAGAGTCAAAAGTAAATGTTGTTGCAGTTGCACCAATTGTATCATCAACATTAATTTGAGATGGTTCTAATAATTTTCTACCGAAAGGAAGAATTTTAGGGCCGGGATATCCATTAACAACATTTCTAATTTCTACCCACATTGGTAAAGTGTCATCTTTTGCAGCAACAAACACATCAATTTTTGTTAAGAAACAACCATTTTCATCTTCTGATATAAATGTTTGAGCAAGTGGATCAAGTCTTTGTATAAACCTATTGGTAGTATTGGTGTTAAATTGAGAAGTTGTTTCTGAAACATTTGTTTGTACAACTGTTGCATTTCTTGTTGCAATAATAGTTTCTTGTTCTGTTTCAATAATACCAGTAGCAGCATATATTGTAGATCCTGCTGTTGCTGGGTCTGAAGTAACACCACCAAGTCCAGCTCTTGCATTTGTTGGACTAGATGTAAGTCTAAATTCTACTTCGCCTGTTTTAAATTTAGGAACAGAAGTTTGACCTTTAAACTTATAATCTGGAATATCGAAAGTACCTTCTACTTTTCCAGAAACAGTACAAATCAAAGGACTGCCCGCAATGATTGTAGTGTCTGTTGTATATGTTGAAGAATCAGGAGTGACATATGCACTGATATCTTTACCTTCAAAGAAAGGATAAACTCTTGTGTTTGGTAAGAACCCTTGTCCTACAAAAGTAATTTGTCTAGGACGAACAAATGGAACTAGAGCTCTTGAAATAACTTTATTGCCTTGTGATTCCTCTACAATGTTTTCTACAACTTCAGTTCTTAAACCAGTTCTCGCAAGATCAGAACGTACTGTTTGAATAGTTCTCTGCCAAAGGGCCATCCTGTTTGGAGCAAAATTAAAAGATTGTGTGCTTACAACACCGCTCCATTGAGTTTCCCACGAGTTCCAAAGTGTTCCTATATTATTTCTGTTTGCATTTAGAACAGAATTAAAGTTACCATCAACATTGATAATTATATCAGGAGCAGTTTCAGTTTCAAACCAGTTATCACTATCTGGAGTTAATTGAATCTGACCAACCCAAAAAGCACTAATATATGGCTGTAGGTTTTCAACTCTAGTAGCATATGGTTGATCGACAAGAGTTACATCACTGTATGGTAGTGTAATTAAGTCACCAGTTTTTTGATAACCAACAGCAAGTCTTGCAGTATCACTAGTTGCTAGTTCAGTCAATTCTGCATTTCTCAAAACACAAACTGGTCTTGCTTCGTTTAGTTGAGGGTCAATAGCAATTTGATAATCAGCATTTATAGTATCACCAACTCTGTGTCCAGCAAAGTTATCAACAACGAAACCAGATTTGAAACGATTGAGTCCATTTGCATCTTGAATTTCAAAAGACTCTGCATCTCTTTCTAAAAGAGAAAGTGCAGTCATAGATTCAACTTTTTCTAATCTATCTTTAATCCTACCAATATCACGCATGGTAAATCTTTGAGTTTTAAATCTTTGAACCAATACATCTTTAGGAGTAAATGTATATGGTGGAATAGAAAAACTTGCAAGTATCATTGCATTGTCTATTACTTTAGGTGGAGAAGGATTTTCAGCTGAAACTCCCTCAATAATTTTAAAATCACCACTAGCAGTTAAGAATAATGTAGCTTCTTTTGCAAGATAAAATTCAAAATCAGATTGAAGATTACTTGTTGGTTGTGGCATATCAACAGTTACAGCACCAGTTCCATCAAACTGACGATTTTCAAAGTTAAATGAACTTCCTGTAATTTGATCTACTACAGACAATGTAGTTGATGCACCAGTAATGTTTTCTGCTGTTGGTCTAAAGTCGTAAGAGTTTGCAAGTGGGAATAAACCAGATGGCGTTGGGCTATCTGGATCTACTTTCGTTCCTGTGTATGTTGGAATATCATCATACTCCATTTGACCAGCAACACTTGAGTAGGAGTCTACAGTGAAACAATCTCCAGCACCATGAGAGAAGAAATCATATACTACAAGCAATCTACCTATAGGTGATGCCGCAGAAGGTTTTCTAACAATTCGTGAGATGTCATAAAAGTTATCTCTCATTCCTGAGTCAAAAGTAAATCTTGAAGTAATAACTTCACTACCAGCAGTAAGAGCAGATACAGTTGCAGTTGCACCAGAGAATGTACCAGTAATTGTATCAGAGGTTGTAAAGTCTGTTGCACCAAAACCATCTGTCAAGACATATGACATTGGACTAGTAGTTTCTATAATTCTTGCTTTTGCGTTAGAAGCAGAACCAGTAATCTTTTCACCTCTAACAAAAGTTCCAGTGATATTTGTAAGTGTTAGTTTTGGAGTAGTCGCATCAGCTGAAGTTGATTGTGAATCGAATACACCAACAAGTTTAAATCCATCAGCACGACCAAGAGAAATTTCTCTGTCTGTTGCCCGAACACCATGTGCGCCATCTGCATCTGAGGAAAGAACTTTAAGTTCCTTCATCAAGTTAGTTGTTTTTGTTTTTGGTTGAACAGAAGTTCTTGTTATAGTACCGATGAACTTAACTTTTGCACCAGCACCAAGAATAGTATCTTCTGTGATTGTCGCAGACCCAGTACCAGTACCAGAAATCTTACTAGCTACAGTTACCACTTGACCAGCTACACCTGTACCATCACCAGCAGTTATGATTGTCAATAAATAATCTTTTGCTGCATATGCGTTGAATGTTTCATTAGTTCCAGCAGTAAATGTAACTGCACCAGAAGAATTTGTTGTTCCAACAAACTGTCTGCGAATAACAAACTGTGTATCACTTGCACCAGAATTGGTTGCAGTCAAAAGTGTTTTGACTGGAGCCTTTGGAAGTTTGAATACAGATAAACTTTTTTCAGGTTCAATAAGTTTTGCAACTCTTTGTGTTTCAAGAGTAACTCTAGTTGAGTTATCTTCTTCTATTACTTTTTCAGCGGCATCAGTTGCATTAGCATCTGTACCATCAATTAACATATTACCATCTTCATCAACAAGGGCCATGATAAGGTCAGCAGTAAATATGCTGTCATCAATAACCGAACGAACCTCATCAAATCTATGAGTAACAACTGCGTTGTGTCCACCGAAAGTACCAGAAGTAAGAACTAAGTCTGTATTATCTCCGTTTTCAATTATTGCACCAGTTTCAGCAGAATCAGATGCAGTAAGTTTTTCACCAGAAACAAATGTACCAATAACATTAGTAAGTGCAACTCTGCCACCACTAGTAGCACCAGCATATACAAGTCCAGTTGCACCAGAAGTTACACCAGTAATTTTTACTCCACCAGTAGTGTGTGTTGCAGTAAGTAATGGTGAGGGTGTGCTATGATATACATCAGCATCAGTTCCATTACCTAGATTTAGGTATGTGAACATTCGCACATCAAATAAGTATAACTTAAATTGTGCATCATTGTTACCAATAGTACCAGAGAAGTATTCAACTGCACGAACTCTTGATACACCAACTTGATAGCCAGATGCGCTACCTCTAGTTGCAGTAAAGTCTGTAAATAGTCCAACCTCTTTATATGGAGTGGTTTCACCAGAGATATTACCAATGTCTGGAGTACCAAAAAGATTAGTAGCAAATGCAAAGTTACCCATCTCAAAGGTTGTAACACCAGCATTTACTGTATTAAAATCTCTAGCCTTGTTTAGGTCTAAGAATGTTGCTGCAGTTTTTTCTATTTCATAACCCTTGACATATGCTTTGCCTGGCGTAATTGAAACAGAAAGTAAAGATTCGTCAGCGGTATTATTATCATCAGTTGTTCCAGCAGTACCATAAATACCAACATTGGTTTCTCCTGCATAATCATTATCAATAGATTCATTTACTGAAAACTGAAATGGTCTTACTGTATAATCACCAGACTCATCAAATGTTCTACGAGCAAGTGTATCACCAAGAACAGCATAATCTGTTCCTCTTGTAAGTTGAGTTACTCTACCTAATGTTGTTCTAATCAATTCAACAAAAAGTGAATCATCAACAGAGGTTGTATCTAGTTTAGCTAAGGTTAGAGTAATTTTTAATCTGTGTGCGCCACTAGCAGCATAGTTATTTGAACCAGTTGCATTATCAGTTAAAGTTGCATCTGCTTCTGGAGAAACTAAAGTTTCATTAATAAGAAAACCAACTCTAGCAGTTTCAGTTTTTGATGTATTACTTAATACTACTGTTTGTTTTTCGTTTCTTACAAAAGTACCACGAATATAATAAATCCCAGCTTCAACAGTTACAGCAGAACCAGTTCCAGATGCACTTGAGGAAAAAGTTGTTCCTGATGCAATGTTTGCAGCATAAGATGTAGTGTGAGTAACAACAGAATCAGCAATAATGTTTTCACTATCTGAAAATACACCAGTATTATTATCAGTACCAGTTTGAACATATTGAACATAAAGATATGGTTGACTAGTAGTAGACCCTTCGGCATATCCTATAACTTGTGCCTTAACACCAGAGGTTACACCAGTAAGTGTAACAGGTGTTGTTGCGTTGTAGTATTGGCTTGGTCTTACATCTTCACCGCCAAATGTTGATTCAAGTGCAAGAGAATAATAGGCATCAGAATAAGATACTTGGCCTGGGATTACAACAGAACCTTCTTTGAAGACATGGTTGCCCTGTTGTTCAATTTGATTTTGAAGAATAGATTGTAGAGTTGTTAGTTCCCTTGCCTGAATAGAAAAGCCGGGGCGAAATAAAACTCTATGAAAAGCATCTGCCTTATCAAAGTCATCATAATATGGTGATACATTTAAATTTGTAAGTTGGGCCATTTGATTTCCTAAAATTCAATTATAATTTTTATATCTTCCGTTTGGTCAGAAGCTCGTTGAATTGGTTTTCTATTTTCTAAGTAAATCATATTACCACTATATGCTTCAAGTTCTGGATTTGCATAACCAGAAGTAAGAGATAGTGTAGAACCAGAAGCAAGTGTAACAGATTCAGTTGTAGTGGATGGTGTACCTGTTGCACCAGATGTTCCACCTGTAATCAAGTTTGCACCACTAAAGGCAACATACGCACCAGAAGTAGCATTTGTTCCAAATCCCTTGAAACTTTCTTGTTGATAATAAAGAAGGTTTAGTGTAGGATCAAACTCAACAACTTTACCAGATGCACCAGTTGATGCTTGTGTAATTACTTCATCGGGTTCAAATGTACCAGAGTATGTTGCAAGTTTAACAACATAACTTTGACGAAATGTAGAACCAGTTGCAACAGTAGTTGTTCCAAAAAGTGTTGGGTCAGCAATAAGACCTACTGTTCTGAAATCATTTCCAGCAGTAAAGTCATCACCCTCTGCAGCTGTAAGTGTTGTTGCAGACATAATGTAATGACCACCAAGTTCTGTGATTGCACTAAATCCATGTCCACCATTTGGTGAAATGATAACTTCAATTGCACCACCAGTACCACTTCCTATAGAGGAAGAAGATGACAATGCTGTGTCAGAGAAGGTGAATGAAGAACCTAAATTTATATAACCAAAAGTATAACCAGCTCCTGCGGCATGAATAGTTGTATCTGTACCAGCAGTCAATCCGAATGAAACAATAGAACCAGATGCAATTGTAATTCTAACAATCGCACCAGATGATGTTCCAGCACTTGTACCATCTCCGTATATAGCAGCATAGTATGTTCCGTCTGTATAACCAGACCCAGCAGTAACTTTAAGAGATTCAATAGCACCATCAGTTGCGGCAGCTGAAACAGTACTATTAGTAGAAACTGGTATAAAGTCTGTAGTTAAATATTTTGAAGAATCTGACTGAGAAATTGTGTACATATATTTAATGACATATCCACCAATCGCAACAGGGGAGTTACTTGTGTCTGTTGGTTCTGCACCATTATAAGCAGCACCACCATTGTTGTCAAGAACTTTATAAACATTATAGTCAGAAGTCATAAAGAAAAATGTTGAGTCATAAAGGTTTGTTGCACCTGATGTCGAAGTAGTATCTGAATTATAGTTGTGTTGATACATATCATAGATAGTACCATTTGACCAGTTTCTACGAGGAAGTGCAAAAGTAATGTCAGTTGAAGCAATGTTCTTTGCAGCCAACATAGCATCCCATGCACGAAATTCCTCTTGAGGACTATCGCCGGGAATTGGAGGAATACCATCTGAACCACCAGTTGTACTACTAGTGAACGGAGTTGCTTTTCCTAAAAATAAATAATATTTATTTAGAGATGTTTCAGTAAACGATTCAAAGAATTGATTCGCATTGTGTTGTCTAAATTTTTCTGTAATGATTGCCGACATTTTTTTTATACCTTTATGTTATTTATACAAATTGTCTTAGTAAGTTATACCAGTTGCTCCTTCAAATTGTATATTATCTCCTGTATTTAATAATAAAAATCCATGCGTACTGTCTGTTGCATCTTCTAATGCTACATCGCCAGTATCTCTAACATGAATATCAGATGATCTCACAACAGGGAGTCCACCTTTACTACTATTTATAAGTAAATTTTCATCAGGAATTTGACCAGAACTTAAAACAATGTTTGTTGTTTCAAGTACGATAGCTGATGTGGTTGCAGTGGTGTCTGTTGTGTATGTACTCTTAAACCACTTTCTTGATTCTGTTGCATCTTCTAATACGATAACATCTTCATTTGTTTCATCAAGCAACTTATCAATGACAGAAATTGTAGAATAACTTTCTATAATAAGATTACCATTTTCTTCTAAATTAAATCTATTTCTTCTTGTAGTTTCTTGACCTATGTACTCTCCGTCCTCTGCCAAAATCTGACCAAAGCTTTCTAGTTCAATACCAACATCAACTCCAGCATTAACACCAAAATTATTTGTTCGTCCATCGTTAACAATAATTTTATCTTGTTTTATAATGTCACTAAAACGATAGTTACCAATTTCTGATAGAGGGATTGTTTCTTCATTGTTATTGTTTCCGTCTAGGATAATTCTATCACCTTCGTTTACTACATATCCAGCTGGGAAGTTCCACTCTCCACCTTCTTGTAATATCCTCGATGCTCCATCATCTTCTTCTCCCAAGATATTAAATGTTTCATAGTCTTGACTTCCAGCAACATCTTCTTCAAGTCTAAAGAATGTGTCTGCTTGGTCGAGAGGTAATGTTCCATCTAACTGAAGAACATCTTCAGAAAAAGTTGTACCCTCTAGAATTATACCATCTCCACCCAATTCATTTCCAAATGGATATTCTGCTAGATACACTAACAAGTTTCTTGTAAATTTAGGACTTGGTCTTGCAGTAATCTTTGTTACAATTTCTTTAACAAGAATCCTGTCACCTTTTTCTGATGGAGCATATGACTTCTCTGTCATTATATGACTACCACCAGTACCAGTACCAGAAGTCCTGTCACTAGTATGTGTTACTGTTCTATCTTCCCACAATAAAGAGTCACCTGTCATTTGGAATCCATCTTCCAAATCCATACCTAGTCCATCTTCAAAGAGTATGTTTGAACCCACATCAGTTGAGGCTGCACTTGCATCAAGTACAAGATTGTCGCCAGGCAAACTTCCATCTTCTTGAATAATCTTCTGGTCACGAACACCAACTTCTGCAACAGGATATGCCTGAAGTCTTGTCTGTAGAAGTTGGTCAAAGATAGTCTGGAATGTAGATGCAAGTATTGGTGAGAATGTATCTGTGTCACCTGTGTATGCAGCAATACCAGCACCAGCATTACCAATTTCTACTGATACTAAGGTTGCAAGAGTAACTCTACCAAATGGTTGGAAACCAGCAGGGTGAACTGCTTTCTTTAACTCATTCACATAACTTGCAAATGATGCACCAATCTGAACTTCATACGAAAAGTCTTGATAATAATAAGAGTCTTGAATACGAATCAAATCTTCACCAAGTCTATGTTGAACATTAGCATAATCTGAATCTGTAGTAGATAACACATCAACACTCGTTGTACCAGTAGCAATATCAGCTGTAATAACTGTTCCAACTGCACCACCTGAATCCTGAATAGTAACATCTTTTCCAGAAAAATCTATTGGGTCTTCATTGATGATATGGTCATCAGCATCAACTAAATCAGTTGCAGTAGAATCAAGAGTGATTTGACCATCACCAGTTTCGTCATCTAATAAGAACCCATCTCTTGCATCTGTTTCATTAGCATCAGTAGCTTCTAAGATAAGAGTGTTACCAAAATCTTCGTTTGCAAGTTTAGAATTAGCATTTGAACCAGAACTATCTGTTCCATTAAGAATTACATATTGATGACTGAGAGCATTTGTTGTATCGTTTTCTCTGCGAATACTTGCTTGTAAAAGTTTTCCACCAGATGTCGATTGTTGTACAAGTTTACTTTGGTTAGAATCAAAATCTTCATCTAATAAGAAACCACCAACACCTTGACTTTCAAGTTGAATCCTATCCGTTGCGTTTCCTACTGTGCCACTTTCTTGTAAGAAGAAATGGTCGAACCTATCAGTACCATCTATGATTATATTAGAACCTTCATCAAGAACTATAGTATCGTATACATTAGTTGCAATGGAAGCACCCATACCAGAATGATTGGTGCAGTAGTAATATAATACAGGTGCGTTTGATGCAACAACAATTTGAATGTATGCTCCATTTGTACCAATGTCTATTGACGCAGCTGATTTTGTAACACCAGTAGTATATTCAGTACCACTGTTATGAGTTCCATCAAGAGTTTCAGATAGTCTTAGTATGTGTTGACCTGTTGTCGCAACATTGTATAGTGTCGGGTCTGACAAGTCAAAGTAATAAGTATTACCTTCATACAAAACTAATTCTGCTTGTGGTGTACCATTAATATAAAATATATTTTGTTCTAGTGTTGTGCTATAGTAAACTTGAACTTTATATGTAAAGGTCTGAGGTAATGGTGTAAATGTTCCTGTACCATTTAAAAGAATACCTTCAGTATCATCAAACTCTTGTTCGTCCTCAAGAAGAATACCTTCGGGAAGAAGAAGTTCTGTACCCTGCTCAAGCTGGATACCTTCTTGGAATGTTGATGTTTGTTCTTGTTCAACTCTTATGACATTTTCAAATGTTGTGTCAAGAACTTTAGTGGTACTATTCCACCCACTAATAGTTCCAGTATGTCCTGATGAAGTTAATGTATTACCAACTTCAAAAGCACCTGTTATATCTTTAAGAACAAAGTGTGCATTGTATGATAACTCTGGTGGATTAGTATTACTGTATCTAAATCCAGAGTTTTTAATTTTTGTTGCTTTAATAGAACCAATGTCTGTAGTTGTTGCGTGTATACTTACACCACTACCAGTAGTACTTGTTATAGCAACTGTTGGAAGTTTTGTATAACCATACCCACCATCAGTCACTACAGCTTTAATAACGTGTCCAGCTTCTTGTGAATTAGCACCATTAATATCTGTAAAGGTATCAGACTCTAAAACAATCTGATCGCTTGTAGTTGTATATGTGTCTAATGTTTCTACAGTTTGTTCAGTAAGTATTTGATGTCCTGCACCTAAAATAACACTTTCTTCATCTACAGTAATAATAGATGTGCCATTTAAAACTAAAGAGTCTACTAGATTACCACGAACATATATTTTAGTATTAAGTGGTACTGAATATGTAAATGATATTTGTGTACTTGTTGCAGTCCAGTTTACAGTAGTGTCACTTGATGTTGCTGGTAAAAACACATCATCAAATGTTACATAAAGTTCATCTAGTGTTCCACTTGTGTTTACAAGATTAAATACTTTGGTTGTACCATCTCCAATGAAACTATCTGAGTCAGTTGTTTCAAGAACAATTGTAAATGATTCAAATTGAGTAGTGGTCGCATCCTCAAGTGTGAT
>Ga0070747_1000576_pt1 | contig 17911 bp, 23 predicted proteins | sample VirMetDEL_Mar_31_FD_77321 | JGI IMG/M metagenome (GOLD analysis project Ga0070747, IMG submission 77321) | Aqueous microbial communities from the Delaware River and Bay under freshwater to marine salinity gradient to study organic matter... | ecosystem: Environmental > Aquatic > Marine > Coastal... | reverse complement strand
ATCTTCAAATGACCCTATGCCAACAGCAAGGTCACTTAACCCATAACCCTCTGGGTCTGGACTAGCTACTAACTTATTACCAACGGCTGTCTCTGCAACATACAGGTTGTCGTCAGCTGTTGAATTTATTCTAATATTTAAGGCATCAGTATGCTCTCCTTTTGGCGAGTATCTAGAGTCGGCAGTTTTATTCATTCTGCCTTTAAATAACATTTTTCTCAGCTTAGCCATTACTTGATTCTTTTATCCATTGCTCTGAGCCCCTTCAGTAAATTAACAGGGTCAAAGTTTTTCATTCTTATAGATGCGTTTCTCCATTCGGCCATGGATTTTCTTCTGTACCTGTTGATAATGTACTCCTGAACTCCAATTTTTGAATTAACAACCTCATACGCTATTTTAGCGTATATGTATCTCTCAAAAAACTTATTTACAGCAATTGAGGTGTCGTTATTCTTTTCCATACCATCTGATACGTACTCTATAATGAAGCTTTGGTCAATCGCGTCTGAGCTAAAGTTTATAACACCGGAACGTTGGTCAATCATAAAAGATGGACCTGCGCTTAGTTCCGATGGGTCTGCTCCGTATCTACCACCTATAAGGTCTGTGTATATTTCAAAAGAGTTCTGCTCAGGTAGATTACTGTTTGTATCCTGGCCATCTAATCTACTTTGGTCAATATCAGAGATACTTTTCAGTATTACATTACCTAATTCATCGAAAGTTAAATTTCCAGCGTTATCTTTTAGGTATTGCTTAGCCCAGTTTGTTTTTGAGTCCTCCTTTAACGGCATTAGTTTGCCGTTTTTAAAGATAGATATCCTTACGTATTTGACATAATCATGAGGCATTATAGCCTTCAAGTCGGAGCCAACTTCAACTTGCATAACCTTAACCTCTTTTAATGAGTCAAAGCTAAGCTCCTTTATAGCTTGTTTTGCTTCGAATATTATCCGTTGTCTGGATATATTTCTAATAACCTCATTATTTCCTGTGTAGTTTGACATGAAGTTTTTAACTATGTCAACAAGGTTTATGTATTGGTAAGACCCGTGATTTGCATCAGTTGGGGAAACTCCTGAATTTTCGTAATACTGATAGTCTGTTAAAAATGCCATTTAGTTATTTTTTTTGTTCTTCCTGTTGGTCTTTTGCAGCCATATATTGAACTACATCACGATCTCTAATTACGAGTCCTGCAAATTCGCAAATCAATCTAACTATTCTAGGAAAATCATCTTGACCTATTTCTAAATCTTGGAAGTCGTTTGCTGTTGGGTCAAATATTGGGTGACCACCGGACAGGGTTATATACGTCCACTTTGGATCTTTAGGCATTCTTAAATAGTCAACCTTCCAATTGTATCCACCCCTTAAGTCAAGTACGCTAGGTTGAGTAAGAATAGTATCACCACTAATCATGTATACCGGAAAATCAACTGTTGGCTCTTCTATATAGGATATTTTTGAAGCGTTAAATATTCCCGGTGTTACTTTTTCAGCTATGGAGATAAGAACTTCTTCCATATACAATTTAAGCTCCATAACTTTATAAAGAACAGAGCTTGTTCTATCCATAGATGGTAGTTTAAGAACCCTCTGCTCTCCCTCTTCGGTGATGTTCTCATCAAAAACCAAGAAGTTCTCAATGTTTAATTGGACCACAGCTAACCTATCCGCATACTCTTCGCCAGACATCATTGAGTTCTGCATATTAACCAGCTCATTGTACTCCTTGACGTATCCATTGAATATCTGTAGCTGAGCTAATTTAGCCAACCTATTGAAGTCGGAAACATTTAAGCTACCGAAATTATTCTTGTTTAATATGGTCAGGGTAGTGTTTCTTACCTCGTCTAACATCCTTGATAGTTTTTACAAAGATAAAAAAAAGCCCCATCATTGGGGCTTTAGTTGTATTGTCTAAGTTCGGCTACCTTGTGGCAGCTACTTTTTCTATTTCTCGAATAGCTTCAACGCCTTCGTCAGAGTCAAAGTAGAGCTCTACGGTCTCCATTGCATCCTCACCGTCTGGCACGTCTAGCATCTTCTTTTTGTTAGATGGTAGATTGAAGAATAGCTGCGTCTTATTCTTTCTCCATTGGATTAGTCCCTTAGATAAGAATGAAGATATCTTGTGTTCGATACCGGCATCTGCCTCTTCTGCAATTCGAATAAATCGTTTTGGATCACGCTTAGCAAGACGTCTAATGTCAGCTTTAATCTCACTGCTTGACAGGCTTCTTGTGTGCTTCCCGAAGAATTTAGGATACATAACCTCAGCAAGATCGATGTCAGCCACAATAGACTTAGCTAACTCATCAGCTGTATCTTCTAGCTCCATTATATCTAGCTCTTCTTGAGCTTTGGCACCTTTGTCAATTTCCTCAAAAATAGAACCATTTAACGGGTGTATTGCTAAAAATATCTGAAGAAGAGGGTTTGTTTTTTTAACAACCAGTAAACCATTCTCAAAAATAATGGGCTGAAGAACCGGATTGCTGTCCTGTTCGTCCTCGAATGGTGTTCGCTGGTTAATCGCGTAACGAAGCGGTCTGTTCGTTTTGTTAACCTCGTCAAAATAAAGAAGAGGTTTTGTTTTACCACCTTTTGAACGAAGGTAGTAGTAGAGAGGTGTCTCTCTTTTTAATCTGTAGATTCGATCCTTGCTTTCAAGGTCTGGCAACTTTGTGCTTATGGCTTTAGTATCCATTATTGAGATTTGAATTAATTTAAGAAAAAGAAAGCGGAGGCCGAAACCTCCGCTATATTATTGACTACGCTCCTTGAATAAGGAAGAAGTTATTTGCACCTAAAGTACAAAGAGCTCTTTCTGACAAGAAGTTTACGCGCATTTCATCAACATCGCTGTTAGCTGCTCCACCTGCTGAACCAGTAATCCAAGTTTTGTACTTGCGATCTTCTGCTTCGCTTTTACGGTAGCGAACATGTAAGAATGGACGCTTGATGTTTTTACCAAGGATCTCGTCGTATACAGTTTTCTCACCAGCAGGAACAATAGCTCCTTTGATAGAACCAGCTTCGTCAGGCATACCACCACGCATTTGCGGATCGTTTAAGTACTTCCAGCTGTTTTTGTAGAAGTCATATCCACGACGGAAACCGGTGAAACCTAGGTTCAAGGCCATTGTTTCGTTGTTGTCAAACAGACCGTAGGAAGCACCTGTTGTAGTACTTTGACCCGCTAACATGTCGCTAATTGAGAAGTCTAAGTCGCGGTCTTCAAATATCACGTTTTCCTCAATAGCACCTTGCTTGTCAAGACGTTTAACCAACTGATCCCAATCAGCAAGTGTTTCTGGAACACCTTCTCCCCAAACGTTACCTCGGGTACCAACAACGTAGAAGAATCCTTCTGTACCTCCTGAACCGTAAGGACCTGTAAGGCCAATTGCACCAGAACCTGCTTCAGCTGGAACTGCTTCAATTAATGAAGTCTCCATATAGTCCTCAAAGCGAATACGAGTCTCGTGTTCTGATTGAAGGTACCATAGGAAGCCATCTCCACCATTCTCAGTTGTTACTTTAACCCAGCCCATTTGAGCCATGTCAGAAGCAGCAACAGCAAAGTTATCCTTTAAGATAATAGGCTTGTTGTCAAAGAACTCAACACTAGCTTCTAGACTACCAGTCATTCCAGCAGTACCTTTCTTGAACTCAGATCCGTAAACGTAAACACTTACAGTGTCAGCTGCGGCAAATACTTGACCACCAGCCTCGTAGTAAGCTACATCAAAAGTACCTGCAGCTGTATCAACAGCTGTAACGATAGCCTTATTTGACCCAGTACTAGTAACGGTGTCATTATCATAAATGTGAACAGTTTGTCCTGGACGAATAGCAATGCTTCCGTTACCTGGGTCCAAAGTGTCGTCAACTGTAATTGTTGCGTCGTCAACTCCTGGAGCTGAATCAGATGAGCAATTCACATACTTTGCATGTAAACGCCCTTGCTCGGTCCACTTTAGTAAGTCTGAGCTAAATGGGGTCTCAGCGCTAACCATTCGTAAGAATGATGCTATGCTTCGATTACCATATCGCTCGAATTGTTCCTCGTAAACATCAGGTAAGTACTGATTAAGGAAATCAAAATTTGTAATGTAGTTGCTCTGTAGAGCTACTTGTTCTGGTGCCGGCATTACTGCTACACCAGGGCTGGCCGCTAATGCTCCCATCTCTTAGTTTTTAGTTTTTTCTACTCTTAATTTTTAGAGAGCTTCTACTAGGGGATGATACCGATACAACTTCTGCGTCTTTTAACCCAACGCTGCCAAATCCAGAGTTATTAGGAACCATCCTAATATTCTTTGATTTCTTATCGTCAGACTCCGCTCTGTCAGCCGCTCCTTTTTCGTAAAAGAACTTAGCTGCTTGCTCACTATTCATAGCGAAAGCAAGGTCTCGGTGGTAACCTTCGGCATCTTTTATAACACCGTCCTCGTCTAAGTACTTTTTGATAAAGTTACTTGGAGAAGATTGAAGGCTTTTTAACTCCTTTGCGTCACCTGGCTTAAAAGAAATAACCTTGTCGTTTATTTTAAATTTGAAACCTTCAAAACCTTCACTGAAAACTTTGTCTGTCTCGTTTCTAAACACTTCGGCCTTTCTTTGAGCTGTCTCTTGGTCTCCCTTTGAGCTCTCTATATATTGCTTGTAAGCTTTGTAGTCTTCTAGATCCTCTTCAGGGATACTTCCCGCCGACTCGGCAGGCTTGTAATACTTCTCTTTCTGATCTTCTAGAAACTTCTTAGCTTGTCTAGCCTCTTTTTTTCTCTTTAAAAGAACTTTTTTGTATTCTTGGTCCTCTTCATCAAGGTCCGAGTCAATACCAAACTCTTCATTTATCTCAAACTCAATCTCCTCGTCAGTTGCTTCGGGATCTTGCTCTCTTCTGTACTCTTTTATCAAGCTAAGCTCGTCAATACCCGATAGGTCTCTGTTTAGCCTGATATAGTCTTCGATGCCTCGGTTAGTCTCCTTGTGATACTTAGCAAATCCGGCAACAGCATCTGGAAGCTTAACCTCCTCTACTTGTTTTGGAGTAAGTAGTTCATTGATTGAACTTACCTCTCTTCCGTACTTACTTTTAAAGTAACCAACTACCTTTTCATCGTCCAACTCAATCTCCGGTTGTTCGCCTTTCTTAGCTTCAGCTTCAGCTTGTGCTTGTGCTTCTAATTCGGCTTGCCTTTGATTTTCAAATTCTTGCTCTTGCTCTTGAACCGATTTACCTCCTACGGGGCCTACTGATTCTACTTTCATAATAGATTTGATTTATGCAAATTTAGAAATTAATTTTTAAATGCTATCTCGGGTCAAACTGAGCTAGGTCAAAACCATCTAAAGAGTCTTCGTTGGATTCAAAATTTATTGGACCTGTTTCCTTTTTTCTCTGCTCAATCATCTTAGACTGCTGTGTAGCAATTTGTTTTTGACGATCTTTTTGAGACTCTTCTTTCTTGCTAACCTCCTTCATTTTGCCATCAACCTCGAGACCTTTTAGTTGCATTTGATAATTAAACTCTAACTCCATTAGTCGTTCTTTGGCTAGTACCTCGTGGTCAATTGTTTTACGCTTCTCTTCGGCTTCTTTTTGAATAACTCTTTCTTTTACGCCAGCCTCTGCTTCTTTTTTCTTTACGTCTGCCATAGCTGATGCCTCAATCTGCTGCATGTTCATTTTGTTTACACGAGCATCTTTCTCTGCGGCCATTCGCTCTTCGCGCTGCTGCTTTTTCTTTCTTTTAACCTTAAGTAATTGCGTAGCTAACTTAACGTTCTCGATTTCTCTAATCTCAATGGCGTCTTCGAGGTCGATGTTTTCCTTATCTAAAGCTCTTTGGACATTTTCCTCAAGTCTTTGTTTTTGCTCCTCGTCTGGGGCAATGTGAATGTGAATAGCAAAACTATTAAGGTACATGGTTGACATGCTCTCAATAACCTGCTTGTTGTATTTTCCAACTTTCTGAACAAACTCTTCTCTAAACTCTTCGCTATACTTAAGAACATCGTTAAGCCTTAAGCTTATCGCTTCACAAACACCTTTTAACATTCTAAACTTAGCGTCTAGGATATGTCTTGTGGCTGTATTCGAGTTGAGAGCTGCTAGTTTTTGAACACCGACTAAACTGCGCTCGTCCGGAGATGATCCGTCAACAGCTTTGTTTATACCGGTGACATCCCTAAGCATATCTAAGTTCTTGTCGTATGTTTCAATAAGTGCTCGTATCTTATTACCAGCGGAAGAGTGATTGAGCTCTTGTATCGGAATTTTACCATGGTTGAATTCCCCATCCATTGTAAACGATCTACCGACAACACTACCGGTTTGAAAATAGAGGTTAAGGGCTTCATTTGGGTTGTATTTTGATCCATTACCAAGGTCTACTTCATTAAGTCCATCAGCGTCGATATAAACACCATCAGGGATAGTTCTAGCGACTACTTGTTGTAGTTTTAGGTGAACCAACTGAATAGCGTCGGCGTATTGAATCATCCTGTCTAATAAAGATATGATTTTACCTTTATACATTCTAGGAGCACATCCAATGTAACGCGGGATAGCTTTCTGAGTGGCAGACTCTGGTCTTACCATGTTCTCTTGAAGCTCCCACTTAAGCATAATGTCGGTTCCGGCCACTTTTATACCATCGTACCAAACCTCTACCATTTTTTCAACTACCTCAAAATCATCAGATTCATTAACAGCGTCAACACCTGGGTCCCAGTCTTCGTCTTTTTCAATTAGTCTAACAGTTTCCCCGTTCTTGATTTTTCTCTTGTACTTGAACCTGTGGGTAGTCTTGTAACTAAAGTGCAAAAGAGTGGTCGTGTTTTCCCGGTAGCTTGGGTCGGTATACTCGTGACCCAGCGCGTGGTAATCAAACCATGCTGTTGAATAAGACTTTATCTTATCCATCATGTCGGGGTCATTCGCTATCTTAGGGTTTATCTTTGATATTTCCGATAGCGGAGTTCTCTCTATGTGTCCCCAATAGAAGCAGTCCTTGAAATAAGGATTCTCTGTATAGCTGTAGACAACATTTGCTGGGTCGAGATATCTAACATTAATGCCTTCACCTGGTCTAAATTCATGGTAAACAAATCCTACTCCTAATACAGTTTGATCATAGTCATACATCCATTTTACATCGTCAATATCGTTTTCCTCCAATATTGCGGTGATGGATATTTCTTGAGCTATCTCTACTGCTGGTTTGTAGTTTAAATTCATGTAAAGCTCCAGATCCTCTTCAGTTTCCGGAACGTCGTCGGGGTTCATTGTGAACGGATCGATACCGAAGTTCTCTTGCATTTTAAGCAAGTGCTCCTTACCGGCCATCTGTTCCTCAATATTTTCCCTATAGTCTAATTTTTTTTGAGATGATAACGGGTCAACCGCTTCCACTTTAGGTTTCATAACCCTGTCCGCCATCCCATTGACAATAATATCAACGAACTTTGGAATTATAGGAACTATGCTCCAATCAAGAACCGTATAACTTAAATCGCCCTTATACGCGATTTCGTTCTTATATTTTTGTTGAGACTGCTCAGCTCTAGCGTAAAGTCTTTTATTGTGAAAATCAGCGTACCTGCTATAGAAATTACTAGCAGACTGAGATGTGCCTTTTCTGAACCATTCGTACTCAATAGAGTTACCGACCCTTACTCCAAATTTTTCATCAGCCTTTTCAGCGTTACTTGCGGTAATGCTAGGAAATCCTTGGTAGGTAAAACTTATTTTGGCTTCGTCTTTTCGCTTCATTATGTCAATTAAATGCGAGATGCATCATTGCTAGATGTTGCAAAGTTAAGAGTAATTTTTGAATTAGTTCTTGAAGCCTTGTATATGTGCTTATTATTCGCCATGATAGCAAGTCCGGAACTTATAGATGCATCAAATTTAGTTCTATTCGTGATGTCAAACTTAGACCAGTCATGAAGAGTACGGTTAAATGACATGGATCCAGGTTTATCGGGTCTTCTGTATATTCCGTCCCTATCGTATCCAACATGCCTATCTATATACGACTCAATGGCTGACGCGTGATTGTTTATGTTATCAAGACCAGCGGATGGAATACCGCCTAATTCCTTTTCTGTTTTTGATAAATCCTTCCATGGCTTATCAGGTCTATTCATGCTAAATCTTCTGTACCCTCTATTCTTTAAGTGGTATAAGAATCTTGCCTTGTTGTTCTCTGCAAGCACCGGCATACCGTAATATACAAGTGCCATTAGTGCGTCTTCAAAGAATATTTCCGCTGTCGGTCTATCAATATACTCTAAGAAAAACTCGTTATTAGGCGCACCTTTAGCATGGCCGTTCCCGTTTGTTAATCCATGAAGAGAACCCTTTGATCCTCCGCCACCAACAACACCGGATATATCGTAAGAGTCACACCCAAAGGCGCCTATGTCTTCGTTTATTGGGTAGAACATGTTATTCCTTTTAATAGATCCGTTTCTAGGTCCATCATTAGGGTGCCACGATATATAGAACCTGCCTCTTGGGTCGGGCTTGAAGTACACCTTTGTGTCAAGCTTTCCGTTTAACCAATGGAAGTTGCCTTTTGTTATTTTACGACCTATAAGTATCGAGTCATTGTAGTCGATTTGATCGTAAATTCTAGTAAGGTCAAATATCGAGTCGTTAGCATCATCACGGAAGGCGTGAGCTTCAGTTCTTGGATACTGTCTGTAGTACTCATTTTGTTTCTTTGGCTTGTGCTGTAACGCGTCTACCTCTGACTGCCAAACAGGTATGGCGCCTCGAGTTATTCTTTCTCCTTTTGAGTCGTATACTCTTTCGCTTTGCGCTGGGTCGTAGAACACCGGCATGCCGTATCTATCGATATGTCCCTCGTAGTTCCACTCCATTGGAATGAATAAACTATACAACCCGGAAACGGTCTGGCCGTTGTCATTTCTTTCTGAAGGGTCTGAGTCTTCATATATCTCTTTGAACTCAGCGCCACCTTTTGAGTGAGAGTTACAGGTAGATCCCATTAAACATTTGCCCACAATCTTAGAACCAAGACGTAAGCAGGTCTTGGTAACATCCCAGTTCTCTGTTACGTTAGCTGGCTTTTGCCATTTACCTGACTCGTCGTGAATTAGTCTCTTTAATTTATAACCATCATAGCTGTTACTGTCTGTTGATAACCAGCTTATTATGGTATTAAGACCCTCTTCTTCTTTCTCGTCCTCAAGGAACATGTTCTTCCTGCTTATCTTTTTAGCAGGAATTTGATATATCAATTCCGTCTTCGGTCTATCCATACCATCCTGTATGGGCTTGAAGAAGAATGGGAGGTTTGTGTTCATTGGAACTACCTTTCCTGTAAATAATTTCTTAGCATCAGGACCCGTTTTAGAAAGTATCCCAAGCTCTGTGTCGTATGCTAATGTTGCCTCTTCAACAGTATCGGAAGATGCCATGTATGAAAATCCTGAACGACGAATTTTCAAATAAATCATCCCGTAGCATCTAAGGTCTGCGATACACGCTTCCCAGTATATCCAAAATATTCTGTTTGCCTCTCGGTAGTCCGGGTACTGGCCGTCTATTCTTGACCACTGAAGGTAGAAGTAGTGCTTCCCTGTTATGTAGGTTGGTTCCCCGTTATTCATAAAGAATACACCGTACTCGCGTCTTTCAAACTCGGTATCGATGTATGGCGCCCAGTTCTCTCTAAAAGTCATTGGCCTGATATTCCAGGCCTCTATGTTTTTGATTTTCTTTAGCGCATCCGGAAGAGGATTCCTCTTCCAATATTGGTCATTTTTAACGTCAGACCTTGATATGTTTTCTTTTTTGTAAGATGGTAGAGCTACCTTTACGCCGTTGATTTCGTATATGTCCCCAATGGTTCCGTCCTTGGATATAACAACCATGTCGTATTGGCTATTGTATCCATATCTCCAAGATTTTGTTAGATTTTTTTTTGAGATTACATTTACCGGTACCGCATCCTTTATGACATAGTACAGCGGTTGAACTTCATCAAGATCTAGACTCCCTGGCTCTTTTTTCTGCGAATCCCCCTGTACTTGAAGCTTTTTCACCTACCTTACTTTCTAAAGATTTTAGTATTTCTCTCTCGCTTTGAATTTTGTTAAGAATCTCAAACGCATCCATTATAGCTAATTTCTTAGCCTGAGCAGCAGTCTTTAATTTATCAGCAGCTACAGCAAAGCTTTCGGCCTCGCTTTCGTCGCTTTCTGATTTTTTACTCCTGCCTGTTGGTTTGACTGTTACGAAGTTTATTTTATGCTCCGCAACCTGTATAAGTTCCTCTACCGCTATTTCTCCAGCACTGATTAGCTTCCTTCTTAGTTCAATGCTTTTTTCATCCCCGTTTAGACTCATAATACAACAGCCATGTCAGAGTTAATAATTCTGTAGACTATGGTGCCGTCTATATCAAACTCATACTCACTTTCAGGTGTGAATATAATTACCGACCCTACTTTAGCGCCTTTCTTCTGCACCTCCTCTGTGGCCATCCAAACCTCCCCGTGTAGTGGAGTGTTGCCTGTCATTTCCATGGATATGCCTGGGCTATGTTTTACTGGTTTTACAAAAGAATACTTAGGCATTGGTGTCCAATTACCGTCTCTTTTGTATGCGTAAAACTGCTCATGGTCAATCAGGAAAAGATCAGCATCCAAGAAACTTTTACCGCTCATGTTTCTACCCTTTGAACCGGTGTAGAATTTAAACACATTATGATGCACAAGAAGAATATCTCCCTTTTGCACCACCCCATTGTAACCACTTGGCACCTCAATTACCTCCGCGTACCTGTTAGAGTATTTATGATCGTCGGCATCCGTGTTTAAGAAGAATTTTTTTCCGGATATTTCTTTTGAGTTATTGTACCTAACCCCGCCATGGGGCTTGCAAATAAACTCTGATAATGATTTCATACGGTTTAATTTATGAACCGCACCCTATACAATCGATTGTTTGATTTTCAGGCTTGATTCCATTTAATTCCATTTCTAGGTTGTGAATCTTGTCCCTGATTTCGAACTCTTCCATCATGTCTAATGGCTCGGGACCTTCGAGTTTATCCTTCAGATCTTGAATAGTTTTTTCCTTATCCATGGCTAGTTGATTGTTGCAAAGTTTAAGTCATCTTCAAAGTGAATTGGGGTTGCATTATTCCAATGCTTCCATCTTTGTAATTCACCATTGGAGTTTCTAACCAAGATGCTAGTCTCCTTATCTGGACTTCTTTTTATAACCTCTATTCTACCAATTGGATAGTCCTGACCTACGATATACTTCATACCGGTCTTAGGGTCTGGGCCAACTATTATTTTTCTGAAGTACTCGTGCATTATTCTTCGTGGGGATTGAACTCTCCGGTAGCCATGTTAACGACTCCGTTGTCACCGTATTTCTTAGCAATTCTTTGATGCAGCTTTTGAAGATCGGTGTTCTTCATGTTCCTAGCTGCTAGAAGATTCATTTTTTGAGCCTCTAACCTACCAACTCTTTGGTCCAATTCACTTACCTGTTGAGTGAATGATCTTAAGTCTTGAAGTTCTTTGTCTGTTAGCTTACTTTCCATTGTATTTGATTTTGAAGCAAAAGTAACAAAAAAAAGCGACTGATTACGCCGCTTTATTTTCTCTTACTACCTTTAACCCTAGATTTCTCGCTCCTACCCCTGTTTGTAGAGGATTTTACATATCTCCCTACTGCGTGGTCGTAGTCTTTTCCGGTTCGATCTACACCTCGCGCATCGGCGTCTCTGTTCTTTTGAGTTAACTCAGATCTTTTCTTTCGCTGATCCGGTTTCTGATTGAACTTCTTATCGTAGGCTGCTTTTTTCTTACGAGCCTCCGGGTTGCTTGCGTAATACTTTGCTGATTTACTTTTTGGCATAATACTGATTTAAGTTCTTACTAAAAGATTAACAAGTCGTGCTTGTATCCGATAAATACACCGGACTGATTAATGAAGTTTTTCCCTAGTATTATTTCACTTCTTTTTCTCCTTACAGCAATTACTGGCATTGCCATTTCTGGACCAAGGATAATTCCTGCTGATAGGGCCCAAATTTTAGGTTTTATTTTAGGTTCTAGGAAAACAGATTCTGTTGAAAACGTTACATTTCTGAGGGAGTTTTCGTATAAGTTCCCGGTGAATCTTATTTTTATCTCGTGCTTATCATAGACATTAACTACCGTGGTATCTATGTCTCTGCTGCTAAAGTACTTCCTAATTATTTCAGACGTGTCGATTTCTCCTGGTGGTATAATGACAGTATCTCTAATGTAAATCAAACTATCAACCGTTATCGTATCAACTGATTTATATTTTACAGGTTCGATAACGTCGTGTATCTTTGATTTTGACCAGAAGTAATAACCCGAGAATACCAAGACAAGTAGTATCGCTATGGTTATTACTAGGTCCTTTAGTTTATCCATGTGCTTTTCTTAATTCGTATTCTTCAATAATTTGCATGCTTCTTTCAAGTATTGGCTCTATGCGACTTCTTGTTTCCTCGAGCATTCTCTTTTCTAGTGAATTACCCTGAAGGGCATTTATTGCTTTTTCAGCAACCATTCTGTTTAAGTTGGATTCTTTTATAACTTGCTCAATCAGTGAAGCGTTACTAACCTCTACCCTATCCATTCTTGCTTCGTGTTGATCCATCATTGATTTAAACGCGGAATCTCTTTCTTGCATTTGCTGGTCATGCCTTTGTTGAAGCTTTTCAAGAGCGAGTAGTTTTTCAGCGTCTTTTTCCTCTATTTTTTTAATGGCTGCTGGGAAAAATGCCCTAGCTAGGTAAATAATCCCGGCCAATAAAATACCGGTTACCGTCCACTCTTGTACCCCTAAGTCACTCATTACATCCAACCGTATTCAGGTTTAACGTTAAAACACGGACACGCTTTCAACCATTCAAATGGCTCAATAATACCGTCGCCATCTTTATCTGGGCTAAAGTCCCTGTGCCCTCTTATAAATGAGTTTTTCCCGTTAGCTGTTGACTTAAGGGTCATTAAAAGAAGCTCTAAGGCTTTCTTCTGCTGAAGAGTTCGCGTGTCTTTTGGGTCTCCATTATCATTTAGGCCACCTATGTAGCAAATACCTACGTTGTCCTTATTGAAGCCGTACACATGCGCTCCAGTTTTATCCAATGGCCTGCCAAATTCAATTGTTCCGTCTAGCTTGATAACAAAGTGGTACCCTATTCCGGTCCATCCTTTTGCCTTGTGCATTCTGTCGATGTCAGAAGCTGACAAGTCTTGCCCTGGCTTAGAGGCTGAGCAATGAATGGTTATATATTTCCAAGGTCCCTTCATTTATACTTTTTTTGAAATTATTGATTTACCGGCAGTTATTAATTCTTCTGGCGCCATTACCATGGCTACTGATATCATGAACCCAGCAATATCAAACCACCATGGGTGGTCTACCGGCCATTCAAAGTAGGTTGAACTGAGTCCAAAACAAAAAAGAAGTACTCCCATTGCTCGAACTATTGATAAATTTTTTGTTGCTTGGCTCATTTCTAGATACATTTGTGGATACAAAGTTAATAAAATGAATTCACAAGGACCTATAAAAGATTACCTCAAGTATTACAGGGTCGTAAGACACTATGCCAAAGCTAAATACAAGATATCTCAAGACGATTTAGAGATGCTTTTTTACCTTTACTCGGAGGTCCTTTTCAACGTAACAATGTTCATTGACTACGAAAAAACATTTACGCGTGACAAAAGAAGGCTTACTAGGCTAATGGATAACGGATGGATAATCGAACAGCCTGGCATATCAAGGGTTAGGTCAAAGAAAATATACGCTCTATCTATTCGGGCTAAAAATATGATTGAGGCCTTATACAGCTATCTTGATGGTAGCAAAAAATTAGAAACAGATCCAAAAAAAAATCCCCTCTTCCGACGTAAAAGCTCTTATAGGGAGCGAAAAATCGGAGAGGAGATAATTAAGCTTAATAGAAGCCTTAAGGGTTAGCCGTCTATCATGACAACTTCCTCAAGTCTAATTATTGTTCGTTCTTTGCCATCGATTGGTAAGGTAAAGTCTCTACCCTTTTGGTAAAAAACAATGTCACCTTCTTTTAGCTTTTCTGCAGCTAAATCACTAGTAGCTATAACCTGTGCCCGTTGGTAACGGTGGTTGTTGGTTTCTTGCGATGATAACTCAAATCCGCCGGCTATTTTCTTTCTTTCTTTGTCGTTCTCTACGACTATGTAACTATTGAGCGGCTTCATACGATCTTGCTAAGGTTACTACTGCGTTTGTTGTCATAATAGTTGACGCCGCGCTTACTGCGTTGGTAAGTGCTGACTTTGTAACCTTGGCCGGGTCAATTATACCCGCGTTAATCATGTCAACTACCTCCATGGCTACCGCGTCGTACCCAAGGCGCATCTTATCGTCACTAAATGAAATGCCGGATATGTCTGCTCCTGCGTTATCTGCGATGCGCTTCATTGGTGCTGTCATAGCTCTCATTAATATCTGAGAAGCATGTACAGACTCTAGCGTTGTGTGATCGTCAGCTAATCTAGAGTTAAGAATACGTAAAGCCTCGTGCCACAAGGCAGCGCCTCCACCTGGTAGTATACCCTCTTCGATAGAGGAGCGTACAGCCTGTATAGCATCATCAATTCTGTCATACAGCTCCTTTTGCTCCATTTGAGTATCTCCACCGGCATAAACAACGGCAATCCCACCTGATAAAGATGCAATGCGTTTTTTAATGTGCTCCCTACTGCCCGATAGCTTCTCGTTTTTCAAGGCCTCTCTTAGTTGATTAACTCGTTCTGTAATCTCGTCTTCGTTGGCGGTTTTTGAAACAATAACAGCTGAGCTCGAGTCGGCTGTAACACTCTTGGCTGTGCCAAGGTCGCTTTCTAAAACTATTGAAATATCGTTACCACTTTCGTCAGAGAAAAGGGTAGCTCCGGTCATCATAGCTATGTCGCTCATTAATTCGTTTTGCTTGTATCCAAAGCTTGGTGGTTCAATGATACACGCCTTAATGGTGCCTCGACTTACGTTTTGAGCAATAACAGTTTTGATGCTCGTTGTGGTGTTGCCAATTATAACCAGTTGCTTGTTCTTCTGAATAACGTCGGCAATCACGTTCTCTAGGTGGCTGATGTTTGATATCTCTGTGGTAGATAAAAGAATGGCAATTTTAGACGACGGAGAGTCTTCTAGTATGGCCTCATCTTTAGCCTCGTTGTTGGCGAATACTCTCGAGGTAATACCCTTGTCAAGTCTAATACCACGAGTGACCTCTACATGAGTTTCAGTTGTGTCTGACTTAGACACGGTAACAACACCATCGTGTCCAACCTCTTTGTACGCGTCAGCGATGATCTTGCCGATTGCGTAGTCATTGTTTGCGGAGATAGTTGCTACGTTTTTAAGGCGTCCCTTGGTTACCTTGATAGCTCTCTTCTCTAAGTTCTTGATAACCTCAGCTGTTTGCTTGCGAAGTTCTCTAATTAAGAAGTTAGGGTTTAGCGACTTCTCTGATGTGGTCGAATTAATAAACTCCTCGATAATTGCTTTTGCTAGTACCATTGAGGTAGTGGTGCCATCACCGGCCTGGTTGGCCGTCTCTTCTGAAGCTTGGCGCAATACGCGAACTGCTAGGTTCTCAACCGGGTCAATTAAGCTGATTGACTTTGCTACAGTAACCCCATCCTTTGTCACGGTCATTCCGTGCGTGTGGTTTTGAGACTCCATGAGTACAGTGTTTCCGCGTGGCCCTAGAGTAGATCCAACAGCCTTCTCGACTTTGTTGATTCCCTTAATTAGTTTTTCTCGTGCCTCCTGGTCAAAGTGGAGGTCTTTAGGTTGATAACCGTTCATTTGCATTAGATTTTGCTGCAAATGTATAAAAAAAAGCCCCGAAGTGGGGCTTGTTTTAATGTAATATGTCTTTTTTTTTAAAGAGCAGCGTTGTTGCTTATGCAGTATAAGGTCACTCCGCCTACCGATGCTTGAAATCCACCGATATTACCTTGGCAATAATAAGCATTACCGGTTAGGCTATTCGCGTCTTTCCCGAATGAGTCGTTTGCTGCAGAACATCTAATAAATGTACCCGAAGCTCTGCCTCCTGTTCCGCCACCGAATGAGTCGTTTGCTGCAGAACATCTAATAAATGTACCCGAAGCTTCCCCCACTACAGACCCGTTAGATCCTCCAAACGATCCACTTGATGCAATGCAGTCTTCATAATGTCCTGATGCGTTCGAAGACCCACCGAAACAAAAAAGACCCCCTTCACAGTTGTAGTATTCCCCAGCGTCAAAAGCTTGATTGTATCCAAAGCTATGGGTTGACCCTTTGCAATTTTTGTAAATACCGCTTGATATCCCCTTTGTTTCGGCTCCTAAAGTCGATCCAAAGCTGTAGTTACCTCCCTCGCAATAGTTAAAATCAACGCGTACACAAGATGTGTTAACTTTAAACCTATTTGTCCCACACGAGATGCCTATAAAGGAGCTGTCGTCTGCGGTTACATCAATCCCTTGATTTGTTATAAACACGCTACCTAGCATGGTCGGGGTTAGCGACACGATATTGACAAAATCTTGATTAAGGACAAGCGTAGAGGGTAGCTCATACCTTCCAGATGTAGCTATAACGGTTGCTCTGTCGTTTGCGTTATTTGCTAAGACCGCTGCCGCTGCATAGGCGTCAACTAAAGCTTGGCCGTTTACCGCGTCTGTTCCACTTGACGGGACGTAAACTATTTTACTTCCAGTTATCCCCATGGCTGGCATTAATGAAGCAAATGCGTTTGCTAACTCTTGAGAGGAGTAGTAATCTTGAAGCTCGTTTATTTGAGCGCTGCCTAATTCTTTAGGTCTTGTTGAGGTTGCTTTAAAAAAAGCGTTTATTGCTTCCATAGTTATTTTACGTAGATTATTGTGTTTTTTCCGTTTTTAGGTTCTGGAGATGTGCCACCAAAGTACGGGAAAATTCTAACAGGCCCGAATCCCTTTGTGAAGGCCATTGAGAATAATCTCGTGTCTCCAGCGCACATAGTTTTTATGTGCCTTGGCAAAATTGGTTGTCTAACTCCGTTTATGCGGTAGTGTCTGGCTACCTGAAACACATCGTGCTCCGGTAAATATCGCCACACAAGAATTGCCTCAGATTTTCGAACTAGATAGCCCTCCGGTCCTTCTTTCATAGATAATGACCCCTTTCCGACTATCTTCAGCCAGTCATACTGCTCCTTGCTATTCTCTTGTATGTACTTCGAGTCTTCAGTAAACCTAAGAGCAACCACCCTGTGGCTTGTGTTTAGAAACAGGCTATTCACTAAGCTTGGAAAAGTTGGCCAGTAGTACCCGTCTCTAAAAACTATTTTGTTCATTTAATCAAATTTATGTGCTGATGGTTGACCTTCTTCGATTATAACTTCTTTATCACCAAAGTCTAATACTAAATCAGTCATAACATCTAAATGCCATTTATCTGATATAACAGCAGGTGTTAACTCATTACCTTCGGCATCATAAGTAGCAGGTGTTAAAACGATATTACCTAAATGAACTACTGCGTGAGTACGTTCTTTATGCTCTATAATCTCACCATCTATTTCTTCTGTATAAGGTGTTAAGTACTCACCATCTTCGGTAAGTACACCTCTAGTTTTTAATGCATTAATAGCTGATGCTTTTGTGCTGTATTCTAATTTGTAAATATTTGGTTTCATATATTATTTTAAATTTTAGTTAAAAGGTTATTTCAGCAAACCAATCACTTGTTAATTCTTGCGGCTCTTGACTTTCTAAAGCTAATCTAGGACTAACACGAATCGCCCACTTTGCTTTTGTTGGGTGTTTTATTGGTGTT
>Ga0070747_1000574_pt1 | contig 17951 bp, 26 predicted proteins | sample VirMetDEL_Mar_31_FD_77321 | JGI IMG/M metagenome (GOLD analysis project Ga0070747, IMG submission 77321) | Aqueous microbial communities from the Delaware River and Bay under freshwater to marine salinity gradient to study organic matter... | ecosystem: Environmental > Aquatic > Marine > Coastal... | reverse complement strand
TAAAGACAGCACGCCACCTCCTATCGACTCCAAAGGGCTACAAGACAAAGGACATCCTACATCACCTGGAGACAGCACTCAGTGACACTAAGGCATACTATGGCATAGAGTAAGGAACTCTGATATAATAAAGGTGATGAAAGATAACAACCACAAAGTAAGTGATGAGGTCCACTATGGCATCCCAGTCATGGTCAGAGAGATTGTCAATGGCCACCTGCTGATAAATGAGAGGCTTAAATGCCAGCACAACAGAGAGATACTAGATGAGATCATTGAGGACCTTATCAAGTACCAACAGACACTACCAAGTGTAGAAGACCTCGAAGCCTGTAATGTACTCTAGAGTATGAGCATGAGAGAGAATGTACCTAGGGACCTGCTCTATATGCAGCGATGTTACCAGTGGCTGTACTCAGAGTCGGGATCAGACCTCCAGGCAGCAGCCACCGAGGGCAGTGAAGAGTGCCAGCGCCTGATGAATAAGCTCAGCATACACATAAACACGATCGAGCACTGGCAGCTCAACGATAGGTTCGACCGAGCACACTACGAGGTGGAGCAGCTGAGGAAGTGGTTCACACCCATAATGGACCTTAAGTGTTAGGAACTCTGATATAATTAGTTATGAACAAACGTTACCACTTCGTATATGAAGACGCTGGACAAGATAGAGAGCTCTGGGTTGATGCTGATGGATTCGCTCGCGCCTATGATAAGTTCTGGAAGAACCTCGATGGATTAGATATCGATAAGATCGAAGTAGAAGAACATATCCTCCAACCTATAGAAGATACTCCAGGTATGTCCGAGTGGGTATCCACATACACCAACACACACTAAGTATGACATTTCATATCAACTACGTAGACCAGACAACAGGCAAGCGCATCAATAGAGCCATCAAGGCTACCACCATGGATGATGCTCATATGATCTTCCACTCAGAGTGTCAAGAGAACAAGACAAAGGTAGGCAGCTTTACCATCAGTGGACCTAAGCCAGTTAAGGAACACTGATATAATAATAGTATGAAAGATATAATACTTGACCTCGCAGGCGCCCTCATGATTGGTGGCATGTTCTTAATAATGCTCTTAGTACTACCATCATGCTCGGTAGAGACGACCTCCGATGATACGCTACGATCTGTACAGTGCCGAGGTCATGGAGGCCCAAACATCGGCCTAGTACCTACAATGAAGCGCTTACCGCTAAACCACTCAACTTATAACTACTAAAGACAAAGGAACTCTGATATAATATAGTTATGATAAGATTACTTACAATACTAACAATAGCCACCCTCACCATGAGCTACTCACAAGCAGGAGAGTTCACAAAGGTAGGCGAGACAGGCTGTGGTAAAGGCATATACGTTCAACGTACCATCGTAGGCTACACTCACTGCCGCCAGCCGATCTATACATCACACGTTAGGCAGTCATGCAACGATAGGGCATATAGACCCACACATTACAACTCACACTACAGCAACCATAGCTCGTATAGAACAAATCATAGTTATAGTCGCCATAGTACATACTACGGAGGTCATAGTTCACATCATAGACCACACGTCAATGTTAACTATAGATCAAAGCATTGGAACGTAAACTATAGGCGGTAAGCTGAGAAGGTGGGGTATTATATATACAATACAACCAATTACAAACAACCCCACCTTCTCAGACACCCCCGCTCTAGAGAGAACCCGCTCTCTAGACCCCCGGCGTTCGAGAATGTACTATATAGAGCACCTTTTAAAACAAAGGAGATAGCCATGGCTTCTACAAATTTTTTCGCGTGTTTTCGGAGAGATAATATAACGGGATACTATAAATAACTATATGAATGAATTCGACAGATTGGCACAGCAGATACTACTAGAGTATCCTATTACAAAAGAACTCGATAAGGTGGGTATGAAGTACAGATACAACGACAACGACGATAAATCGGATGAATTTATATCTGATGCTGAGTACTTAGATAGCTTACCGAAGCTATCCGACGGTGAGATCGAGGTGGGGGAGCCTATTGGTACTCCTGGTACTACTGGAGAGTACGAAGTTCAGGTACTGCAGATAGACGTTAACGGACACGAAACAGCTGTAGTCGACTGCCGATTCGATCTTAAGGATAACCTTATGAGCTGTATGCCCACCGACGGCTGGGGTGAGTCCGAGTCACATGATACCTTTGCTGACAAGCTAACACGTATGATTCAGCACCGTACGGCAGAGTAAAACACACATACAGTGCATAGTGTACTGAGTGCTGAATGTTTATAGGTAAGAGGCAGCTATAACAGAAGTAATCAGACACCTAACTACTGTATACGTGTATATCCGAGATTAGAGTTAGAGTGAGCGGCGTGTTACTCAGATACCCAGTGAGCGGCGTATGGCTGGTGAGCGGCGTTTTGCTTGATTAGAGAGGTCGTTATTATAAATATACACAACTAAGGCACAAAACAACAGGCTCAATAAATATATTTAAGAAAAAAAAGAATAATGAATACTATAAACGAAAAAATATATGAAAGTCTAGAGTTATTACCTGAAGATCTTCAGGGGTGGGGAGGAACAGCTCCTATTTTTGAGCAGCTTATAATAGAGGTTAAACCTAAAATAATTGTAGAGGTGGGTACTTGGAAAGGTCAATCTGCTATTACAATGGCAAACGCTGTTAAAAGGCATAAACTTGATACAAAAATTTACTGTATTGATACATGGTTAGGTGCGTTGGAGTTTTGGGGAAGCTTAAAGCATACTAAAGAGAGAGATCTTATGCTTAAAAACGGTTACCCTCAAATATATTATCAGTTTTTAAGTAATGTGGTTCATAACCAAGCACAAGATATTATTACACCTTTCCCAAGCACATCAACAATAGGATACAATTTTCTAAAAAGTAATAAGGTGAAACCTGATCTTATCTATATTGATGCATCGCATGATGAAGCCGATGTTTATCTAGATATATGCAACTATTACGAGCTATTAGATAAGGGCGGTATTCTATTTGGAGACGACTACACAACATGGGCAGGAGTAAAAGCAGCTGTAAATAATTTTAAAAAAGAAAAAAATGTAAAGGTTGATGTTGTAGGTAAGAGTTGGATTATACGAAAATAATGAAAATTAATATTATTGGTTGTGGTTTGTCAGGTGTTACAGCAGCAATTCTTCTCAAAGAGCAGGGTCACGATGTTGAGATATTCGAATCCCGGGAACATATAGGTGGTAATTGTTATGACGAAAAGATGGATGATGTTGTTGTACATAAGTACGGGCTACATTGTTTTCACACCAACGATAAGGAAGTTTGGGATTTCTTAAACAGATACACAAAGTTTAATAATCATGAACTACGCGCACGCGCAAATACAAAACTCGGATTAATATCAATACCGTATAATAAAAAAACAGCAGAACAAATTGGGCGAGATTTAACCGAAGAAGAAATTCATGAATTAATCTTTAAAGATTACTCAGAGCGTCATTGGGGTATACCGTGGAATAAACTACCGAAGTCAATCTCTGGTCGAGTGCCTACAAAGCGTGATAGTTATGATGATAGATATTCTCTAGATAAATATCAAGGCATTCCTGTGAACGGATATACAGAAATGTTTAGGAACATGCTTGACGGCATTAAGGTTAATCTTGGTGTAGGTAAAGATGACTATCGTAAACTCAAAGGCGATAAAATGATTTATACTGGTAAACCAGATGATTTTTTTGATTATGAGTTTGGTAGATTAGAGTATAGATCATTAAGGTTTGAGCATAAAAAGGTCAGTAGGTCGGATTTATTTTCTCGTAAAAGTGGGGCACAAATTAATGAATGTAATAATAACACTTATAATAGAACGGTAGATAATAGCGTGTTTCTCGATCAACAACTTCCACACACTATCTTAACCAGGGATTACCCGGAAGAACATAATGATACAAACGATCCAATTTACCCAAAGAGTTTTGGTGGTAATATCGAAATGTATAATAAATATAAAGAAGCAATCAAGGCGGACACTAATACTATCTTCTTGGGTAGATTAGCCACATATAAATATCTAGATATGTGGATGGCTATTAAACAGGTAATGACAAAATTAAAATGAAAAAGAGAGCATGTATATTAACTGTAGCGAGGCAAGAGTATGACTTTGCTCCAATATGGTACAATTATTATTCGCAATTTTTTGATAGTTGTGATATGTATTGTTTAATTAATGAAGAAGGAGATACGAGCTTTGAGGGGCTTGATATTAATGTTGAATATAGGGAGTCGGATCTATCGATTGGTTTACACCGATCCTTAGTAAACAACACAACTCAAAAAATTAAGCAGTTGTTTGAAGAGTATGAGTGGGTGGTTTTTACTGAGACAGATGAGCTTATTGTACCTAATCCGAACGTATATGAAAAATTTACTGATATATTTAACTCAGAAACTAATCAAAGGTGTTGTGGTTATAATTTAATACAGCATGAATCAGAAGAGGCGTTTGATAGTGAGAGGAGTATTCTGAGTCAACGGGGATATTGGGTTAGAATGCCAATGTTTGATAAAACATTAATATTAAAACAACCGGTGACATATGAGTTGGGATATCATCATTGTAAACCAGAAACACCAACTAATGAAAATATTGTACTCATACATCTACACTATTTCGATAGGGATATAATGCTTAATAAATTAAGTAGAACGAGCAAGTTTGACTGGGGTAGTGAAGCAAGGGCTTATGGAATACAGAATAAGAGTGAGGATGTGGTTACATTAAATAGGGTAAAGAAGTATAGGTCAATTTGCAAAAAAATACCCTGTAAATTATATGTAGATAAGCAAACAGGTGAATTTATAATATAGTTATGAGGAATCAATAATGGCTGGTGAGCGGCGTTTTGCTTGATTTTAGTTAATTAACTCCTTGATTAGAGAGGTCGTTATTATAAATATAATAATATGAATATTGATGCCGGAGAGCTTCCTTTTATAAGCTGCAAGACAATTACGTACGGGCGCGCCGATCTGCTTGAGGAAGCTATACACAGCTTTCTTATACAGGACTATCCAGAAGATAGATGTGAGTTGATCATTGTCAATGATTACCCAGAACAGAAACTGATATACGATCATCCTCGAATTAAAATATACAACCTCGATGAGACGTTTTCTTTAATTGGAGAGAAGGAAAACTACGCTATTGAACGATGTAAGGGAGAGGTGATCGCGGTTTGGGACGATGATGATATAGCACTTAAATGTCATTTAAGAAATATAGCCGAAAATTGGGATGCCAATACAAATATAATACACTGGAACACTGGTATTCATTTTAACACACCTAATATCGCTGCAGCACCTACCTCTATAGGAAATGCAGGTATTGCTTATAGCAAAGACGCGTGGGAGCGGATAGGTAGAAGCCCGTTAGAGAATGCTGGTGGGGACATGACATTAATATTAGCAATTCGTGATCTGGATAGAAATGGGCGCAAGGATGTAAAATTACCTGACGAAAAACTCGCGTTCTTTTATATGTGGGGTGACAGATCTTACCACCAGTCAGGTCAGGGTAAGGATAATGACACAAGGCCTAATATTGTTATACGCAACGCGGAGCACATTGAGAGAGAAAAGCAAAAGGGTAATATACCCACAGGTGATATATATCTCGAGCCAAAGTGGAACCGGGACTACGCACAACTATTAAAAGAATTTCTTTTGCAAAAGTAAGGCTTGATGTTGTCAGATACATAATGTGTAGCATAATAAGCCAGGTAGTATAAATAAATATTAATATGGGCGGGAAAGCAGCAAATAAAGAGATTCTAAACAACACACTTCACAAGATTGCTATCTTATTAAATAATAGCTCTGTTGATAAATGGTTTATTAGTTACGGTACCTTATTAGGAATCGTTCGCGATGATTCCTGTATAGATTATGATGATGATATTGATATTTGCATATGTACGACTCATTACGACGCTGTAAGTCAACTGCTAACAAGTGGTGGTTTTGAGATATGGAATGAAACATATCCTTACGATAGACGACTTAAGGGTTCAACTAAGATGATTAAAACCAAGCCCACAGAAGAGCTAGCTAGTATGGATTTATATTTTTGCAGGGTTGATGATACAGGAATGTATTTTGATATGTGGGAAACTGCAAAATGGCATAATTGTTTGGATAGTGACGGTAAGCTACTTACTAAAGAATGGAACGGCACTGTCCTTAATATACCTAATAATTTTGAACAAAAGCTTGCTGCACGGTATGGGGAGTGGCAGGTGCCGAAAAAAATGAAGTGTGGCGGACCATCACCTCAAATCCTACCTTAAGACTATAACACTATAAAATATATGGACAAGCAATACTGGACGAATTTCTATAAAAATAAAGATAACATAAAACAGCTCAATACACCAAGTACGTTTGCTGTTTTTTGCGATGAAAATATCTTTTCTAAAAAGCACCACAACATTGTTGACTTGGGCTGCGGTAATGGGAGAGACTCTATTTTTCTCTCAAAGAGTAACAGCGTCTACGCAATCGACCAGGCGCTGTATGGTCTTACACACTATGTGACACATGTTGAGGATAATAAAAATATTAATCTCTTAGAGGAAGATTTTATTACATATGATTATAATAAGATTAAAGATATCGATATTTTCTATTCACGATTTACAATACATTCGATCACCCAGCCTGAGGAAGATATCATCATAAACAAGATATATAAGAACTTAAAACGAGGAGGGTTGTTTGCTTGTGAGGTCAGATCTACAAAAGACCCTCTTTATGGTGTTGGTGAACATGTATGTGATACAACATATCTAACAGACCATAAAAGACGATTTATTGATTCCTCTAACTTTATTAAGAAGTGTTTAGATATTGGGTTCTCTCTGAACTATTTTATAGAGAGAGATAACCTATCGGTGGTTGGAGATGATAACCCTGTACTAATAAGGGTAGTTTTTGAAAAAAACTAGTTTAAGTTAGTAATATATCATAAATAATAATATGCAACACAACACCTGGGGGAACGATCGCAACCTGCTAGCAGAGGCAGTGGGTAAAGTATATTCTGAGCAACACGATCCTGAGCTCGAGGATCTAGCAAGAGATGCTATGGCCTACGATCAACAAGATGATCCTAATCAGGCGGTTGAAGATGGAGAGAATCCTCTCCGCCGGTTTGACTACCTTCTGAGCCAGCTTAGCGATATGAAGAAGGATCTAAGTCTAGGAGTTAGTGCCGATTCAACCATCTTTGAAGAGATTCGACATGTTGCAGAGCAGATCGTGACATGGTGTGACGATCAATGGCATTAATCAATACTCTTAGCTTGATTATAATATACTTCATATTATAATTATTATGTGAAGGAGTTGACAGTTAAAGAGAAAGCTCTACAGAAGCTACAATCTTGCGAATGCATTAAACTGACCGATAGCGACGTGTTATTATTGTTAACATGTGAGTGTGGTAAGACGTGTAACATTCTAGATATGTATAAATGTTTATACTGTGATATATATAGATGTAAAGCGTGTAGTGAAGAGCATTTCGGCACGACGGTTGATGATTGGAGAGCTAGTTTTTTAGCCCGTACATGTCAAAAAATTAAAAGGATGTTAGGAGTTGTATGAAAAAGTTGCCAGTATTTTTTCATATCCCGCGAAGCGGCGGCACGTATGTATATGGTATGATGCTTCTACTCGTACGTCTGTATGGAGAGCGTAACTGGCTGCCTATTAGACCCGACCTCTGGATTGATAACTTAAAAATTATGCATGTTGCTGATGAAAAACAGCAAGAAATATGTTATATTATTGTAAATGATTTCGACTGTCGACATAATGAAGGACTGTTTCGTAAGATAGATCGATTTACTTCCTCTTGCTCATTGCAGGATTTTACCGATTATTATAACAAATATAATGTAGAAATATTCTCTGTCGTTATAACACCACATGGAGTCCCGATTCACGGGTCATTATGTTCTTATCTCGAAGATCTTACAGGTCACAACCTCGTACGATTTATGGCGTTAAGAGACCCGTTTCAGAGAGCTAGTTCAGTTTTTAGATATTTAAATGCTGCAGTATCTGTACATGAACCTACACACAGAGCAATACGCTCAAAAACATTCTCTGAATATATTAACTTATCTGAACAGGAGGATAACCGAGTAGTAAGAATGTTATGTAATATATTAGATAATCAGCAGGTATCAGATGAGGACTATAAACAGGCAGAAGACATGGTATCTTCTTTCATGATCTCTAAAACAGAAAATGTTGATTCTCTTCTCAATGAGGTGTTTTCAGAGTGTTATGATGAATTAACGACAGTGTCTTGTATTGAGAATCACCGGCTAGGTAAACGAATATCAGGCGTTAATAAGAACCAATCTAAAAGTATTGCGATAGATGATTTGAGTGATCATACCGTAGCAAAATTTATCGAAGCGAATAAATATGACCAAAGGCTATATGAGAAATACACTAAAGATTTGTAGCATTCATAAATCTGCTACCGTTTTACAGAGCCAATTATATCACTATATAAACATTAAGCTAGAGTATGATGGAATTGTATTTAATAGACTTGCCCCTAAGTCTAGTCTATCAGATGTAGATCTTATAATAATAAGACATCCGCTAAATAAGCTAATTTCACAATATTATTCTTTCGGTTGGACACATCCAACCAGTATGGGAGGTGCTGACTTCGCTAAGGAAAGAGAAAGAATAAGAAGTCAGACCTTAGATGAATATATTATTAGGCTACGCCAGCAACACGGTCTCGTACGGATGTATGAAAATGCTTATCTCTTCCCAGATAAGATATTAAAGTACGAGTCTATTATGGATAATCCACGAGAATTTATACTATTAATATTGCGACGGTTAGAAGCAGAGTATTTATTTGATGACGTATGGCAAGCATGGGGAGCTCATTTTGCTTTTAATAGTCCAGATTTAAGCGACAGCATCATTAATGACGATCTCATTACACATAGAAGAAATCTAGACCATGATGAGTATAAGAAAAAATTATCACCTGATACAATTTCGAGTCTCTCTCCTGCAATGGCTGATATTATTTATAAATATGAATATGAGAGTTTTGGTTCTTAATCCTGGTTATATATTATTGCGTCAAGAGATGAACCTAGATGTTGATGAGATTAATCGATCAAACGAGGTGGTGTTTGACGGGTCTCGAGATTGGAGCCCGCCCTTTACTCGATCAAATATTAAGAAGTTTTTATCGTATTATAAGGACAAATATAATATAGATAACGCTGTGTTTGAAACGATGGATGAGGGAGCAGCCTCAGCTGAGGATAACATTATATATAGAAATTTTGTTTGGGGATTGTATCATAAATATGATTACCCTCGTGTTGATTTAAACGATAGATTGAAGCTATTTACATATCTAGGCGGTTTTGCGAGGGCTAGCAAATGTACTGTTCTTAACCGTTTGTTTGACGGAGATTTACTCGATAAAGCAATATGGTCGTTTACAGGTGCTACAAAAACAGCAGATGGATCGCGATCCATCTGCGACGAAAGTCATTTTAACAAAGAGCTATTTAAGATATTACCTAAATATATTGATATGGATTTAGCAGAGATTAAAAAGGTACCTAGCATGTTTAAGCCAACATGGGGCAAGATCAATCTAGAGCTTTACAAATCTAGATTCTCGTTAGTTCAGGAAACAGAAATGTCGAAATTAACGGATAGATACACTGAAAAAACATATAAATGCTTAACAGTCGGGCACCCGTTTATTGTTGCCGGTAATTACCAAGTTTTAAAGCGTTTACATAAAGACGGGTTTAAAACATTTGCTCCCTACATTAATGAGGATTATGACGACATTGAAACTCGTAGTAATAGAGCACGTGCTGTAGTAGAAGAGGTTACTCGGCTCTGTAATATGAGCGAATTAGAATGGAGCGACTTACTCGAGCACATCGAACCAATATTAGAACATAACTATCAACACGCAAAAAGTAAAAAATAATGATCAGCGAGTCACATAAGTTTATTCTCATCACTCCACCTAAGACAGCATCTACCAGCCTCGTCACCGCCTTATCAGGCTGTCTAGAGATTTGCAATATTAACTACCAGGCTGGTGGTAGAACATTCGATTATACTGAGATTTCTAGAGACGGTGAGTTTAAGGGAGCTAAGGGAGCCAAACATAAGGTCGCACGTAGCTACGCGCAGGAGATACTGTCTGGTAAATATAAAACATTCTGCAGTGTACGTAACCCGTTTGACCGTATGATTTCGTGGTGGAAGTTTACAGGGCGCCGGCGATTTCCTGACCTTTCGTTTCGTGATTTCATCTTCGAACCGAGAATTAAAACAGAGGTCTTATTTAAGAACTTAACCGACTCTATAACTATTAATGAAAATATATCTGTTGAAAATTTTATTAGGTTTGAGCATCTGCAAGATGATTTTGATGAGATGTGTGATACAGTCAAAATACCCAGACGTCAACTACCACATAAAAATACTGGTGAGCATAAACCCGGTCATTATACAGAGTATTATGATGACGAAACGATAGCCCGGGTTGGAGAGATATTTAAAGCTGATTTAGAGATGTTTAATTATGAATTTGGAAAATAAAAAGACTTAAATTATTATGAAAGAAAAACAGACATGGTCACTATCTGAACACAACACTTTATATGGTGTAAATTTTAATAAAGGTCTCGCAAAATGGTTATTACAAAATCTAAAGTTTGATAGCTTACTCGAGTTTGGATGCGGGCCTGGATATTATTGTAAATTTTGGAATGATAATGGCGTTGAAACTGTTCATGGTATTGAACCAGAACTAATGGATAAAAATAACTTCATGAACGAAGGATGTGAACAATTTTGCTATGATATAACCAATCAAGACGAACCTGACGGAATTTTACCACACTATGATGTAATTACTACAATAGAAGTATTAGAACATATCGATCAAAAATTTCATGATATTATATTTGATTACTTTGTTTCTAAAAATCCTAAAGCAATTATTTTTTCAGCTGCTCGTCCTGGACAGGCTGGTCATGGACATATTGCTTGTAGAACAAAAGAAGACTGGGCCAGTGAGTTAATTAAAAGAGGGTATGAATTAAATCAAATTCAAACTGATGATATTTGTGAAAGTTCAGATAAAAAGAATGTTAACCATCGAAGAAATTTACAAATTTTTTATAAGAAATGAAAATCATCGCCTTCGCTAATCACTCATATAAAAGAATAGCCCTGAATTGGGCTACACACTTAAACGAATTAGGTATTAAAAATTATTGTGTTTATTCATTAGATAAAAAAACCTTTGAGTTCTTAAAGAGGAATAAAATTAATACTATCCAAATAGAAGCCAATTGGTTTGATGGTAATTCAAACAGTTGGGGATGGCATCAGCGTTTTAAAATGATTTATAAATTGTTACAGGGAGGTGAAGATATTTTACACTCTGATTTAGATGCAGTGTGGTTAAAAGATCCAAGGGAATTTTTAAAAGGTGATTATGATATGGTGTGTTCGACTGGAACATTCCCTGCAAATGTCTATAATAAAATGGGTTTGACAATTTGTATGGGTTGGATTTATTTTAAGTCTAATAATCACGTTTACAATATCTTTAAAAAAATACTTAAAGAGAATCAAGGTAAATTTGATGACCAGATGGCATTCAACCAAACTATATTTGAAACAAGTAATCGCGATGACTTGAGACAAATTCAGAATAATACTGCCGAGTTAGAGTTTGAGATTTCCATTAATGATATTAAACTTAAAGTGTTAAGCCAACAAATTATTTCAAGAGGAACATACCATGAAGGTGCTTATGTTATGCACCCTTTAGCGGGCAAAAATATAGATCGAGAGAAATTTTTAAGAAAAAATAAACTATGGATTTTAAAAGACAGTGAAAGATGATATCTGTTTTCACACCTCCTGGATTTGTAACGCGCTTCTTTGAGGGAGTATTCCCAGAAAAAATAAAGCTTGTAAACTCTTATCATGATGCTGATTTTTCGCTAGAACGGCTGCCTATTGATTACGATTCTAATTTTATAGAGGGTACTGTTAAATCAATCTATATGCTTGAAAGAGGTAATATAGAGGAACGAAGCGTTCTTAATATAAGGCACGGGTATTGTGTTGATAATAAAACAAAAATTCCACGCCTTTCGAATTTCTGTTTCTCAGTATTTGATTTTTGTAATATACCGTATATGATTACAACTGCAGGGGGGCCGACACCTGCTAAATATGTATCACAAAAGCCAAAATATTGGTTAGATTACAACATTAAAAACACATACTTTCATAATAAAGTCTATTGGTGTGGTAATATTGCAACGCATGAAACAAGAAGGCCTTTTTTTGAGTTTTACAGCTCAATTAATGATTCTAGATTTGACGTAACAGAGTTTAAAGTTAATATTTATCATGATAAGGTTAATCATAACGTATTTACTGATCACATTAAGAAGTTATCAAACGCAGATGTATGCTTCATCTTAAGAGGTGATAAACCTTTTGCTAATAGTTTTGTGGAGGTTATTATGACGGGGTGTATACCTATCATGATATCATCGATGAATTATTACGGTTGGGAGAACATATTCGAAAACGTAGACGATTATATGTTAAGATTTGATTTGAGAGAGCATAGCATGGAATATATACACGAGCAGGTAGTACTCCTCTTAGAAGATAAAGAACGTGTGCTTCGCATGAAAGCTAATATTCGAAACTTCTATAATACATTTTTTAAACACTCAGCAAATTTTGGGTTTGCAGAGTTTTTAGTAGCAAAGTGTATTGATATATACAAAAATAATTTTGATGTTAAGAGAGTGGATAGTAAGTTTATTTGCTCTGAAATATTAGCATTAAAAGGCTTAAGCGGTAAGATGTAATGATAAAAATACACTATAGGGGTCGATTAGGTAACAATTTAATTCAGTATGCCGCTGGAGTAATTTTAGCGCATAGGACCGGCCTATGTTTAAATACAGAGGCAAAAGTGGATTATTCAAATGAAAATGGATATAAAACTGATAGCAGCGCGTCTTCTAGAATAAAAACTAATTTTGGAAAGGCTTTCAATTTACACCCCGTTAATGGATTATGTTATACTGAAACAGTAAAGTTGAATGATAATAACTATTTTGATCATTTAAATAACCCGCAACCAAATACAGGCTATGTTTTAAACGGATTCTTTCAACATGGAAAACTATTATGCGATTATAGAGAGCAAATTTTAGATCTGTATAGGCTTCCAGAACCTAAGGAATCTGTTAGTTCTGATGATGCGTTTATCGCTTGTAGGTTAGGTGATTGTTTAACAACTACAAGAACATATTGCTCCATGGAATATATTAAAGATCAATTGAAAGCATCACGGCATATGTATGACACGGCATACATAACATCTGATACTATAACTCATCCTCCTCTTAAAAGGTTAATAGAAGAATACGACTTAACAGTATATCAAGATGAACCTATGGACACAATTTTATTTGGTGCTCAATTTAATAACTTAATACTATCTGCTGGTTCTTTTAGTTATTGGATGGCTTACCTTAGTAAGGCTGAAAAGATTTCTGTTTATAAAAGTAACTGTGACCCATTGCAAAAATATGGAGCGTGGAGGTATTGCAAAATTTACTGAGGTAAATAAATATGATTAGTAATATAAAAGATGTTAATATCACATAAACATAAATTCGTCACCATTGATATGCCTAAGACAGGTACAAGGTCTTTGAGAACTACTCTTGACGGTGCTGGAGTCGTTGATGTGCTTGGAGAGCCTTATAATTCTAATTCAGCTCTTAAGCAGCATGCAACAATACAGGACTGCATTGAAGGGTTTCGCGAACGGGGTTGGGATATTGACGAATATTATAAATATACTGTTGTGCGAAATCCATGGGATCGATATTTTTCTTTTTACACTTATTATAAAATGAAGGCGGAAGAGTTTTTAAGTGGTGGTTCAGAGGAGTTGAACGACTTGCAAATTAAGCAAGGTAAACTAGCTGTTGAGTTATTTGACAATAAGACAAACACACAAATACTTAGACATCTTATTTACGGTCAACCGGAGCAATTATTCTATTTACAAGACAATAAACATAACATACCGTTTAACAGGATAGCTCTGTTTGAGAATCTATCGAAAGAATTCGAGAGCTTTTGTAAGGATGTGAATATACATCATGTAGAGTTAGGACATGAGAATAAATCAAACGAAGGGCGTTTAGATAAAGGCGACGTGTTTGCACAAGAGATTGTTGATATGATAGCTGAGAAGGAGAAGTGGGTAATAGATGAGTTTGGATATAATTATATATGATGAAGGATTTTATTTTTTTTCATATTCCTAAGACGGGTGGTATGAGTATTCGAAGAGCGTTGAGTATTAAAGGGCCTTGGCACCTCCGAGTACATCATTTTTCAGAAGAAGTTAGATCAAGTAGTTTTACATTTACAATAGTAAGAAATCCATTTGATAGAATCTTAAGTGCTTATAATTATTTAAAAGCAGGTGGTAGTAATAAAGGAGATGAGCGTATGGGTAATATATTACCAGATAACTTTAAAAGCTTTGTTAATAATATAAATCAATATATAGACTTTTTGCATTTCCAACCAATGTCTTTCAGGTTAGATGATAATATAGATAATATAGATTATATTGGTAAGTTTGAAAATCTCCAAGAAGATTTTGATAGTATATGTAGAGCTCTAGATGTAGAATGTAAACAATTACCGCATGTAAATAAGTCTAAATATAAGAACTATGTCGATTATTATGATGACAATACTAGACAGATTGTAGCAGATAAATACGCGGAGGATATAACGCGCTTTGATTATAAATTTTAAAATGAACGTATATACATATTATGAGGACATTGGCTTTGAGAAGCAAGATCAATTAATTGATCTTTGGAGGTCAAGCTGGGAGCAGGCCGGGTTTAATCCAGTTGTTTTAGATCTTCACCACGTTAAAAAAAATCCATATTATAGTGAGTTTGTACATAAGCTTAGCGAGATTCACCTGACAATAACCGGAAAAGATATAAGCGATTATTGTTTGAGTTGTTTTCTAAGATGGATGGCATACTCTACTATAGACGAAGATAGTATGATAGTGTGTGATTATGATGTAATAAACTGCGGTGTAAGTACACACGAGTTTAAGAAGTATAATAATGAAAGAATTAATTTGATTAACGGAGTGTGCCCGGCACTGGCTATAGGAACGCCTCAACAATTCTTTGAGCTTTGTCATACATTCGTTAATATACCTCTATCCAATATAGATATTGTTCACGAAACTGCTAATAAGTTGAATCTGCCATTGAAAAGCTTTCATGACAACCACTTTTTTGCACTATTCCGTAAACAAGTAGAGTATAGTGTTGATATAACTCAAACCGACATAATGAACGGGTCATATAAACGAGCAGATAAAGGACTCACTCATTTCTCGCATCGATATGTTAATGAGTATCGAAATGATCACCCGGGAGAATTCTCGAACTGTTCAATCGAAACAATAAGAATAAACTTAATAAGAGATAAATTAAAAACACATAATAAATATGAAAATGAATGATCATGAGCTTAAACAAAAACTAGCTCAGTATTACTGGTATCATACGTTCCCAGTAACTGATACGGTAAATACTCCCGGCGACTCTCGACATGTAACACTACCAGATCACATTCAAACCTTTTACGATAAGTGTATATCGTTTAAGGATAAGAGTGTGATTGATATTGGATGCAGAGACGGTAGGTTCTGCTTTGATGCAGAACGTAAAGGTGCATCAACTATTGTTGGTGTGGATATTGAAGTATCAAAAGGCGTTACTGAATTTCTAATTCCCTTTCTCGGTTCGAAGGTTGAAATGCGAGAGAAGAGTATTTGTGATATGAGTGCAGAACAAGACGGTCAATTTGACATTGCACTGTTTTGTGGATGTTTATACCATCTACGTCACCCGTTCTGGGCACTTAATAAGCTATCTGAAGTAGTAAAGGAGGGAGGCGAGTTAATTATTGAAACAGCGGTTTGGACTGATACTACAAATAAACCTCTTCTATTTTGTCCGTCACACGGTCGCGAAGGACCGTACGGTGGTGATAGTGTCACCTTCTTTAATATATACGGGCTTAAGGATAGCTTAAAGAGTTTTGGGTTTGAAGTGCTAGATGAGTGGGAGCCACGCCCTGATGGAAACTACCCTCCTCATCTACAAGCAAGAAGATCTATATTATATTGCAGAAAATTAGAAGAAGTTGGAAGTCAACATCTTAGAGACCATTGGAATGGTGAGGTTAATGACTTCTGGAATCTATCAGAAGAATCAGGCCGTGGCCCCTTTAGTCAAATAGATAAGAAGTGAACCATAGCATAGACAAACACAATATTGTTTTAACAAAACAAGTATCAGGACATGCTCTCCTAGCAGCTATCCCACGCGATGGTGGTAAATTTGAGTCGTATGACTACCAGCTCAAAGCTAGTAAGATCAATAGGTTGATAGAGAAGCTTAAAGACGTAGTAGTTAATACGTATTTGTTATCGTTTGAGAGAGACGCCACGCCGGGGTCAGTCGTTGAGATAGAATGCGATGGTGATACTGGTAATATTATTAAGTGGATACGGTGGAAGAACGACTGGTATATTATAGATATATTTGAAGGGTAATAGTTATAAACTGATTGCATTGCAATAAATACTATTATGATAGGTAAGAGTTTCAATCAGTTCTTTCATGAAAGCTGCGGTCTGCGACACAGTGATGAGGAGAACACACGCGAAGTTAGGTATATTGGTTATGCAAACAGATGGAATGGTAACCCACCAGCAGAGTATGTTGCACATCAAAAGAGCTGTTGCGAGACTGTATCACCTCGCGAAAACTACAGCTATTTAAAGTGCCCTACAATCTCTAAGAAGATTGGTCGCAATCTCGAAGAGGTAACTTGCAAGAAATGCGGCATTCAGTGGAAGGTTGATTCAGGTGGATAAAAAGGCTTAAAAGGTTAGAAAGTAGTCTGCTCTCGCAGCAGATTGAACTAAATACTTTCTGAAGAGAGTAGCTGGAGTTGGCTACTCCATACACTATAATTAAAATAAGAACATGGACTACACATCATTAACAGACAGCATGCAGTTATCTCATAATCAGAGAAATTTCAGTATTATTAACAACCCGTCTGTAGTTAGCTTTCAATAGAGATTTAATATAATGATATTTGATGAGCAGGTTTCAAGGAAACCTAACCAATACCCATGGACTGACCAGTTTATCGAATCTATGCACAATGGATTCTGGACTGATAAAGAGTTTACATTCAAGTCAGATGTACAGCAGTTTAAGGTTGTATTAAACGATCAAGAGAGAGAGATCGTAATTCGATGTCTATCTGCTATTGGTCAGATAGAGGTAGCAGTTAAGACATTCTGGGCTAAACTAGGCGACAACTTACCACATCCATCCTTACAAGATCTTGGTTATGTTATGGCTAACACTGAGGTTATTCATAACAACGCATATGAGAGATTGCTTTCTGTGCTTGACATGGAAGATATATTTGAAGAGAACCTTAAGTTAGAGTTTATTCAAGGCCGTGTTAATTATCTTAAGAAGTATACACATAGATTCTATAAGGATAGTAAGAAGCAGTATCTATATGCTCTTATTTTGTTTACTCTATTCGTTGAGAATGTTTCGCTGTTTTCTCAGTTCTATGTTATTAACTGGTTTGCAAGGTTTAAGAACGTTCTCAAGGATACTGACCAGCAGGTAAAATATACTCGTAACGAGGAGAATATACACGCT
>Ga0070747_1000568_pt1 | contig 18054 bp, 18 predicted proteins | sample VirMetDEL_Mar_31_FD_77321 | JGI IMG/M metagenome (GOLD analysis project Ga0070747, IMG submission 77321) | Aqueous microbial communities from the Delaware River and Bay under freshwater to marine salinity gradient to study organic matter... | ecosystem: Environmental > Aquatic > Marine > Coastal... | reverse complement strand
TGGTACTGGTCAGGAAGTCTTGACGCCTTTGCAGATATGTGTTACCTTAGGTGTAAGGACGACACTCAATACGAGACACGTCTGGTAGCTAACCAGATTAGTAAAGAAATGGGTAAGCTTTACCCTATAAGCTGGAAGGAACTAATGAACAATGATTAATCAATTCAGGTACTGGTTGAGTACCGTGCTACTTTACTGGGCTATAACTCTAATCCCTGACGAAAGGGCTAAGGCTATGGTTAAGACAGGACTACACATCGCAGCTAACCAGCTGATCGAAGAGTTAGAAGGATATGATGTTGTCTAAGGCCAGAGAGATTCAAATAGGAGGAAGTCATTATAAGGATATGCCTATCCAACCCTCTGAGTTTATCCGTGCCAATGGTATCGGATGGTACGAAGGCAACGCTATAAAGTATATCTGTAGGCATAGACAGAAAGGTGGTTTAACAGACCTAGAGAAAGCAAAACACTACCTCCAACTAGCAATAGAAGAATACGAAGAGGAACCAACAGAATGAACACAGCAAATAATGCAGACCTCTCCTTGCGAGTAACATCAGCTAACCTAGCCCTTGAGTTCTTTAACAGTAAAAGGCTCCCAAGTGATGTGGACTACAATGTAACCGATCTATCTCAGTGGTTCTACGACTGGTTCAAAGATGGTTACGAAATCGACAATCCTGCCAAACCCTCATTCAACGTAGTACAGTAAGGAGATACAGATGTTTTTAGGAATTGTAATGGCTTGCGGTCTTAACGGACCTATGGTGACTGGAGGTTGTGCGGTAGCAACAGCACAAAAACTTGCTCACACTGAGGAAGAGTGTGTAGAGGTATTGCTCCAAAACCTACCAGTAGTAGAAGATAGCCTTCCTGAAGGTGCCTACATCGCAAGTGTTGCCTGTGCAAAGCTTGACAGAGATACGTAACGTACACTTAACGTAAGACAAAAAGAAACCCCCTTGGAGAAATCCTTGGGGGTTTTTTCTATTTTAAGACCTTGGGTTCTTCTTACCAGCACTCTTTGTTCTAGCATAAGACCTATTGGCTTTCTTCGTACTGGCCTTGAGGTTACCCGCCTTATTGTTCTTAGGGTTTCCGTCCCTGTGGGCAACGTCCTTACCATCTCCCTTACGAACCTTACCAGCCTTAACAGCCTTAGCTCTAGCAGTGTTCCTAGAGGCTCTACGCTTCTTCTGCTCAGGCTTACCTTGGTAGTTATCGTATTCCTTACGGTAATTTCTCTTCTTCTTAGCAGCTGGCATTATTTCTTTTCCCTTCCTATCAGTTTGAAGAACCCTCTACCAATCTCATTGGGGCTAGGGAGGAGCCACCCCATGATCAAGAGGAGGATCACCCAGATGGGCACTTCATTAACTACGATGTTGTCAACTTGATCAGTCTGTATCTTGTTTGTGTCATTAGACTGCTTAATGTTACGTGCAGTTGGCCTTATTAGTTTTTGATCCACATTGTTTGTAGTACCTACGGTCTGACTATTAGTCTTACCCGCTTGCACATTAGCAGCTACGTTAGGTCCACCACCTCCTAAGAGGAGACTAGGGATTTTTGAACAACTGCTTAGAGTGCCAGTCAAGACCAAAACACAGAGCACCAAAAGTAAATACCGGGTACACGAGTACCTTGACCATTTCGATGTCACCTGTGAGCACAGTATACCAGAATAATGCAAATATTGCAACAGCTACTTCCCTCTTCCATGTCTTTGTCTTTAACCATTGGATCATTTTAAAACTTCCCTCAAGAGTTTGTTGTTCTCTTGTATTGCATCGTACAGTGTATCTATGTCTTTCTCTACCCGGCCTAGGATAGCTGAGGTAACTTCACTTGATGTAGTTGACTCTCTAACAGAGTTCTCTAGTTGTCCAATCCTAGCCCACTGACGTAGGTTCTCATCGGCACCCTCCTTAGCATCTTTGGTAACTTCAGTAATAACTTGCTCAACCTTCTGGTTAATAGCACTCGCCCACCAGATTGCACCTGCTGTTTGTAAGAATATGGTAGCTATCAGGGCCAAGGGCACACTCTTGTTCATGTGCCATTGACTTTCGTTTTCCTGACTCATTTGTATTTACTCCTTGAGAGTTGGAAGTGTGGTCCATCCTTAAACGACTTCCAGTCACCGCCCCATTCGAGAGCCACCCCTAGCTCCTTAGCTGCTTGTTTCATAGCGTCAGCCATCGCGTAGTAGTACTTCCAGTCCCAAGAGATACTTCCTTTAACGTAAGGAGCAATATCCACAGCATGACCTGTAAGGTGCCGAGAGTTCATCGTAGTTGACTTACCTGTCCTCAGGAGCATACGTTGACGCTCTTTGGTCCGAAGACCTTCAAGGACAGAGAAGTCTTGTTTAGTGATCTTGATTGCCCGTTCTACAACAGCTACCAAGTCAGGATGCAAACCTACAAGTTTGCTTTTAGATTTGTTTGACAATCTATAGTTTGGCATAGTTTTCCTTAGACTACTGTTGCAGTTCCGGTGACACCACTAAGAGCATTGACTTCAGCAGCAGTCGTAGGAGCTGCCAAGGCTGTGAAAGAACCGAGGGTTGTCCCAGTCCAGAGTGGGAGGTTGGAACCGTCGAACAGATCACTGTATGCTGGAGTATCGTTAGAGACCCAGAAGCCACCGTGAAGTATCGGATCTGCTGATGTAGTACCGCCATCACCTGTGAACAGGTAACGTGGTCCTTTGACAGTCGCGTACGTGGTTGCATCTGTGAAGACTGACACACCGTCAATGATCACCTCAATATCCCCGCTCTCTACACGGATGTAGATGGACTGGGTATCGTCCACGGCCAGTGAACCGAACAGCGCCCCAGAGAACAGACGCGTACCTGTGTTACTCTCTAGCGTAAAGTAGTGATCATCCTCAACACGTAGCAGCCAACGGGTGTCGGAGTTGACTGTGCCACTGTTGAAGAGATACATGGTAGCGGCGTTCTTCTTAGTCAGACGCATTGCGAGAACGAATGAAGGTTCTAGGCCGACACCCTCACCGTTGAGATCAAGTGCTACGCCAGTCATGTCGATTGCCTCTAGTCCACCAGCGCCCGGAGTGGTCAGACCTGTAACAGTCCAAGTTGTATTCCCGGTACGGTCAGTCATGGTTGTACCTGTACTTTCAAGCCAGATGGTCCATGTTGGAGTTGTGTTAGCTCCAGCAGTACCCAAGTCTCTAAACGTACCATCGCTGGCGTAGAGTTCGTTCATACCTGCAACTGTGGACATGTCGATGATTGCCTCATCCCATGCGACAGCCATCAGTTCCACGTCACCATCGTAGTAGTCAGCGGCTGTGCCGAGGGAGTTTGCCCCGATGTAGGCGCTAGACCCACGTCCTGAAATATCATAGATACCACGTGGAGTGTTGCTGTTGAAGAACGGAACATTGACCCCGTTGATCACAAGCTGCTGATCCCCCGTATCCACGTCCACCGAGAAGTAGACATAGGACCACTCATCCGCAGGACATGGAACATACGACGAGGCGTTCATCACCACGTCAACGTCGTTCGGAGCCTTGACGTAGAAGGACAACCGCCCACTGGCCAGTCTGTCGATGTGCATTTCATCTCCACCAAGCTCGAAGATGGTAGAGGTGCCAGCATCATCACTTGCCGCAGGACGGATAGCGAAGGTCATCTGCAAGGTTCTTGGAGCTAATGGGATAGCAGTCCCACTGATGCTTGCGGACCCTCGTACCGTACCACCGAAGTTGACTTGATCCAGACGTGTGGGAGTACCACCTGTCGGTGTAGGTGCGACGTAGGTGTCATTGCTGTAAGTGAAACCTGATTGACGAAGAACAGCAGCAGTACCTGCTAGAGGCGTATACGCTGCAACAAGCTCGTCAATGTCTAGGTCAGAGAATCCCTTGATTGAGTCTCCAGCGAAGACAAGAGCATCCGAGTACCCCGAATACTGCACGTTGCTATCTCCAGACAGATCGTCAAACGTGGCAGGGTAGCCGCTACCACTTCCGTTATCATCCGCAGTACTCAGGTAGAAAAGTGGAGTGACGTTATTATAAGCCTGAGAACCTGAGTACAGACCTGAAACAGCTAAGTTAGCTAATGAGCCTCCTGAGATATCCCCGTTGGTAACAATCGTGTTGTTGTGGATTTTAGCGGATGAGCCGTGAGCCACCTCAATACCAAGACCTCTCGTCCGTACAAGGTTGTTTCGCACGATGGAGTTGATGTAGTTTGGTGTGGTACCTACCCCATCCTCATTCATTTTGGCACCAGTTGCAGCCATAGTGATCAAAGCTGAGTTAGGTTCCCCCGGAGGTAACGTACCTGCATTGAAGTGGATCGTATGCAACTTCTGACGGTTGTTACCGCTGTCGAATACGTTGTCTTCCATAAGTGCATCGGTACACTGTTGACCCCAGCTACCGCCAGCACCAGCGTGAGGCAGTCCAACGTCATGGTTTGCACCCCAAACGTGTTGACACATATTCCTCTGCACAACAGCCCGCAAAGAGCTTACGTTGTTAGTGAAGTTCTGGTAAACATCAATGATGTAGCAGTCTTTAACTACATGGTCAGTAGACCCACCCTCACTAGTACCCCGCATAACATCGTGGATGTAGCAAGTGTCCACCGAACAGCTAACACTGCTCGACATGGTGACACCATGGGCAGCCGTTGGAAAGGAGGCAGTCATATCTCCAGTCGTCCACATCTCTGTGAAGTCACGGCCCCTGATCTCACACTGAATGAAGTGTACGTTAGTAAGAGTACCACCGCCAGCATTGCGTCCGCAGATATGCGTGTTCGCCTCGTTGTACATATCGAAGCCACGCACCGTGACGTTAGACTGCGTGTCAGCAAAACGAATACCGGGGATTGTAACTGGACGTGTAGAGAGACGTGGGTCAGCGTTAGCTACATAACCATAAGGTTCAATCGTCAGACTTGTGAAAGCCTTGGCCGCTGGTTCGATGTGAGTGTCACCTGCTACCGTCCCATCGCGCACCTTGATCGCTGTAGTGCCTACTCCCACTGAGGTCCAAACAGAACCAATCTCAGAAGGCAGAGCACTTGCTTCATTGGTAATAACGTCGATAACCAAATCACCTACTACCTGTCCTGACACAACAGTCAGAGGGGAGGTGTTAGGTGACATGATACCAGACGCAGCAGTAAACTCCCCATACGTACCATCAGCAGATGTCGTAGCGTAACCACCAGCACCAACTGGAGTCAGTTCACCAAACTGTATAGCAGTTGCATTTTGGTCTGGAAGCGCAAAGGTCTGACTGGAACCAGATGTCCAAGTGCCAGCATTTCCAGAGTAAAGAGATGTCCATGTTATTGCATCGTCAGAGTATTCAACCTCAAAAGTATCAACCATTTGGTTGAAGTTCGAAGCATCCGTTCTAGCTGTAAGGACAATCTCAGCGATGGTTTTTTCATTACCGAGACCGAAGTCCTGTCCAACCCAAGCATCTTCTGGTGCGTTTGACAAGAGTGTTAACCACCACGTTCCGGTGAGATTTGCGTCGAAGGCTAGAGTATCTTCAAATGTACTGAAGTGACTACCCTCAATGGCAAAGCCTTCTGTTGTGACATCTGCTCCACCGACAGACTCACGCATCTGTAGATCGGCAATACCAACGTAGGTAGGATTCCCAGAGTTGGTTAAAGCACGGACGCGCCAGTAACGGTGAGTAGTCACGGCTGCAATTGGGTTCGTGAAAGAAGTCCACAACATGCTGTTAAGACCACCTGTGTACCCTGCGTTACGAAGGTACTTAAACTGCATGTCATTAATACTTCCTCGAAGACCTTCACCCCTTAGGAAAGTAAACTCTTCACGAGGAGTCAAAGATGGAAAGATTCTGAAAGGCATTAGTTTAGTTCCTCTTCGGAGAGTTCACCAGATATAAGAGCTTGACGGATACCTTCTTCATTCCCAAAGAGACGAAGGAGAAGACCCTTAGTTTGTTTGCTTAATTCACTGAACACTTGGTCAGCACGTTCTTCAGAGACACCAGCATTAGGTCCTTTGTCAGCCTCAGGATTACCCTGAGCAACATCTGAACCATCTTCACCTTGGACTGTATCACCAGCCTCAGGCATGTCAGAAACACTAGCTACATCAGCTACCTGAACATCTGGAGTTTCATCTTGCATAGGTGGGCGAGAAGAACTAGTGGGTGCTGTGTTTCCTGTGGCAACAGTAAAGCCACCAAAGTCTACATTACCACCACCTTCAAAGGCTGCAATAGCTTTGTCAAGGTCAGGGTCTTTTACTTTCTTAAACCCAGCCCATTCATCTCTCATTTGTTTACGCTTACCTTCAGGTGTGGTAGCCTTCTGTAGTCGTTGACGAGCTTTAAAGGCAAACATAGCGTCTTGAGTATTCTCATCAAAGACGACATCATCACTAAGACCCATTTTAGCCGCTGTATCAGCTAAGGTAGTCCCAACGAATTGATAACGGCCCATCGGAGTAGCAAGATCACCTTTAGGGTTAGCACCTTTAACCCACTCACCATAAGAACCTGCACCACGTTGACCAGAGAAGTCCTTTAGTTGGCCAATAGTCATTTGGCTTACTTTCATACCCGAAAACTTACCACCAGACTTCTGGGAGTGACCAAAGAGAGTATCATAGTCTCCTACTCCCTCAAACTTATCTACAAGCTTGATAAGAGGAGCAAAGGCTGGCTGTGCTTCTAGTTTATCCTTACCTGTGGTGCCTTGTACAGCAGTCTGACCTTGCTCAAGTACTTCCTTAGGTAGGTAGGTCTTGCTCAGGTCATCTGCAATACGAGAAGCTTCAATGAACTTGTCCAGTTTAGGTTGAAGACTCTCTTTGATAACCTTGGAAACAGAGTTCAACTGAACATACAGTTTACCATCAGGGCCTACACCCTCTGCCGCCATAGCTGCTTCCCAGTCACCCCCGAAGAACATGTCCACATCCTTCTGGCGATCAGGGTTCATCATCTCCTTATCGGGTACAAGACGACCGTTAACATTCCTGAAGCCTAGTTGGTTAGCCTCACTCTCCAATGACTTGGCGATGATATACTTCTGGCTTTCAAGGACACGAACAGCATCTTCAGCGATAGAGATACCCATACTAGGATTAGCCTTGTATATCTTGTCAATAGACGCAAAGTAGCTGGCCCCAAAGACCTTCTTGAAGTCTGTAGGTTGCAAGGCACGCCCTGAGACAGTCTCTAGCATGGCATTTGTTTCAAAGAGTTCTGCTGAGAGCATACCGGGTTCAGTAGAAGGAGACAGAAGTGATGTACCAGTGAGGAGGCGTTCCCTCTTACCCCTGTTATCCATCTTGTTATACTCAGTCAAGTCAATAGAGGTCTTGAAATCTGAAGCATCTTTAAACTCAAACTCTGTGACCCACTCTACCAGTTCATCAAAGCTTTTAGTCGTCAGAGCATCGTAACCCTTCTTGAATATCTCATTCTGCTCAACCTTACCGAGATACTTAACGATAACATCCCAGTCTTCCCCACCTGCGTTCTCAAGTCGAGTCAACAACATAGGGCTAAGTTTACCTTGGTTGACAGCCTTACCGATGATCTGCTTCATGGCACGTTGAGTAACCTGTGAAATACCTTGATCCTCACCGATACCAATAGCTGCCTCCACAACAGTATTCAGAGGTTGGATGTACTCCTCTTTGTACGTCTTCCAACGAGCTTCATCCAGACCCTTAGGTTTGGTAATGTCTCCAAAGTACTGTTTGTGAAAAGACCTGATTTGCTCAGACTCTTGGGGTGTAATAATCTTGTCTGCTTCAGCTTGACTGATGATACCCTTCAAGGTATCTCCTGCATCTCGTGCCTTGTCTACATAGTCACCCTCAGCATCTACCCAGTTGATCTTCTCTTGGTCTTCGTACTCAGAGATACGCATAGCTGTGTGACGACGATTAGTTTCCTTACGGAAAGTTTCTTCGTACACCTGCTCCTGTGTCCAGTCGGGGTTGTTACCTGCAACTACACTAGCTGCAATGTCAAACTCAGGGGTATTAACAATTGTATCACTCTTTGATACACTTCCCGTAATAGCCTCATTGTACGAGGCTCCTGTGAAGTCTGAGAAAGTGTTCTGTACATCCTCATCCTCAGTACCATACTTCTTGCCCCACTCCCTTGCGGCATTGGTAACAATACGATTGGCTTGACCGGGTTTATCCTTTTTGATTGCCCTAGCTCTAGCCATCTCTCCAAAGTAAGTTATCTTATCCCTAGCTTTTTGGTCAGACGCAGAGACTGTCTTAGGTTTAGAAGTGTTGACCATACCCTGTGCAAGCTGGGCTACGTTCGCCATGATGTTAGGGGTTTGTACTGCTTCTTCGAAACCAATACCACCTTCGAGTTTAGGTGCGAATGTCATTCTGAGAACATCTCCTTAAAGCGTTGAGCTTCTTCTATGTAGTGGTCCTTAACCATCTCAAGGCCAAACCAACTAACCTTATCTTGTCCAACCTTGTTGAAAAGAGCTTCACGTATTTCAGCCTTACGAACACCAGTGAAACCATAGGAATCAATAATGGCACTAGCATCCAACATGAATTGACGTGCTTTTTCTTTCTCACCCTTCTCAGCAAACTCTATAGCTATCCTAACAGAAGGTACAGCAGCGTCTAGTGCTTTTTTCCTACGCTCCTTCCTGCTAAAGGATATTTTACTAGCGTTGTAGTACTCTGTAGCCTGAGCGGGTGTGATACCGATAGCTTGAAGGAACTCCTGAGTAGGTGTGAACTCAGCTTTAATAGAGGTACCAGTCCTTGACCTACGTATATCATCCATGTGCATCTGGTACGCCATAACAGGACCATCGACAACCTTGTAGACTCGTAGTAGAGTTGCCAAGTCATACTTAGCAAGTTCAGTCCTACCAGAACCTAAGTTCATCAGAGCCGAGAGAAGAGGCTTGGTCACTCCTTCTACTATTTTAACAGCAGGTACAGCTTCTCCTGCTTGAAGAGTAACTGTCTGTGCTGCTCGTTCAAAGAGTTCTACTACGTTGAAACCTACACGACTGCCAACTTTGATCCCAAGTTTTTCGTTAAATAGAAAATCAGCACCATCGGCAATGACGTTAGAGAGGAACCAACCAAAGGTTTCGTTTTCCTTAACTGACTGTGCAGTTTTAGCAAACCCAAGACCAGAAAGACCCCAGAAGAGAGTTGTGTAAGCCGTGAGCAAACCTCTCTCCCTAAGTGAAAGAGTCTCACCCCCAAAGATAACATTCTCCAAGGTCCTTAAAGGATAAGAGGTCCACTGGGTACCAATCTTGGCTATTGTGTCTGTTTGTATCTCACTCTTCTGGGCCTTATTGAGAGCGAAGCTAAGGTCCCTGTCTCTCTTTTGTACCTCATTCCAGAACTGACGAGAGTTAATATCATAGTCAGGAAACTTCTTACGAGTGTCTAGGAAGGCAGTAGCTCTAGACATTGTAGCAGAGAAGTTCTCACCCATGTAGTAAGGGGTAGAGAGAATATCTTTAGCTTTACCCCAAGCACTTGTACCAACACCAGCAGTAGGGTCCTCAGCAATAGCACCACGCATGTACCCACGACCTGAGTCCAGCATGTGTTCCATCAGGGCCTTCATTTCTGCTTCATCCAAACCAGTAGTATACTTCAGGTTCTCATAGAGAACTCTCCATGTAGAGTCATCTGCACTACGAGCAGCCTGACGGATAACAGCAGCAACCTGAAAACCTTTACCACCGTTAGCAGGGGAAATTGACATCATAGGTAGAGCGTGCATAGGTTGAAGTAAAAGCTGGTCAATAGAACCCATCTTCTGGAAGAAACCTGCTGAGAGGAGTAGGTTACCCCCATGTCTCTTAGAACCCTTTAAAATCTTATAAGCTGTGCTTCCTACTCCGTTGTCATACCCATGTGCTACTTGAGCAGCCCACTCTGTAGCCTTAGAGACTCCTGCAGAGAAATCCTCTGTAGGTAGAGCAGACTCGCTCCCCTCAAACATATCAAGACGACGATTGATAACACTCTGTTCCTGACGAAGCTTCTTAGCCTCAGTAGTCTCACCCACAACTTTGATAGAGCGTACTCGCATCTCGTCAGTCATAGGTCTACCCCCAGAAGGAGCGTTAATGTCACCCATATGCTTCTCATAGGCTTTTACCCAAGCTGAAGGGTGAGCCATACGGTACTGCATCTGGGCACCACGAGTAACCATTTGGTTATACTGTGAGTGGATAGCCAGAATAGGGTCAATGTTAGCTGCGTCCATACCACCGAACTCTTTGAGAGCTAGGTCATGACGGTGAAAGGAGACGTAAGCCTCCAGCTTCAAGTCAACGAGAGACTGGTCACTAGTTTTGAGTACGTTAGCGATACGCTCGTTACGACCCCTACGGGCAACTCTTTGGTTTGCAGGAACACCACGTTCTTTGGTAAACTTAATAAAGTCGTCAATGTTCTCAATGTTAGGATTCCAGTCGTTGTTATTCTTGATCAGATCATTCAGACGCTGCTTGGTTCCCGAAGACATTGCTCCGACATTCTTAAGGTCACCCCCTACCTCACGGGCAACAGCATCAGCAATCGCATTGAACTGAGCTACAGTCTTGTTAGCCTCTTCTTGAGACCTTGCTCCGATAAGGGTAGACCAGTTGCCTTCGTTGTTACCAATGAACCATTCAATGTCAGGGTTAGAACGAGGACCGCCAGCATTGTACGGGAAGGCATCCTCAAGATCAGGTATTCTTGTCTTACCATAATAGTTAGTGACAAAAGTAGAGCCATCTGCAAGAGGAGCACTCAACTCAAGTAGAGGAGCATCGTCGTCAAGTATCTTACCACTAACACGTTTGCCTAGGTTAGCATCGTAGACCCAGACAGCTTCTCTACTTTGTTTGAAACCACTAGGTTTGTTTCTAGTAGGATTAGCCTTAACAAAGGTCTCACCCACTTGAACCATGCTTGTCTTCTGGTTGGCAAGAGTAGTTAGACGTTCATTAGCCTTAACCCACCAGCTAAAGTCAGACATCTCAACTAGGTCTTCGTAAGCCTTTACAGTTTCTTGAGAAGGAAGTTCACCTGTTTTGTACTTGTAAGCTTTTACAAAATCTTCGTCTGTCAACCAAGTTCTAGCTGTACCACCGTTAGGAGTATCCCGAAGAGTTGTCAGGATATCATCAATGGTCTTACGTACACCTTTAGGAAGACTGTTAAGGTCTTTAGTGACTTGCTTGAAGTCTTGTTTAAAAGCTTGGTCTCCAAAGTCAGAAGCATCTGCAAGATTGGACATAAAGGAGTCAGTACCCCGATCAGCCCTGCCAATAAGCTGCCAGAGTTTTGTCTTCAATTTGACCTTACTTAGATCAGTAGCTTCTACAGTTTCCTTAAGAGGAACCCTAGCGTCTACCTCAATCTTCCACTCAAGACCCTCTGTACCTTGAGAAGGGACAACCCTTGAGTTAGGGTAGTTCTGTGCCATTTTCTCTGCACTGGATTTAGTCTTGAAAGGCATAGCAATATCTTTGCCGAGTGTAAAGGTAGCCTTGACCTGCTGAACACCTTCTTCGACCACATCGTAGTCAAGGACATGGGTACCTGAGGCTTTAGACATAATGGCTGCTTGTTCAAAAGCCCACTCTTTGCCTGACTTAAGTGGATCAGCTGTACCAAAGGAAAATCTTCCTTGACGGTAAAGAAACTGTTGAACAAACTTGTTACCTGCAACAGCCTGAGAAATAGCACCAACAGAAGGTGCCTCACCAGCAGCCTCAGCGCCTACCCGTGTCCTTACACTTGAAGGTACAACGTCATCAATAAACTCTGCGTCAAGGATGTCGTCTTTGATACGGTTCTTCTTAGTAGAAGCAATAGCACCCTCTTCAACTACACCTGTCAACCCCTTCTCACGGATTACGAGAGAGTTGCCTGTTGCAGCCTTAGTAGAAACAGTGGTACCTTGAGTGCGTCTGATCTTACCTACTACAGACTTACCTACCGTAGAGATCGTTTTGACACCTTTAGACCCAAGAGAGACAGCTTTAGTGGCTCCAAAAGCACCAAGAGTAGCAATATCAGCAGCAGACATAAGGCCGAAGAGACGACCCATTTCTTCATCCCAGAGGACTGCACCAGCAGCCTCCATAGCTTCAACCTCACGGAGTATCCTCCACGAGTTCTCTGGGCCTGAAAGAATACTCCCTGTGAGGTCAGCCATACGTTCAGCTTTGAACTTCTCGAACTCTACATCATCGTAGGTCCTCATAGCAACTTCCCACTTATCGGAAATCTCTGATATTTCAGACCCATCCCCAAGAACCAAGTCACCGTAGACGTTCTTGAAACCTAGGTAAGTATCATAAGCCATTATGCCGATAAACTCTGCAATCTTACCCGCCCAGCCATCCTCAGAGGCTTCTGCCATATCCAAGAGTTCTTTACGAGCGGTACCTGCCCGGTTCTCATACCGGAAGATAACACCACTGGCTGTGGGATCGTTGGCAAGAGCGTAGTCAACAGAAGTCATGTTGCTTACGTCTGTCAGAGCTTTCTCAATCTCCATCTTCTTCTGGACACCAGCTTCCAGTTCTTCCAGAGTAGCTCCCTTGGAAACCATAGCCTGTAAGACACCTTCAGTATCCACTGGAGGCAATGGAAGAGACGAGATAGGTTCAAAGGCCACAGCGTTAGCATCTGTAAGACCTTGGAGTTCCCCCTCTGTTAACCCTGTAGTAAACTTGAGGTCTTCCATACGTTCTTTAGTGGACAACTGGCCCTTAGGAGCAGCAGTTGGTGCGCTCTCAAGTTCATCTGTAAGGAACCCACCCGCTTCAGGATCAGGTGTTAAAAAATTGTTCAAGGAGTAGTGCCTTTAAAAGAGTTCCACGCACTACCAAAGGTAGCACCGTTAGCTTGTCCGTAGTTAAAAGCAGTATTACCTAAGGATGCGACAGCACCCCAAGTCTGCGCCCTACTTTGGTACTTAGCTATGTCCCGAGAAAGACCACTCATCTGTGTAGAATAGCCCATCTGGCCACCTAACTGAGACCCTAGGCTACTCATACCCCCTTCGACAGCACTTGAGCCTGTAGCCCCCTGTGCAGAGGCTGAGGCGACTGTCTGAGCACGAGTAAGCTGTTGCCTACGGATAGCTTCACGGCGTTGCTGACGTGTAGCAAGAGCTTGTTGCTGTTGAGAAACTTTAGCAGCCTTCTTCTGGGCTTTGTAAGAGAGTACAGTGCCAGCTACACCAGCGACAGCCCCAATGATAAGAGCAATTTCAGCCATTATATCGTATTCCTTTCATAAACATCGTGCCCCTGAGAGGTTCCACGGTAGACAAACTTTAATCTTTTAGCTAATTTAGCATTAGTAGGTAAGGACTGGGGGATACCAAGCCAGAGAGAGATGTACCCAAGGTCACTCAGGAACATTTCGATCTTATCAATTGTCTCCTGCATGTCGATCAGGACACTCTTGGTTAGCTTCTTAACTCTAGGGAGATGGAGGATAGCAAATTCCTCATTGTACTCTAGGTCAACCTTGTACTCTGTCTTGTCAACAAAGGTAAATCTTTTTGATTTAATATCCACGGTTCTTAGCGTCCATTGTTTCCCAGCCGAGTAGATTGAAGTTCTTACCGGGTACACCTTGGAACCTGATGCGAACTACTCTTCCTCTTCCCCTTAGTTTCAACCTAGTGCTAAGTATCGTAGTTGGAGAAGGGAAGGAGGTAAGACTGTCTACTACGATGGGTTGTTTGTGCCTGTAGACTTCTTGGGGGTCACTTGAAGCTTCTTTTCGGAAGTCCCAATAAGCTGAGACAAGCAAAGAAGAAGGGTTGACAGGGTCAAAAGTATCACCATTGGCTTCAAATCCAGTTTCTGTTTGTTTCATAAAGACTGTGATGTAAGGGCTATTCTTCTTACGTCCAAGGTCACCTACAAAGTTATAAGCACTCTCAGCGTAAGCGTCGTAGTCTGCTGTCTCCCAGTCGAGGTACCCTTCACCCCTGAACTGAGAAAAGGTAATACGTCCTGTAGCTGTAAAGGTTACAAAGTACACCTCGGATGTTACGAGGACACCAGCTTCTCTTGTTACAACAACTTGGTTACCAAAGGTATCAACTACAAGGTTACCTTCTGAGTCAGTAACATTCAATTCTATGTCTTGAGCACCTTTACCTGAGAAGAAAGAAGCCCCTACAACCCAACGTCTTTGTCCAAACTCTTCCTCTGGTTTATCTGTAATTTTCCAAGGGTAGAAAGCACCAAGAGTTGCATCTAAGATTAGGATGTTGTTCAGCTTGTAAGGTATAAGTTCATCTTCGTTAGGATACATCCAGAGAAGTTTGTTATCAATAGCATCGTAGATACCTGTGACAAAACCTCTTGTATCAGGAGAGATGTTATTCCAGAAAGTCTGTATAGTGTCACGGCTGATATTAACCTCAGTCATACCGCCTTGTTCTGTTACCTGAATGGTATGGATACCTGTGTAGGACCACCAGAAAGGAACTGAGTTCTGAGCACTAATAAAAGAAGACTTGATGGCAAGCCCAAAGTCAGTGATCTTGAACACAGAGAAGTCATCAGCCTTAAAAAGGTTCCCGTCTACACCTGAAACTCTCCACACTCCGTTATCTGCAAAGACAAGAAGAGAAGAGCCAAAGACGTGAAGCTTACGGATACCAGCAGCTTCAGGGATATTGATATAACCACCATCGGTAGCTAGAGGATCAGAAGCAAACTCTGAAGTAGGGTCATTGTGCTGAAAGCAATCACCTATATAGTTGACATTCTCTAAAATCTTGGAGTAATACACACGAGAGTCAACCCCTGCATACCAAGCTCTACCTGCGTAAGAGGCTACCGCAGCCATACGACCTTTAGGCTGTTGGATAGGAGAACCGTCAAAGGTAGTCGTGAAAGTTGTTCCATCGTCAAGTGTTCGTACATCGGTGAAGAGATCAATAATGTAGTGGCCGAGACCACCCACAGAAGAACCACCGTATACTTTAGACCATTCAGCTTGGTCAAAGTTACCAGAAGAGTTCTTACCAGAGTACCAAGGGTGTGTCAAAGGTGGGTATGTAGAGTTAGCCGCTATATAGGCATCAAGAGCGGCAGTACCTAAGTCATCTGCTCCACCAACCCAACCAGAGTTCTCTGTATCGTATATTCTTTGGTCTGTAACAAAAGCTGTAGATACATCAGAAAGTCTCTTGTCAGGGTCACCGTAGAACCCAAAGTCCCGTACCTTAAAATTGATAAGGGTTGTCGAGAATAGACCAGTCTCAAAGTCACGAGAGATGTAGAAAGAATTGATCTGAGGTGATACCACAATTAGGTTGCCTTCGATACTAGCGACCTCTATCTTACTAGTACCAGCACCTGTACCACCTTCAAGAGCAAAGGGAGACATATCTAACTCGTAGACAGACCCGCCGTAGCCTTGAAGCATAGGTGCGCTTGAGAGAGGTACTGAACCCTTCCGGTAGAATAGGAGTTTGTTACCACCCTGCACTACAAGGTACTCAATGCTAGGATAGCCTCCAACATTAGACCAAGTTGCAGTGTGGAAAAGAGTTCCTTCAACAAAGGTAGAAGCAGAAGGATACGTCTCCCACTCTTCTTCGAATAGGATAGCCTTACGCTTGGTGCGATTACCTGACTTAAGCAGGTCACAGTTTAACTCATCAATAGAAGCTTCTTCAGGGAAATTGAGTTCAGAAAACTCAGTTAGAAAGCCCTTGTTGAAGTTCGTCTTGATTGTCTGACTGAAGCTTTGGGCCATTTAGGTTTGCTTTCCGCTCTTGAGATTCTTTAGACTTCTTATCACGTTGTACTGCTTGTGACTCTGGCATAGTCTCAATGTACTTGAGTAGGTCTTTAAGGGCTTTATCAGGAGTTGTGTACATTCCTTCCAAAGCCGCTGGTACCTTACCCTTATCTTGACTTACCTTGTACCTGCTATACCCATCTTGTGTCTTGCTGATCAGGTATGTAGTCAATGCCTTAGGTGTCTTAACTGTGTACCTGATCTTACCGTTGTCGTCTAAACCTCTGTTAACGTCTACCATAGTGGGGCCTATCTGGTTGTTTCTTTGTCTTGAACTGGTCATTCTGCATGTAGCTCTTTTGTCTACGAGCAGCTTGGTCTATCTTAGGGTCTGTTTGACCTTTAAGAAGGGACATAGCTGTAGATTTAGACTCAGCCAGAAGGTAAGGAAACAGAGTAGCATCAATGTCCGGTATGTACGAGTCAGTAAGACTAAAAGTCGGGTACACTGTACCGTAAGCTCGTACCTTAGATTGTTTCAGTGTATCATCTACAGTATTATCAAATGAGTTCATAACAACCCAGTTATCATCAAATGAAGTGTAGAAGGTAGGGTTCTTATTAGTAACGATACGAAGTGATGTGCTACCACTCTTATCAAAGACTTCTTGGTAATCTGAGTTAATCTTGTCAGTCATGATAAGGAAGTCCATAGGTTCAACCCAGTTGACTTCTCTGTAGTAATCTTGGCTATCTTTGTACCATAGGCTTGTGATTACCTTTGTCTCAGTACCATATGAGAAATGGGTAGGGAAAGCAGAGTCACTTGCAGGTGCTAAACGAAGCAACTGGCTATGCTCAGGGATACTACGGGTAGCAATCAAGTTATAAAAAGTATCACGGACAATACTAGCTACCTGACCTGCCTCTACGCTGTCAGAGATAGAGTTAATATTTTCTGAGTCCATATCACTGAGGATAGACTGAACAAGAGCAAGTAAGGTGGTCTTCATTTTAGGTTACCTCTGTGTGTTCTCTTGAAATCATAATCTGAGGAGCCGTTACACCTAGGGAACCTGTGTCTGTGTTCATCCAGATACTACAACCGTTAGCCATAAAGGTATCTAGGGAAAAGAGAGGAAAGCTTAAGCTTATGGAGAAAGGAGGAGTCCTACTACACTCAAGCCTAGTCTTCAAAACTGAGAAAGTAACAGAGGCTTCACTAGCTCCAATGTCTAGCTCTAGCTCAATGTAGTTAGCCGCTGACCTAGCTGTGACAGGAAGAATAACTCGAACCATATACTTATCACCTTGAGCGATTGAAGTTATACGGTTATTATCGCTACTCCAAAGAGTACCTGTACCACGGATAGCTAAAGGAAGGTAAGCTTCGTTTGTCACTGTCCCAAGTTTGTTAATACTTAGTTTGGTTTGAGCAGTTGTAAAGGTTTGTTCTGAAGCGTTGTCACCATAGTTACCCCAGCCTGTTGGGATGTACTGCCAAGAACCAGAACCAGCCCCATCACTAGTATAGCGCATACCATTAGAAGCATCCTCGACACCCTTAGGCTCGTGACGTTCAGCAGACTCAAGTACTGAGTGTTCAATTGTAGGCAACTGGCTTCTCCATGTTTAAAGGTGAGAGAGGGACCCTAAGGCCCCTCCCCGTAGTTTAGACTGTGACGTACTCAATGACGAGAGTACCAGCCCCAGCAGTATAAGCTGCTGTACCATAGACTGCCGAGATATAAGCATCTGCGGAACCTACAGTTACAACACCGTTTACTTGAGCGCCATTACAGACTACAACATCACCAATAGCATCAATCACTGTAAGAGCAACCGCAACATCAATACCATCGGCATCAATGTCAGCACCAGCAGCAGTCTGGGTACCCAAGGTCAGGGTAGCCGCACCACCAGAGGTAAAGGCTGTTTCTACAATAAAGTAAGCTTTGGTAATATACGCGCCAGCAGGAATGAAGGCATCGTTTGCAGCAGGGTCTACAGCTGCTGTACCAAGAGTGGTAGCATCAGTAATTTTGTAGACCAGTTGGTTAGTGACTGAAGTAACGGTACCACCGTTAGTCTTCACTTCGCCTTGCTCACCGTGCATAAGCACTTCAAGGCCATCAGCGTTTGTCCAAGACATATCTATATTCTCCTATTACACGTTTGTCTTCGAGGGGATCACCACGAGGTTCTCGGGGCGATACTTCTTCACACCATAACGTGCAGTAGTCATGTATGCGTGGCGTTGACGAGTAGG
>Ga0070747_1000567_pt1 | contig 18093 bp, 36 predicted proteins | sample VirMetDEL_Mar_31_FD_77321 | JGI IMG/M metagenome (GOLD analysis project Ga0070747, IMG submission 77321) | Aqueous microbial communities from the Delaware River and Bay under freshwater to marine salinity gradient to study organic matter... | ecosystem: Environmental > Aquatic > Marine > Coastal... | reverse complement strand
TTAAATGTGAAATCTCTACCGCCGGTCGATACGTAGTCAGTTCTGGTCTTCAAGCTCATGCCAGATCCCCCCACTTTCTTGAAAGGCGCTGAAATGCAGATCCCCCCCACGATACCAGCCGTGGGTCTACCATATACATCCCATTTTTCACCTTTCTCAGGAAGTCACGGGATTGCAGTGCTTTTAACGTCCGTGCTGATGTACTCTTGCTGATACCCGCTTTTTCTGAAATAGAAGCTACGGATTCCAGAACCAGGTTGTCACCATTGCGGTTCAGTATCATCCACGACAGGAGCTGAGCCTGCTGACCTCCAATAAAACTTAGCAGCCTGGCGAATTCCTGAGGGTATGTCTGATTCCACCCTTTAGCACCACCTTTGGTAAGGTACAGATCGAGCTCATCTACCTCGCCAGTATCCTTGTGCACTATCTGGTAATCCGATGGGTCTCTCAAATCAAACATATTCACCTGCTGGCTATGATCGTTGTCATATAAGAACACGTTCGTACTCATATATCAACATGTTTCTTCCAAACGTACTCACGGGGAGAATACAAACGTACTCATAGGGTGAATACGTTTGAAAGACCTGTTTCCTTATAAATCAACTACTTAGTACTTTTTCCTCCTATATATAGTCTTCGGCTCGCATTTGTGCCTTTAAGCTAGACGGTTCTCGTATCTACTGGGCTAGTTCTTGGGTTTGGCTATTGGCCCTTGTTCGGCAAGAAATGCGTCGATCGAATCCTTTTCCGAATGGTGAACAATACTACTGTTTTCAAGCAGGGCTGTACCTACCAGGATATTGTAGGTCTCACTCATCAGCCGCATGGCCTTGGCCAATTGCAGTGCCTTGTCAGCCGGCTCATTTACAGCCCGATCCGCCATACGCTCAATTGCTTGTGCCATTTTATTACTCATGCTCCTACTCCCGCATCAGCGTTATATCGCATTGGCAGCTTTTCGCCCGGGGGAGCTACCTGGATATTAACCAGTAACTTAGCCTGGTCCGTAGCCGCTCGAACAGCACAATCCTTGGACTCGAGCAATTTCCGAAGAGCTACCGTCTTCTCAGCCGAGCCAGGAAGTTCGCTATCCAACTTAGCCGCCAAAATATAATACGGACGGGAGACTTCCTGCAACTTCTTCGGCAGGTGCTCATAACTGAAAAACTTCAACAGCGGGTGCAATTCTTGTTTCATACGTTCTTCCTGTTTGTGGGTAATGCCGCGATAGTAACATAAACTATACCGAATCTCTATTGGGATTTTTATAATTTTCGCGTAGGGGCAGTATATATGTGTGCAATCACATGTATGCCGGGTACCCCCCCGTCCGGGGAATATGGGACCCATTTTTACCATCAATAAATGAGGAAATAACTATGAGTACTATTAAAAGCAACATCAAAACCATCGGCCGTAACAGCGTTCACGTACCACTGGAAGTAGCAGCGACTACACTTGAGGTGGCAGCTGATGCCACCGATCTGTCCATGCGTGCCGTTAAGGGCCTTGTCCCAACTGCCAGGCAGCTCGGTACTATGGTGGGTATGTTCACCACTGGCTTGTTCACCAGTGACATGACCGAAGAGGCCGCTGTGAAGCTCTATAACGAGACTTCTATCGCGGATGTAATGGCTAAAATCGAGGCTGCGTCGCTGAAAGCGGGCCAAGACTGTGCCAAGCTCTTCGACGAAGATGATGACACTGTCGACACTGACACCGTCACCAAGTAGTAGCAGTATGCGCTCACACACCGCATTGTAGTGTGTGTACCTGTATGTGTAGTGACAGTATACATACAAGTATGGGTTACCAGTCCACCTCCTAAAGGGCTGTTTAAGGAGCTTACAAGCTATGTATGACGATCTTGATGATTACTATCACGATGAAGATCATGACCAAGAGTGTCTTGGTACTGAACTTGATTATGAGTGTGGCTGCAACGTATGTGGCGACACTGAAGCAAGCACTACTGATTACTATGGTAGTCAGATGTGTGATGCCTGTATTGATATTGACCGTAATGGTGATATCGAAGGGCATGAAGAGCGCAAGCGTGAGCGTATCGCTGAGTCTTGTGAGTACTAGTGTCATTCGTCCTCTGACTTTAACTGAGGACGTATTACAGAGTGCATTCATCCTGAGTGTACTGTGTATGGAGATTTACAATGCCACAGTTATACAAACTGCTGTTCGAGACCACCGATGTGGACCTGCTCAATCTGAAGAGTGGGACAGTGTTCGAACTGATCGATACCTACCCTCAAACTAAGATGCTGCCTGCCACTGGCATGTATCAGACCAAGCAGTCTTACAGCAATCTGAAGCTGCTCTCCATCTTGGAGAATAACCTTCGTGCCAACTACAACATAGGCGAGACCTCTGTTGTCGCAGTATAGTTGAACTGCTATGTGCCTCAGATCTTGAGGTGCATACCAGTGTGACTAATCGGTCCCACTTAACTAGGAGATTTACAATGGATAAGAATAGCAACTACGATGAGTACGATCATGGCGACTTCACCAACGAGTTTGGTGTAGTAGATAAGTGGGACGACTGTCCCGCACTTGACTTCAATAACGACATGGCACCTGTTGATTGTGATGTGATCGAGGACTACTACTCACCTGATGAGGAGATGGAACGTGAGATTCACTAGCTACCAGTACTTCGCAGTCGCATTGGCTGCGCATATCGTGCCCAGGGCTATTGCTCTGGCTTATTACGTATACATCATTAACAGCGGTATTTAGCACCACTCTGTGCCTTCGAACCTGAGGGTACAGACTAGTGTTAGTCACCTGGCTAACCATAAGGGAGAAATATATGAGTTACGACATTTACTTACAAGACCCTGTTACAAAGCGTGTCGTCCAGTTAGACGATAAGCACTCGATGCAGGGTGGTACTTATGTGCAAGGCGGTACTAGAGAAGCCTGGCTTAATGTTACGTACAACTATGCTAAACACTTCAAAAAGGTGCTTGGTGGGGATGGTGTTCGTAGTATCTACGGTAAAACTGGGCAAGAAAGTATCGATATTCTTACCAAAGGTATTGATCAGCTCAAGGATGATGTTGATACAAACTACTGGAAACCTACTGAAGGTAATGCAAGACGCTCATTGATTCAATTACGTCTTATAGCCGAATTACGTCCTGACGGCATTTGGTACGGTGATTAGGTAACACCATTCTGGGTATGTGACAGGTATCCAGACTAGTGTTAGCCATCCGGTTAACCGCAATGTGTGGTCTGAAGCTAGCCCACTAGTTATACGTGCCGTTGGAGGTATGACATGGACATGTATTATTCAATAGCGGCTTTGGCCGTACTTGGTCTGATTCTTGTGGGTCTGACCGTTCGTGGTGTTATGGAGCAGGGCGAGCTTGATGGCTCTCTCTTGATCATCATTACAACTGTGCTGGTGTTGGTAGCCGTTGATAAGGTCTACGCATCAGCTTTATTGGAGGTATTACAATGAACTTGATTACTGTTACACCGAACTTCTACCATGGGTATGCAAATATGCCTACGTTCGAGTTTTCATTCTCGGAGCCTTTCCCAGTGCATACCTGGACTGATGGGCTTTACAAGCCTGTTACGCTTAGTAGTCATCTTGTCATCACTGAGCTTCCTGGTGATGTTCGTACTCGTTATCAGCTTGCCTGTTCTGACAACTCTGGTAACCCTAATTACTCTTACGGTATGTACCCTTCCGGTTGGAGTAGTCGTGTCAGCGTCATTAACAAGCGTTTTAATAAATGTCTTGTTGAGGCTGGTCAAATGTACGGTATACACTTGTGTACTGCTATCGATGCTATTGCTGACCAGTATGATGGTCTTGTGCTTGTGTGGTATGAGGATCACACTGTTGAGCGTAAGTTCAATATCATTCCTTGGGATGGCACCAGGGACGTTAGTCTCTATGTTCCTTCCTCCAGTTCTTACATGCTTGTTGATACTGCTTATCCTGGCTTTATCCCTTCGTGTGATGAGTTCTTTTCCTCGTATTGCGAGATATTGTAGTAGTTAGTGGCCTGGCCTTCCCTTTTGGGTTGGTCAGGACAGTGAGTGCTACTCACTACCTCACCATGTGGTGGGGTTAATCGATGTCTATTTAGGAGATTATTTATGACCATCGATATTAGTAAAACGTTTGGTGCCTATATCATGGTATCCGATAAGATGGAGTTCCTTACCAAGGCTGTGCATGAGGCTATGCTGGTCGGTGAGGACTGCTTCATGCGTAAGCGTGAGAAGGCCGTTATGAAGGCTGTTGACAAGATTGCTGCTGCTAATAAGGAGCTGTTGCTCCAGACTTTCATCGGCAAGCTTCGTCATAAGCTGCCTATCTTGCACCTGGGTATCAAGCTGGGTGAATACGACAAGAAAAGAGTGCAGATTATTGCTTCTGCTCTTGTTGCTCACATTCTCATTGACAGCGGTGTCTATGGGTTGCGTGAGGATATCCAACGCTTGCCACCACCTAAGAATGGTGGACCTGCCAAGTTCAAGAAATTCTTGTACATCCAGTTGGGTGGTAGTTTCGAGAAGGACTTGTATCGTGGTATCCACCTGGAGGCCGGTGTTGTTAACCAACACAGTACGGCTGAGAGGCGCCTGACGGGCTCTGAGCGTGAGTTCTTGAGCCTGGTGGCATCCGTACCTTACAAGGTGTGGAGTGGCTGTACTGAAGAGCTGTTGATGAAGGGCTATACCCTGAAGACTGATTGGGGTAAGACCAAGGACAAGGATGGTAACAGACTGTCTGAGGATCCTATCGTCAAGAAGAATAGGCTCAAGGTGTATGCTTCCAAGATCGTTGACCATGTCAAGAAGTTTCCCCGCTTCTACTTGTCAGCAAAATATGACCACCGTGACCGTGTGTACTACGATGCAGCTATGCTTGATGGGCTGCGTCCACATGGTAAGTTGTGGGAAACACTGATGATTGATGCTGCTGAGCCTCGTATCCTCACTGAAGAGGATGCTGATGTTATTAAGCATATCATCTATGTCAACCTGCATGGCCGGGTGACTGTGGAGCAAGCTGTGCGTCGTTGGAGTACTGATGATGCATCGGCAGCTCTTATGGCTGATCCTATGGCAGCTACTACTGAGAAGGAGTTCGGTAAGGCTATCCTGCTTAACAGGGCCTTACAGGCTTTGTGTGATCAGGTGTCTGGTGAGCCCAGTACGTTTATGGCTGGGTATGACTTCACCAACTCTGGTCTTATCATGGCTGGTGTGTCATTTCAGAGCGATGAGATGATGAGGGCCGGCAACGTTGCTGGACTGAAGACTGTCCAGGACTCACATACCATGCTGGGTAAGGCATTCGGTATTGAGGTGGAGCGAGATGTTATCAAGAAGCTCCATACTGCGCTGCTTCATGGTGGTACCACCAGGACTCTCACAAAGCGTCTACACGAGCTTATGGGTGACGACTGCACCATCACAGAGGGTGAGGTCGATCAAGCTGTGTTCAAGGCCTACGGACCTACGGTGTACAACATCGATGCCATTGCTAGCTGGACTGCTGTGGCGGCTGGTAACAACCAGTCTATACTTCGGTGGAGAATGCCGGATAAGTTCATGGCTGCAAGCCAGGCAAGGATGATCGGCTGTCCTGTCCATGTGTATGTCGCTTCTGCGTCACATGCTGTGGGGTATACTGATCATGTCATCGTAAGTGACATGCCACTGTGCGAGGATAGTAATGGATATGCTATCTTCGATCGTAATACACACCTTAAGGGCGTTGATTACCCTGTTCAGGTGAAGAAGCGCGGATTGTTTGCTGATATCACTCACTCGATTGATGCCTTTGTATTAAGGCGTGTCACTCGAGCTGTGGTAGATGCTGGCTTTCCTATACTGCTGAAGCACGATGACTACATCGCTCCTCCTGGAGCACACCCGGTTATCATGGCTGCAGCTCAAGAGGCACTGGACTTCTTGTTCAATGCCAATCTGTATCAGTCTGCTGTAGATCAAATCAAGGAGCACAGCCCTTGGAAGGATCGTATTATCACGCCGACTATCACTCTTGGCAACGGGAAGAACAACGCTCTCAAGAGCGCCAGTTTCCTTATGCCTTAATACCCATATATACCCTTTAGGGGATAAACTGTGTTTATACCTTCTAGGGTATATTTACCTGTGGTGCATACTATGGGGTGTTATCGCCATCAAGGCTTAAAAATCCTGCTCACGAAGTAGGGTCCTGGCACTTTTAACGCCCTTATTTGCCACGGGTTTAGAGGTGGTACTTGACGCCTCCTGATCCGACGGTTTTTGCGCTCGATGCCTCGCTCTTGTGAATACAGTCGTAAGACTGATTACGGTGCCTATTCCGTTAATAGGTAATCCTGTGGAGTATTACGTCAATGATTGACAAAAACCCTCAGGCTCTGGCACTGGCTTTTAAAAAGTGCAGGGGCAAACTGCTCAAAATCGCTGAGCTTGGCATCACACCGGACATGTCCGATGAAGCCGTCGATGCGATGATTGAAAAACTGTCTGAAGCGAAAGCTGATGCAGCGAGCAGTAACATGGCAGAATTCGTAGCCGGTCAACGCTGGTACGTCGAAAGCCTGGTCAAGTTCTCTGGACTTGAAACTGAAGCGCAGTTGCAGGCAGAATACGAGGATTCCTTCGCGGAATCAGCGTCTGAAACCGAAATGCTGACAGCACTTCAGTCACTCAAAGCTGGATAGCCTAGAGCCCCGTAAGTTGTGGAGGCTCCTACCGTCTGGAGCCTCCATTTTAGTAAGACCTGGCCACCACACAGCGCTTATCTCCCGCTGTTGGCGCCTACCCTTCGCCATCTGGCCAGGTCTTTCTAAAGTGGACAACCACAAGAGGTAGAGAAACCTATGAAGTACTTACGTCACTTTGCGCTGTCTTCGATAGTGCTAGCGGCTCTATGGGCCGATGTAGCTCGGTCTGAAGAGCCAGGTCATCGTCTGTATGTGGGTCTTGGAGTTACACATTTGTCTAATGTGGACGCCGGATCACCATTTAACGACAAATATGAAGATAATGCTGATCATTACGGTGTAGATGTTGAATACCAGTATCGTCCTGACACCGATGGTGATTATGCTTACTTTACGTTTGGTATAGGACACACTAAGTCTAAGAAAGGTTGGGACTGCAGCGGCTGTAAGCTGCCCAGTACTATCCGCATTGGCTATAAGTGGAGGCTTATGTAAATATTAGGCCTCACTTGGCCACACCGTATTTTTTACGGTGGGCCATAAGAATTCGCTTTACCGTCCCAGGCCTGACGTGCCTAACAACGTATCTGTCGCAGGATGCAAGTACCCACGCTGGCCTGGGGCGTCTCATCTACCACAACCAAGGAAATATCCATGAAAAAAGAACTTACCCATCGTTACATAATGTGGGCCTTAGTTGGCTTTGCATATGTCGCTGCAGGTCTATTTTTTGTCATAGCGACACCTGGACCAGCAGTTGCTCAAGGCACTTCAACAGCTGCACAGTATGGGGCTCGTTACCTCACACTCTCCGATGACGAACGTGCCAGAGTTGATAAGCGGTTCTTTATTATGTTCAATGATGAAGTAGAACGTAATCGTAAGGAGATTCCAGGTTTATCCCCAGACGGTAGCATGTTGGCTACCAAACTGGAATACGACGAAGTAGCTCGAACCACCAATATGCATATGAAACTCACTACTATGGTTGAACCATTGACACCTGATGCCTTACCTTTGTTTACTGCACATCTGAATCAAAGTGTCTGCTCAGTTGGAATGTATGCCATCTTTATCATCATTTACGGCGGCGAAATGTCATACACGTATTACAATTTTGACAATAGCCTTTTGCTCACCCACACCGTTGGTATTAACCAATGTATCGGAGATGGAGTATGAAAAAGTCAGCATTCAGACGCCTGGTCGACCACTTGATGCGTCGTACCAGGGGCTTTACCAGGGTTGTCGAAAACCCGGCCGGCACTAAGATGGCCAAACGCTCACGCTCTGACTCTCGTCGAGGTTGTGACGGTACAATGCGGTGAAAGACTTCGGTGGAGAGATGTCCTGGATCTGTACCAGGCGTAAACGCCCTAACAGATGGGTTGATTCCGATGGCCGGAACATAATTTGCCACGCTGAAACAGCGAGGTGGTGGGACATACGGAGTGCCAAAGTGATAAAAGTGACACTTTCAACACATCAATCTGATTCCAGCTACCTCTGTATTCCCTCAGACAGCAATGTCTTCCCTATATACATACAGGATGAGAACACCGAAGAGTTTCACAAGTATTCTTGTTACTCAGCAATGTATAATGCCGTTAAAGCATTTAGTAGACGGTATGACTATTGGTACTTATCGGTAGACATCGTAGAGGACTTGTAAAATGATACAGACACTAAAATGTTTGTTGGGATTTCACCTGTACTCTAACTGGTGGACGTTTGAGCAGACAGCAGGGCTAGGGTCAGCTACGTACAAGAAGCGATATTGCTCGCGCTGTGACCACACTCAAGTACGGAGGAACTAAGAAGTGTCCCAGTAGGCCAAATGTCTACACTCACCATGGCCAAAAAGCCAATAAATTGATTACACTGATAGCAGGGAAAAATCATGCAAAACGGTGCAAAATACTATAACAATAGTGTCACTTGGGATCGTAATACACTAGATGATCTCCAACAAATAATTGACTCCAGCAAGCCTATAAGTCGGGACTATTTCACACACAAAGTCGATCGGGATGACCGTATCGCTCTTGAGCTCAGTCTTGGGTATGTTCTTAACCCAGGCAAAGGCAAAGGATTATCAATGACGAGGGACTGGCATGTCACTTATCACAAATCAAACATACGGGGTACTGATGTCTATTACTTCCGACGCTCCGCAGTTGAATACGTCTTTGTCATGTTTCCCGGAATTACTCACGCTCAAGAACCAGATAATCTCTGAAATTACAAGAGGGTCATCTCGTGATCTTTTGCGTATACTTAGGCTATGCAGCAGATTGTTACTGCCGTACCAATTAGAGCTGCTTCAACTTGAAATAAGGAGTGAGATATGTTTTTCGAACCAGTTCACAAAAACAATCAGCTGACGTTGGATGATATGGAGCCTGTGCTCGCACCAGAGGACGATGACCAGTACGATCTGAAAAAAATAAAGAATCCACGTTCTCGTGAAGCACTCCAGGTGTTCGAGGAGCGTGCAGCCAGGAACTTTGGCTACGTCATATCCGATCCACTTGAAGACTGATGGCTTCGAGGTACAGAACCTACGAGTTTAATGGCTGGAGCTACTCATACGACCCAAGAGTCGGTGTGTGGCGAGCTACCAGGAACGGGGAAGAGCTGAATGCCTGGACCAAGACCGAGTTAATCTGGGTTATGGACCACATTGACATTCCTCATCTCCAACCAATCACCCAATTCTGCAGACTACGCCAAGTAGATCCGCTATGATCACAAATAGCTGTTGTTCATTATTTATGAACGATAGTTAATACTGAACACCCAGCCTTCTGGCGTAACTATCCCGTTAAATTGTTATCAATTACTATGGGAGTTACACCTTGCCAATGAGCATTTGCCAGGAGGCTGGGCCCTTACAACAAGAGAGATTTATGAAACTATCAATTCAATGGTTCCAAAATATCGGACCAAATTATTTATGGCGTCTTCGCCTGATACCTGTTGTGATACTGAACGGAAGAAAGTTCACACCTCCGTTCAATGCATTCTTGCATGTATTTCTTCGCAGTGACCATGATCGGGCTCTCCACGATCATCCCTGGGCATCTACCAGTATCAACATCTGGGGTAAATGCCGTGAAATTTACATGCACGATACTCCGAGAGTGTTTGTCGAACGTTGCCGTACAATTCCATGGCTCAAGCCTGTGCATCGGCCGGCAAGCTGGCGCCATATGATGATCCTTGATAGCAAATTCGCAGTAACCCTGTTCTTCGTTGGTTTCAAAGTACGAGAGTGGGGATTCTGGCCAAATAACATATTTGTCCATTACAAGGACTACCTGAAATAAATTTAACACTGCAACGGACCCCGGAAAGAAGCGTCAGACTTTTGTCGTCGTCTGATCATCACGAATTTAACCCTTGCAGTTCTTTTTTCACTGACCTGGAGAATACCATGTCGAGTAAAACCCTGATCGAACGCCTGGATGCTATTCCAGAGCCCTCTTGTCGAAGTATCGTTCTACAAGCGATGGAATACATCCGCACCAAAGAAAGCGAAGCGCAGTGGTATGACGCACATACTGCCATAGCTGCCTATGCTGCACCACTGGTCCTGCAGCTTTCCGAAGAAGCCATTAGCTGCCCTATGGCTTTTGTTAGTGTGGTTGAGGATTCAGGAGATAGTGACATAAACGCATGGAAAGATGTTCTTAAGGAAATCTATTGGGGCCTTCAGGTTGTAGTAGTCGATGACATCGGGTTATCTCATGAAGACCAGAAACGCTTGCAAGCTTCTATGGAGCTGTTCGGCAAGTGGTTTACCCATTTGTGGGATTAGCCATGACTAACAAAGTTTTTTGCAGAGAGTGCAAGTATTATGGATCCGACTATAATGACTTTGACGGATGGGAATGGTGCAAAGCTCCTGGTAATCTCAAGGACACACACCTGGGACCTAAATCCAAAACCATAAAATTACCCGCAGAGCGAAATCATAGTAATCGGTGCACTCTGTACCAACCTAAAGGACCAGGATTATGGCATCAACTGACGATGCGCTTCCGGGGCTAACCCCTAAAGGTAAGCGTATGCCAGACTCGATGGAGGAGTGGCGCTACCTGGCTGGCCTTTATGCCGATAACATCATCCAACTGAAGGAAGCCGCTGGCCGTAGCAACCACCGAATCAATACACTAGAACAGAAACTGGCCAAGTGCCGGAGGGAACATGAACTGTAGCAATGGAACTATGGACGAATTCAAGAAACTTCTGGAAAGCATGGCCGGTGAGCATTTGCACAACTATGCGATTGCTGGTTTGCGCTCAAGCATGTTTACTGATGGCACAGTGCGCCTATTTCACCAGCTGACGCATCCAATGAGTATGATTGCGCCTCACAGTCACCGTTACGATATCGCCTCTCTGGTGATCTCAGGTGAGGTGATGAACACAATCTGGACCAAAACTCATGACTATTCCAGCTCAGTTCAACTTTTCTGTGAAAGCACCCTGCAGTATTCTGGGAAACCAGGACAATACACCAAGGAATACCACGGTGACGGCCGGTATAACTTTAAGACCGAGTCATATAAACCCGGGGATCTCTATTTTATGACCTCGGACGTTGTCCATTCTATCAAATTCGCTAGAGGTACCCGTGTCATGATATTTCAGGGACCTACTGTAGCTGATAGTAACCTGGTTATCGATCCCTATCTTCCTGATGGACGTGTTGTACCAACAAGTGACATCCAGGACTGGATGTTCCAGGGATCCAAACATTCTGTCAAAATAGAGGAAGAATGAAAAAGGTAGTAGGCTGGCTTATCACCGCTATTTTTTTCTGGGCTGATACAGCTGACAGTTTTGAAGCTTGGATGAAGAAGCACAAAAAACCAGATGACGGAAAAGATTGACTTTACCCCTGTAGGTGTGGAGTAATACGTTTTCTCTCAAGCCCCACACAACTAAAAAAGGACTAAGTATGGAATTCCAGGAAATTTTAGATAAGTTCGGAGATGAACTTACCGAAAACCAACGCTCGTACGTCACCAGCTACATCGAACTGAAGAGCAACAAAAAGGTTGCCAAATTATATCAGCGTAACGAATCAAGTATTCGTCGATCGCTGAAATCTGTAAAAAACAAGTTCACTCTCAGGAGTAACGCAGTTCCCGCCAACATGAATGACCCTCTACCAGAGGCTCTCAATGTCAAAGGCACTTCCACCATGTATGACCAGGATGGAAACCGCCGTATGCACTGGGTCAAGACCGAGCGTGGTCGAGAAGAGATATACCAGGACCTGGTAGATTCAATGTCCGACCTAGCTCAGGAATTACCGAAAATTCCCAAAAGCAAACGGGAATCCAACAAGGTTGACCCTGAATTGCTGACCGTGTATCCCTTGGGTGATCCACATATCGGGTTATTGTGTTACACCCCTGAAGTGGGACAAGACTGGGACCTGGAGATCGCAGAGAGCATATTCCTGCCTCTAATGGATAACCTGGTGTCAGTAGCTCCTCCATCCGAAGAGTGTCTTATAATCGATCTGGGTGACTTCTGGCACTATGACGGCATGGAACAAAAGACCATGCGATCTGGCCACAAGGTAGACGCTGATGGCCGACCGAGTAAAATGATTCAGGTTGGCTTTCGCATTATGCGCCAAATGATCGAGAGTGCTCTTCGAGTACACAAGACAGTTCACGTCAAGATCATGCCTGGCAACCACGACGACCTGGGATCAATATTCCTCCGGGTAGCCTTGTTGCATATCTACCAGGGTGAACCCCGGGTAAAGGTTGACCAGTCTCCGAACGTATTTCAATACTTCGACTGGGGCAAGAACCTGATCGGTATTCACCACGGTGACAAATGCAAGATGGCACAGCTGCCTATGGTTATGGCTGCTGACCAGGCGAAGTCCTGGGGCACATCAGAGTTCCGTCACTGGTACGTAGGACACTTTCACAATGACAGTACCCACGTATTCAGTGGAAAGGACATGCAAGGCTGTAAAGTAGAAACATTCCGTACTATTGTTGGCACCGAGGGCTATGCCCACGAAGCCGGCTATCGTTCACCGCAAGACGGTAAGGCTATCGTCCTGCACAAGGAATTTGGTGAGATCGAGCGTTACACTGTGAACATCGATCGAATCAGATGAAAACCTAGACTAAATACGATACAATACGCGTCCACTCACAATGAAGGATTAATACATGAAATTTATCAAATCACTTATTTTGGTTGTCGCTATGTTTGCAGCTACCACTGCCATGGCTGGTCGAGCAATCGATTTGACATGGAATACACCTGCTGACGCTGCTACTGTCCCGTATTCGGGTTTCAAGATCTCCTGGACTGACGTCAATGGCGTTGTCTCTGTGATCGATGTCAATGACCCGACAGCTACCAGTATTACAGTACCTGATGTTCCTTTTGGCAATTCCTCATGGCGTATAGCTTCTGTATGTGAATCTTGCCAAGTCCAGGAATCTCCGATGAGCGTTGGTGTTGGTTTAACGGTTATTTCTAACCTAATTCCAACTACCCCGGCTCTAACGGTAACGTTGGGCGCTGAATAGCTAAACTAACAAAGTTTTAACCTAAAAGGGGAGCTTCGGCTCCCTTTTTTTATGCAAGTATTAATCTGCATTGCCAGAGACTCATAGGGCCGTTAACAGCCTGTACATTGATAGGCAGTGCAGAACTATTCCGGCATTGGCAGTACGTCGTTAGAGAGGCCGTAGGGACTGAATATCCTGTGCGGGTCTTGACTGCAAGTGGTGTTGGTGACCAGATAAGAAGCAATCACATTGCGTAAATCGGTTGGCCCCAAGGCCCATTATCTTACCGGAGCCAGGCCTGAACCTGTAGCACACTATATTCAGATGGAGTGCGTTGCGAAGCCCGGTACAGTCTCACACGATCTAATACCTCGTCGTAGTTATGACCATGGAGTACCGGCAATGAACAAGAAAACTGAACGTGGTAAAAAACACCACGAGCATATCTGTCCCAGATGCCAGTCTGATGACATCGAAGGTGGAAACTTTTCCACTGAGCGTGACGTCTGCAAACAGGAATTATTCTGTGCTGACTGCTTCATGGAATGGACCAACTATTACAAGCTGAAAGGCTGGAAGGAACTGTGAGTGACTACGTAAGCGAATGTTGCGGAGCGCCAGAGGTAGGGTGTTCTATGGATATCGGCCTATGCCCTGATTGCAAGGAGCATTGCGATTATATCGATTTGGATGACTTAGACCCGACGCCGTGGTGTATTTACTGCGGAGCAATGGAAGCACACGACTGCTACTGCGGGCTCTTGGCGGATAATGACTGATAGGAGAACAACTGTGAATAGTTGGATTTTTGTAGCGTACATCACGTTTTCTACCAGTGGGCTTCATACTATAACCGAATACGGCCTGAATAAATATCAATGCGAGCAGATGAAGGCGACTCATGAAAAGGTGGCTGCGGCCTCCAGGCACATAAGAATGGTTGCCCTATGTGAAAAATGGGTGGTTTCGTAATGAGAAGCAAATTCGATGACGCAATTATTTATACTGCTGTAGCTAATGAAATAGTTGTCCGTGCTGATTTTGATAAACAAAAGCTTGAAACAAACTTGTCCCTGGACGAATTTTACTCATCTAAGAGAACGTATAGTAAAGCCGAAATAAAGCCGGAAGTAGTGAAGCCGAGTAAGATAATTGCTGATATAAAGAAAAAATTAACTTCTGTTGAACTGGCAGTATTGAAAGAATTTAGTAAACTTTAAAATTATAAAGGTGCCTTTAATGAGCGAAGACCGTGATGCAATTATTACCTATTGTGCTACCAAACCTGTAGTTGCAGCTGACACATTGATCAGTATGCAAGTAGAGCTCAGGGAACTAAAAGAAAAGCACGACAAGCTTTTAAAAGATTTGGAACATAATGTTAAACAGAATACGCTATGAATACTTCTGTCTGCTTGGAGGTTGCTCTAATCCCTACTGCTCAACTAGACAGCAGCATGGAAGAACTCTCTATTATGTCAACCCACCTGAAAGAGGAACTGATGGATACGTCAACTGGAAATCCAAACGCACACACATGTGCGGAACTAAGGAGACTCAACACCTACCATTCTCTCAGGGCCGCTGATCTTATCGAAGCACTGCTCACGGAAAACAAAATTATAAAGGACCAGGTCACTGAGCTGCGTCCGTACAAGGACAATGGCTGGAGGGCTTGTATTGATCACATCATCAAGCCTCAAGATCCGTGTCCTATTTGTACCATGGAAAAGGTTATGATTCTTATCGGTGAAGCAAAAGCTGAATTAAGAAAGGTATGACTGAAAAGGCTGTCCTCGTATTTCAAGCGGTAACGCCTGATAATCTGTTTATACATCACCATCTCTGGTTCGACCAGGGATACATGTCGTTAACTGCCTGCTTGTGGAAGAAAGTTCAACTCGCTACAGCATGGGCACATTCTGAAATCATCTACCTGGAGTGTTTAATCCAATGAGCTTTTATCGTGAAATGCAATTCCTGGAGCGGAGTCAAGGCTTTATTAATAAGCGTGACTTCCGCAACCCGTACCTCTGCGTTATGGTCATCTACTCAGAGTATGATGAGATCACGCTTGAAATCAGCACCACAACTACTAACCATTATCCCAGTTCGTGGAGTTATGTGTGCCAGGCTAACATATCCCGCAAAACTGGAACACAGCTCGAGCTCCTAAAAGAACTTGCTGATTTCTACCCGGAATACCTACAAGCACTTCCTCTTGCGTGCCGAATGGTAGCTAAGGCAGACGCTGTAGTTACTACCTTATTAAAACAACGAGACATAGCTTTTCTCGAGGCTAAAACCAATACGGAGTTTATAGGAAAATGAGTAAAACAAACAGTTCATCAAACGGCGTTGGTGTCTTAGGACTACTTGGTGTCGTATTCGTTACCCTGAAGCTGACTGGCTACATTGACTGGTCCTGGTGGTGGGTAACTATGCCATTCTGGGGTGGAATTGTGTTAGTTGTTGTCTTAGTGGTCTTGGTACTGCTTTTCATGTTATGGAAAGACAAGACCAGCAAACTGAAAAAGATCAAGAGATGATTGAGCTACACAGATTCGACGTTGACTACTTGGACGAAGAGGGTTGGCTTAAGCATATACCCCGCGACGATGGCGATTATGTTTTGGCAGAGGATGCGATAGCACTGGAAGCCAAGGTCGCTGTGCTTGTGAAGGTTATTGCTGAGTCCAAACATGCTGATGAATTGCAGAGGACAATCATAGCACTGCAAGCCAAGATCGAGAAGATGGAGCAATCTATCGGGTATGTAATGCGAGCGTGGCACCACGACAGACTCCACCTGCCTTGGTCTATTCATCACCTGGAAGAAGCCTACCCTAAATGGAAAGATCGCTATCCATACATTAAAGCAGGAGAGTGAATGATGCGTAATAACTATAGTAAATTCACTCTTGTTGAAATGTTGCGAGGTTATGGTGTTAATCAACTACTAGACGCAGCAGACCACATTGAGGCTCTGGAAGCCAGAATCGAGGAGCTGACTACTGCGCTTAACGATGCCAGTAATTCATTTGATAGAATTACTGAGTTGCGATGGGGTTACGATGGAGACTGTGGCGCAACTAATATCGCAGAGCTGGCAGTCGATGAGCTGAAAGCTGAATTGAATAACCACGATTATAAGCTAGGCAAAACAGTCAACTCCATGCAAGCCAAGGTCGCCGAGCTTGAGGCTAAGTTGCTCAATGAAACAGCTAGGGCAGAACACTATAAAAGGAACTGGCTTGAAGCGCTTGAAGCGGAGGGTGAGTGATGACAATTCAAATGTGGGTTGACCTTATTTGCTACAGCATAGGATTTTTCGGAATGCTTTGCCTTCTTGCCCACTTGATAATCACAGGAGGGTGAGTCATGAGTGAATACAAATTACCAAGTGGTCGTGCATCTGTCGAAACTGAAGGGGGTTTTCTGTCAGAGATCAATTACAGTTATAACGCTACAGGCAAAGATAAAACTATTCAGGAGTTGCTGAACGAATGCTTAAAACTACAAGCCAAGGTCGAGCAGCTGAGGACGGATTTACACTATTGCAACGGCGTATCTGACTTAGCTATGAAACATAGAGACTTTGCCGAGGCCAAGGTCGAGAAGTTAGAAGGCAAGATCAAAAAAGCTGGAGATATACTCGCAGAACACCAAACAATGACTTCGCCGACTTATCTATCCAATGCGATAGCAGCACTAAAGCAGGAAGGTGAGTGATGACTGAGTGCTGCGAGAACTGCCGATTCTACGGTGGCATCGACAAGGTCAACCTGATGCCGATCTGCGGCCTTGGCTCCAACAAGAGGGGACTACCAGTAGGAATGCCTCACTGGTGCTCCAAGTATTCGCGTAACAACCAAACCAAAGAAGAAGCCTTCATCAGAAAAATCATCCGCGGAGCCGAGCACTACGAGTGGGACACGGAACACTTTATCCCGCTCAAACCGACAGGACGCTGGGAACTTCGCACTTCGCCTGAAGAAAAAGACGCCATGTACGTCGAACACAGTGGGTGGCCAGGCACGACGATGATCCACGAAGACAAGATCATCTTCCGTCGCGCTACCGAGAGACACAAATTCGGTGAATGGAACATAAAGCCGAACACTGAAAAAACGTCGACCAAGATGGGACACCGCATAGCCATAGCCAGCACCATCGGCCTCACCCTGGCAGGCGCTTTTTTGATAAGCGTCGCAATAATATTCTGGTAATAAATATGATCGAATGCGTAACCACCGAACAATTCATGTACTTCATAAGCCTGCTGCCCGTGGACATGATCCAGGTCACAGAATATGTAGTCACACTCACGCCCAAAGTGGGTGAGCCCGTTGTCTGGATCCCAGACTTCGAAGCGCAAACATACTGTAGGAAATGAGTGATGACCGAATTAATGAAAAAGGTATTTAACGATAAACGATACCAATTTGGCTATAACGATGCCATGCAAATAGCGTTTGATAATGTGCGAGAGTTAAAAGCCACCATCGAAAGGATCACATACAACGCCGCTGAAGATGCACAAGTTGCCAAGGAAGACATTGCTGACCTAAACGCCACCATCACCAAGTTGACTGCTGACTGGAATACTGAGCGCACTGTTTTTGTTAAGCGCATCACCGAGCTTGAAGCTAAAGTCGAGGAGTCGGATAAGTGATGAGTGATAAAAAGGTTGACCTTAAATTGTTGCGCCGTTTAGCAATATTGCTGCGTAGAGAAGATTTTGATGAGGCATGGGCTATCGAAGTTGAGGACGCTGCAGACCTAATCAAATACCATCAAGACAGT
>Ga0070747_1000563_pt1 | contig 18159 bp, 10 predicted proteins | sample VirMetDEL_Mar_31_FD_77321 | JGI IMG/M metagenome (GOLD analysis project Ga0070747, IMG submission 77321) | Aqueous microbial communities from the Delaware River and Bay under freshwater to marine salinity gradient to study organic matter... | ecosystem: Environmental > Aquatic > Marine > Coastal... | reverse complement strand
TGGGATTCAGATAATGATGGTAGGGTTGATAGAGAACAAGGAACAGGTAATTGGGAAGGTACTAACCAATATAATCAAGATAATAGTATCTCATATGCTCAAGATAATCAAGATGGAAACATCGATGAAGAAGATGCATTTATTCATAGATTAACTGGTACAGCAAATGATACAAATTCAACAAGAACTATTGAAGAAATTTATAATAGAGTTCTTCCATATTTAAGAGATATATTAGAAGAAGATATTGATTTAGAAGATGGTAGACCGGAATATAGAAATCAATCAAGTGGATATTTACAATTCAGAAATCCTAATCAAGGTATTATTGTTCGTAATACAAATCAAGAATTTATTGAGGGTTTAAACCCAAGCAATCCAACTTATTTAAACACAGATGGAACTGGTGGTTTCACCATTACAATGTGGGTAAGATTTTTAGATAAAGTATCAGAGGGTACACTGTTTAATTTTGGAAATCCAATAAGAGGTTTTAATGGGGATAATTATAGTAATGGATATGTTGATGACGATGCATTTGGATTCACATTAGAAACTTTTGTATTAAATAAAGATGATACAACAGGTAACACAAATTACCCAACTTGGGGGGATATATCACCCACCATTACAAATTATAATTCTGCTAATGCGTTTGATAATTCCAATACTGCAAGATTTGTAAGATTAATGATAAATGATAATGGACAATTAAGAGACTCAACTGTTGGATTTGAAATGGGTACAAATTACGGACAAAAATTAAACACTACAATTCCATTCAAACCTGAAATCATCCAAGAGGATAATGGTGTACCTGGTTCATATACAATGAGACTTTTTGGTTCAACACTCATACCTGAAGATTTTAATGAATGGTATTTCATATGTGCTTCTTTTAATCCACTTATTCCAGAAGATAGTTCACATGCTGAAGCTTCTGATTGGAGTGAATTTACACCTGAATATTGGTTAAATCATATGCCTACTGAAGATACTTATGTATCTAATTCAAATCTTGGTAACAAATGTAAAGTAGAAATTATATCACGAAGTGATTTATTAAGAGCTCGTGGTTTTAAGGTAGATTAAAAAATGAGTTTTGTTACAGAATCAATTTCAACAGGATTCGGTGTAGATGGTGTTACGATTGAACAAACACTATTAAATCCATATGACCCATATAGTGGAATGGATATAGACATAAATTTACCAGGTTTCCAAAACACAAATCAAGGATTTACAGGTTCAAATGATGATGGTAGAATTGAATTAGGTATGTTTTCTTTTAATGATGATAATATAGCTTCTGATAATTTTCCAAATGTTTTAGGCTCACCATTCATAGGAATAACTAAAAAAAATATGGTAGACAATGGTGATTGTAAATTTTCAGAAAAAGCATATTATAGAGAAAATGATATACCAGTTGTTGTTAAACCTGAAGGAGAGTGGAGATTTTTATCTTTAAAAGAATTAGCCAGTTCAAATGTTTGGGATTATTGGTACACAACTGGTGATAATCAAGGATTTAAAGCCTATGGTGGTAAATACTCATATGTCCCCTTATCATTAGAACAAGGAGAGGGGGAAGATACTCTTAGTCCCAGCAATGCTGCTGGTATGAATTATTGGGGATATGCTTCAGGTATTAATCTTTTAGAAGGACAAATCGATGAAACTGATCCAGATCAAGATGGGGGGTTTGACGACCCTGAACAAGACATCATACCACTATCTGATGTATATATACCAACAGGATCACAAGAAGATGTTTATCAAGCACTAAATGGATCCATGGATTCATTAGCTTCTTTTAGAGATAAATTTAAAATTAAATATGATAATTCTCAAGACGTACCACAAATAGCAGCTTGGATAATAACAGATGAAGCTTATTCCAATAAAAAATGTTTATGTTTTATGAATTTCAGAATATGGGATGGTGATGAAGTTGTTAAATATACAAATCAACAATATGCATATGGGGGTTGGGTATTTAATTGGTTAGTAAAAGCAGAGGCACAATCAGAAGGTATAATTAATTTAGGTGGTGATTTACTTTCATCAGAAGTAAATACAGAAAATCAATACAGAGTCTTAAATCAAGTTCAAAAAATTTATGATAAATTCAATGATGAACCATTGAATCCATATAGTTCAGTAAAAATAAGATTTAAAATGAAAACCACACATGTTTTACCACCATATAATGATACACTTACACAACAAGAGTACTATTTTTTCCAAAATATTCCATTATATGAGGGATTAGGATATGCACCAAAAGTTGAAATTGGTATTTTACAGTCACAATTTGAAGAAACACCTAAGGCTGGTGTTAAAGGGTTACCTGGTTTGGGATGGAATGAATACTTTAAAGCACCTGGAGGATGGAACTCCAAACGATATTATAATGCAAGTCTATTTAGGGATAAAAATTACTCCGAAATTGGTGGTATGGGGAGATTTCAAAATTCTGTAATGAATGAGTGGGAAACATTTGAATTTACTTATAATTTAAATAATGAACATAACAATAGAGGAAAAATATATGGAGTTCCCTATGGTGGTAACTTTGATGATGAATTTAATAGTGGTTCAGTTGCAATACTGATAAATAACCGTGCGTTTTCGAGTGGACTACCAAATGATGATAGTGGTCAGGGAGGTGCTGAAATATATTTTAAAGTTCCAGGTTATCAAGATAATCCTCAGGAAAAATTTTATATGATTTCTCCTGAATATACTGAATGGGATGGTACACAAAATGTAACAAGAGGTGGTAATCAAGTTTCTTTTCAACATGCAAGTCTTGGGAGTATTGGTTATATGACAGTATGGAGTGATATGGGTGAAGGTGGAGAAGGTGAGGATAATGTTAGGACTGGTTTACAATTAGATGGTAGATTTATTGAAGCTTATCTAATGTATGTTGGTACGGTTAATCCAAGATTAGAAATGTCTGAGCCTGCTCAAGGTGATGATGATTTAGCAGATGTGGTTGTTGCGTATTGGGATGGTGAAAGATGGAGTTATGATGATAATCGAGGATATGACATTGACAATGAATTTACTCCAAATAGTGATTGTTTCATTATAGCTAGATTATATTCAGATGGAGATGAGAAGGGTATTACTGGAATTGACCAATACATTGATAATGAAATTGAATTTCCAACTGATGGAATTGGTAACTTATCTTTATTTTTACAATCTGGAAATAACTTTCAAGGTAGAGTATTAATTGATGATATTGAATGTTATGAATCATATGAGTTTACACCTGATGTTGATGTTAGAAAAAAGAAATCTGTTGGTAATTATGGTTTAGCTGATTTAACAAAATATTATGATAAAGAAATAGAGCCTGAGAAGTATAAAGATACAACTGCTCCATTAGAAGCACAATTTTATTTTTATCCACAATACCCAACTGATGAAATTTTTGTTGAAAGAACACCAATCTATCAAGACTTTAGAATGGGTAGATTTTATATCTATGATATAGATTGGGGTGATGGAACACCAAATGAATTTACATCTGAACCTGAACAAATTGATGAAAATACAGCTTTATATCATACATATGAAACTTATGGTATATTTGAAGTTACGGCAACAATGATAAGAGTAAAAACAGATAGTGATGATAATATAGTAGGTGTTGCATATAATAAAAAATTTAAACTAAGAATAAATATAAATGAGGGAAACGATGAAGATTTTCAATATTTTGGAAGTGATGGATATTCATTTATACCTTATAAAAATACCACACCAATTATTGGTGGTATTTCTAAACAAAGTAATTATTATAAAAAAACAAAAAGACAACTTGGATTTTTAGATGATGAAAAAATAAGTATAGAGTTTAAAAATAAAAGTGATAAGTTAAAAACTGAATTGGCACTTTTAAAAATGGAAAATCAAAGTAACGATGATTTAGAGATATTACCAAATTATATGATTGAAAGATTTGACAATCAAGGAGTTAAAATTTATAATGGCATTTCACCAATCAAAGAAGAATTAGGAAAAGGTATTGGTGATTGTGATATAACAAATATAAAATATTACAATGAACCAAAATCAATTTGGGAAATGTTTGGATTTGAAGAGAATGATTTAAACATAATTGGTAAACCTGATGAACCAAGATATTGGAAAAATATTATTCCAAAAGACTTTTCTATATTTAATAGATTCGGAGTAAATATACCAGATGTGAGTCGTGAAAGATTATCAAGTTTACCATTTCCACAATATTTTGAAGAATTTAATATTAATAATGATAATAATGTTGATGGTTCGGACACATCTGGTTGGGTATTACCTGATGGAGAGGGTTTAGGAACTGGAGCATTTAGACCTGATATTGGAACTTTAATTGTTACCCTTCAATCAGGAAACGAACCAAGTACTGACTATGATTATCCTTCTTATGTTAATAATTGGTCTAGTCTTGATGACATACCATTTGGTAATGGTTTACAACAACCGATTGAAAACTTTTTTAATCCCACTAATGTTAGTGTAGATACTTATTCAGAACAAGATTGGATAACTCCATCTAATTTAATAAATGATTATTACTATCCTGTATTACCAAAATATGGTTCTGATGGTAAATTCATTGATGGAAACTTTCCAAATAACAAAATACCATTTCCAATACAAAGTAGTATAACTGATGAAAATGAATCAAATTCAAATATATTAATTAATATTGTTAATGAAAAAAATGATGTAGAAGTTTTTAATGATAAGAGTGGAAATATAAATTATGGTTTTTCAATTGGGGATTTTAATCCTAAATTTGATGAAAAAACTTTAAGGGTGAAAAAAAATAAATCAAAAAGTATATTCAAAACATCTAAACCAAATGGAGCATTTTAATGGCTTTGAAAAAAATAATAAATGATAAACCAAAAGTTGGTGATGTAAGTCAGTATAATTTTGATGATGGATATTCAACCACTCCAGTTCAATATGATGATTCAACAGGTTTACCTAAAAACAATGATAAGTTTCAAAATAAAGATTTGTTTACAAATTGTGTTGGTGATGAATTAAATGAAAAAATAATTGAAGCAAATCTTAAATTTCAAGGTGACCCTTATATCAGAATTGATAATTTATATATTTCAAATACTGGAGTACATGGTACTGTAAAAAGTAATCATGTCTCTGGTTGGATATTTTCTCAAGAAGCTTATGGTGGTGACCCAACAAAAGACGGATACTCCACAGTAAGAGATAAAATGAAAGATGAGTGGAAATTTTATTCAAGTGGTAGGGGTAGTAAAGGTGAGGGAGAAGATATTGGAAATATTACTAATATTGAGGGAACTCCGATAGTATCTAATTTTGGTATAAATTCAAGTCAGATTATATTGGGTGATTTTGATGGAAAAACTATTAATTTTAATGATGATGGTGGTTTAGATGCTTTTAAACTTAATAACATCGAAGATCCACCACCATCTCAAACAACTATATTTAATGAATCACAATACAATCCTATTTATATTGTTATCTATATGAAAGGACATAAAAAAGTAGCCTGGCCTGTAAACACAGATGAAAGAAAAAGAAGATATGATATTTTTAAAATAAGTAGTGATGATTTGTTTGAACGGGTAGGTAACAATTTTATTGGTAAGGTATATGAAACTAACTTTACTGGTGCAACAAAATCAAAAACTGGTGACGGTGGAGGTGGAGCTACACAAGCTGCTTGGAAAGTAACCTCACTTAATTTAAGTATTAACACATCTGCTGGAGTAAAAAATACATTTTCTAATGTTTCAAACTATAAAGAATTTATAAACCAAGTTTTACCTAAATCTAAAATAGATGAAAATATTTTTAATAGTGTTCAATGGTTAAGTTCTTTAAATCCAGCTACACAACTTGATAATAATCAAATTCCTGGAGCAAGTGAAACATTAGAAAGACATCTTGATTTTATACCTTTTACATCATTTGGATTTAGTCAAAACAATCAACTTGCTAATAATTATATAGATTTACAAACTTATAATAATGATTTTGATTTAATTATGAAATCATCAACTCCATTAAATGTAACATTTAATATTGATATAAAAGGAATTGATGGAAATAATTTTACAACTTCAGATACATTTTATTATTATTTTGTAATTGATTGGAATGATACTGAAGAAAAATTTAAAACAATTGAAAATTGGTTAGATTCAAAACCAGAAAATGTATTTGATTATTTAGAAAAACAAAATCAAAATTTATATAATATTTATTCTACAAGAGATTCAAATACACCAAACAATGTTTATACAACACCTGGAATTAAAAACATAAAATTTATTATGTTAAGTGTATTTGATGGTGATGGAACAGATGATTCTCCAGATTTTGAAGTTGGTAGATGGAAACTCTGTACATCAAGAATTTATATCGACATTCCACCAAATCAATATCCTGATTTCTCTAATGTTGGTGGCAGTGATTACACAACACTTCCTTGGCCATTTACAACTCCAATTATTGGTGGAGTTAGTGAAGATTCAAAATACAAAAAAAGTATTCAAAATACATTAGGTGGTGGAAAAATAGGTGATTTTGATTTTATTGATGAGAGGTTTTTAGTTAATGATTTAGAAAATGATGAAATGGGAAAAAATATAGAAACAATGGATTTAGAACAATGTAGATATTTTAATCAAAGTTATAATATGAATACATTACTCGGAGTTAATCCAATTACACAAGAAATTCCTGATTCTTACGAAGAGGACTTGCAACCAGTTAATTATTTTTTCAATTTTGGATATAATGATCCTGACCTTATAGATTATTATGGACAAGAATATCTTATATCAGCTGAGTATTTAGCTACTTTACCATTTCCTCAATATAGAGAAGAGTTTGATATTAGTGGAGAAGGATTAGTAAATTCATATGATGCATCAGAATGGAATAGAGTATCTACACTTGCATTTAGACCTGATATATCAGATTTGATTACGAAATTAAGTGTAGGTATACCACCATCATCAGATTATACATATCCTGATTATATTAGTTCTTGGACTACTACAGATGATATACCAAGTGCTTTTATACCTGGAGGTGCATCTATAGAATCATTTAAACCATATAATTACATAAATGGTAATGAATCAATATATTGGGATGGAGAAACAAATAAATTTTCAGAGGAAACTTCAGTCGGACAGATATTTATAAGTGATAACTCAGATTTAGATTTAAAACAAAGTTGTAAGTTAGAACTAAATACTGGTGAGTTAACTGGTAAATCTATTTTGGATACAAGCGGTAATTCAAATAAAGGATTGTTAATAGGTGATTATAAAGTTAAAAAAGTTAAAAAAGGCCAATCTATGAGAAGAGATTCATTTATAAAAGTTCCAAAGAAAAAAAGTAATCGTAATGGAGCATTGTAATGCCAGATTTTGAATTTGAATTTAATCAACAAGATAAAGAACTAATCGTTAGTCAAGATGTTGGGGCATTTGGTGGAACTGATTATATTCGTTTAACCATTTATCCAACTGAAGCTATTAACAACATTGTTACACTTCCAGGTACTGATGAACAAGCTATATTTTATTCTTCTTTATTTTACACTTCATTTGATATAAATATTTCACCATTTGGTTCTGGATTGGATGAACTTCGTTTAAAAACAATTGGTGGAGATATTAATAATGGTAAAGGTGGTGACTTTAAAATATATCAAACTCTTGATTCAAATGGAGATCCATTACCTAATGGTGATATATACATAAAACCAAATGAAATATTTAATGATTTTGAACTACCTCAGGGTGATTATAGAATACAAATTGATTTTTTAAATCAAGTTAAACCAATTGATGATTTCATAAATCATTATCAATTTATAATTAAACAAATATCAACTTCAAGAAAAGAAGTTCGTTTAAAATTATTAGATAGAGATATTTTCAATAATTCACAAGATATTTTAGATATAACAACTGAATTAAATCAAGGAACTGATACTTATCAATTCAAACATGTATTAAATATTGGAACTGGTGACCATAATCCAATAATGAATTATCAGTTTGATGCAATAACAGATGGTAAAGATAATCAATCCATAATATTAAAACTTTATGAACCATTACAAACTAATATTGGAAATCTATCAATGGTTACTATTGAGAGAGAAGTTTTAACAACACAAATTCAAGACATATTTTATTTCTCTGATGTACCTGATGTTTTCTTTGGTGATGGTTTACCTAAATCTAATGAAGAAACTTGGATAAATCCTGATGGTAATGATATTGGATTTGAAAACTATGAACAAATAGCAATATCTTCATCAGTTGAAAACACAACAATAGATAGTATAATATCATCAAGTGAATATGGTTATCCAAACCTAAATACGGATTTTAATGAATTTACAAATCATACATTCTTTGGTTCAGCTAAAAAGAAATTACAAAACTTTAAAACAAAAGTTGAAACTATACAAGGATATTATTCTGATATATCAAGTTCATTGTCAGATAGTGGTGGAGCTATCGATGGTGACTCAACTTTTATAATTCAGAAAAGAAAAGATTTATTTGATAAAATTAATCAAGAAGTCAAAACATTTACACCTTATGAAAAATTTCTATACTATGATGCTCAAAGTGAATCAACTGCATCAGCTCCATCTTTAAAAGATTATGCACACTCAACTCCAGTAGGCCCAAATCATGATGGTATTGAATTAAATCAATATGATGGATTCAATGTTGTATATCAAAGAACAAATGATACTGCGAGTATAAGTGAAGCTGGAATCACTCCAGGCTCACAACAATGGGTTGCTTTAACTCAAGGTATGTATAGGGTTCACGAAAAACCATTCTTTAATTATAGTGGTTCAGTTTATTTGTCTTTTGTAATGAAAGGTGATGAAACTATAGATTATTCTATGGGAGCTACAAAAGAATTAAGGTGGGACAAGTATGGAATGACAACTACTGGAAATGGACTTGATATACCATTACCACAGAATACACACTATCAAGAGAGACTTGTACAACCATCAATTACAGGAAGTGAATATAGAAGATTTATTTATCATTCTTCAATGTCATATTGGATACCTAATGAAGGTATTGATTTTCACGATTTACCAACAGTAGGTGGAAATGGAGAAGTAGTTGAAGGTAGTTCTATAACTCTTTTACATGGAAGTATTAAAACAGGTTCTTATCAAGTTAAAGACTCTACTGGTAAATATCCAACAACTGTTGTATCATCAAGTTCTGGTATACCATTCTATGGTTCCTGTATGCCGGCTGGTGAATTATTTAGAATTTATTTTAGAGGAGATTTGGGTGGAATAACATCATCATTTATGACTGATGTAAGAGTAACATTAAAAGACCCATCTGATGTTTTACCATTTGATAATGTGTTTAAAACAACTTCTGATAGTTGGACTACTTGGTATAACAATGCTTTAACACAAGCAGAAAACTTTGATACTGATAACATACATTCATTTGAAAACAATCTACCTCTATATATTCAAGAAAGTTCTGATTATAATGAAATGAAAGATTTCTTGAATTTACAAGGTGAACAATATGATTTAATTCGAAACCATATTGATTCAATGGGAACAATTCATAAAAGAGGATATAAGAAAACCAATTCACCACCTGATAATACTTTACCAATGTTATTATCTAATATGGGTTGGCAAGCTATAAATCCATTTGAGGGTGATTTAACAGAAACATTGGGAAGTTATTTAAGTGGTATAACATCTATCGATGATATAAAAAACAATACTTGGAGAAAAACTCTAAACAATTTATTATACATTTATAAATCAAAAGGAACAAAAAATTCAGTTAGGGCATTATTGAACACATATGGTTATCCACCTGATGTTTTAAATTTTCAAGAATTTGGTGGAGCAGTTGAATCATCTAATAATGGTAGTGACAATCCATTAAATAATGATGGTGTACCTCAAGGTGGGAATGTTGATACTGATTTAGATTTATCTACTGGAAGTTTTAATTTTACTACAAAAAAAGAAAAGTTTTATAGATATAGATTTGCCGGTAGACAAAATAGAATTTTAAAATTAGATTGGTGGATGGATAGTGCTAATATAAATACAATTGAATTTGTATACAAGCACGATAGTACAACAAACACTCAAACAATATTAGAATCGAGTGGTACTGGTGCTGAAAACCTTTGGGATTTAAGGTTAGTTCCAAGTTCGGATGGAGTTAGTTCATCATTTGAATTTAGATTAAATAATTCTAAAACAGGTTCATTAGCTATTGCTAGTAATGCATTTTCAATGTCAACTGCATATTCTAATATTTCAGATGGACAACTTTGGAATGTAATGTTACAAAGAATGAATGGTAGTACTTCAACTAATATTACAAATGAATATAGGTTACATAGTTCATTACAAGATGGTAAAACTATAAAAAATTATAATTATGTAACAATGTCTATAGCTGGTGATACTACAGCTACTAATAACATAGCTAATAGAAATTGGATGTCAAGTGGCTCGAGACACTATCAATCATCTTCTAATTTATTTGTGGGGGAAACATTAACTGGTTCATTGGGTGAAATAAGAGGTTGGTCAACAGCATTAAGTGCATCTAAATTTAGACAACATACATTTAATAAATTTTCTATTGTTGGTAATACAATATTATCACATTGTAAAGAATTGGTATATCATTATAAATTAAATGAAAATTATGGACAACAAACTGATACTGAATCAGGAAGTGGAGAAGTTCACCCAATATCATCATCAACTCAAAATATGACAATAGTTGATTCGGCACACGAATTTGGAAACTATAATTTATCTAAACAAGCTCATATATTTTTAACAAGTTCTGTTTATGGTTTTGATATTGTTGACAGTGTCTTACCAACTTTACAAGATAATTTAAGTTCACAAAATGATAATAATATTTTAATAAATCCAAATAATACAATAGTTGGTAATTTAAATCCTAATCAAAGTGCTGTGGTTTCATTAACAGATAAATCAAGTGGAAAACCAAAATTAAACATATCACCTAAATTAGAATTATATCGTTCACCACAAAATTTTGTTAATGATTTTATAATAGGTAAAATCGGTGGTTTTAATTTAGAAAAAAAATATGGAAATCCAATAAATTTTTACTCTCAATCATACGATGAATTAGATTCATTTAGAACAGACTTTTTTAATTGTTATGATGTTAAAACGGATATTAATAAATTTATAAGATCTCACGAGTCAATGTTTAATCACTCATTGGGTGAGGGTTTAAAACAAGTAGTACCAGCTCGTTCAACATTTAGTGATAAAAATTCTAACTTTGGTGTAGAGATAAAACCAACTATTTTAGAAAAACAAAAATATGAACACCGTGACTATTCAATTGAAGCGAATCCAAATACTGGTATTGGTACTATTGATGTTGATTCTATCACACATATTCCTACTTCAACTTATGAATCACCAAAAGAAGGAACAGTAAATGTTAATATTACAAATACATCAACATATGAACAACCAAAAAGTGCTTCTATAAGTGTTAATGTTACAAACACAGCAACTTATGAAGAACCTAAATCCGGTTCAATAAATACTCAACCAACTTATGATGGTTCAACTGTTGTTCTTTCTAAAGATGGAACATTTGATTATGCTTCAATAGCTAATAAATCTTATACAAGTGTTCACAAAAATTGGGGAACAACATCAGCTGATGTTCATTTTATAAATTATTTTAATAGTGGTTCTAATAATGATTTTAATACTTATCATATAGATAATAGATTTGTATTTCATACTATTGGTGATAATGAATACTATTCAGCTTCAATAAATAATTCATCTGACTTTACAAATATTGGTAGATTTTATAATAGAAAAATGATAACACATGATTTTCATAATGATGTAAATTATGAATCTTTTATATTTGGAAATCCAGGTTTACAAAAAGGTAGAATGATGGGTAAAACAAGATATTTTTCTTCATCAATTGCTACTGATGGGACAACAACAGATTTTTATCCAAAAAATCATGTAAGTAAATTTAGTAATCCATTTAAAGACAGAATGTATCAAGGAACACAAAATACAAAACCAGAACAATTAAATGTTAAAAATTATGAAGATTACTCATCGGCTTCATTTTATAGAGTTAAAGTAACTGGTGGAGAAACTTACCTTAAAGTTGGTGGAGGAAAAGGTAAGTTAGATGAAGATGATAATATAATCTATTAATTTAAAATTGAGTATTTTTTCATTTTATTTATATTTATATATGAATTAAAGTATTTCGAAATTTAGGAGATTAAAATGGGATATTTAGATAATTCATCAATTACGGTTGATGCAGTCTTAACAAAAAAAGGCAGAGAAATTTTAAAAAATGGTGGTAATTTAAACATTACATCATTCACATTATCAGACACTGGAGTGGATTATTCTTTATGGAATCCAGACCACCCAAGTGGTTCAGCTTTCTATGGTGAAGCTATTGAAAACTTACCAATGTTAGAAGCTAGTGTTCATGCAGAATACAATTTAAGAAATAGACTAATAAGTTTAAATCAAAATACAATAGCTATTCCTGCTTTAGTATTAGGTAATTTAGATTCATCTGGTGGAACAGTAAAAACTTTTAACGAAGGTAGTGAAGGTACTGGTACTATATCTGTAAAATTAGTAGGTTATACACCAGCTGGTAATGTAACTGGTTTTCAATATTACTTTGTTATTCAAGACCCATCAATTATTAGTACAAATGCATCAAATATGGGTGGAGTAAGTGGAACAAGTAGACAATTTTTACAAGAACAAGATATTCCATCCGCTCAAATGTATGGATTTAATGGTGGGGGTTTTACTATAACACCAATACAACAAGATACAAAAGGTAAACAAACAAATATTTATATAGTTCATATTGAGACTGGTGCTTATACTTCTATGACTTGTATAAACAACATTACTAAAAACCAAAGACGGATACTAGAAAAAGGTGGTATTGGTTCTACCAATTAATAATTAGGAGATAAATAAATGGCTATTGCAGGCGGAAATATAACATTAGATTCAACGGAAGGAATGGATAAAATTTCTCAAACAGAGAAAGTAACAAGTCCATACTTTTCAGATGGAACAACTGAACTTTTAGCAGCTAATATAGTTTCATCATCTTTAACAGATACAAACGAAACATATTTTTTTGGAATATCAAATTCCACAACACCAACTGTTGAAGAATTTAATGTTGCTTTTGGTAGTACAAATGGGTATGGTTCACTTGTTCAATCAAATACAAAAGCTGAAACAGAAGCTATCTATAAACAATATGCTAGTTTACTTCTGGCTCCTACAGAAGTAACTGGTGGATTTGTTATATCATCTCCTGGTACAACTTCAGCTATATCCACAAAAGACACAGAAATATTTGTTATTTCTTCTAGACGTTCTAATATGAAAGATAGAATTAACAAAGGAACTTGGCAAATAAGTCTAAGTGGTTCAAACAATTTAGGTACATCCGCTGCTACTGTAGCAGGTGATGATGGTTTATTACATCTAAAAGATGATAGTAGTACTACAAAAGCAACTGCAACACCTGTTGGTGATAGATATAATATTGTGAGTTGTTCAAGTGCAGGTACTATCGCTGCAGCTGCGACAACGAGAAACTTTGGATTCTTTTATCCTGATATGGGAATTATGGTATTAAGTCAACAAGAATTATCTGCTTCAATACCTGGTAAAGGTGCTGGTAAAGACACAACTGTTAAGGGGGGAACACTTGGGATAGCTCATAGAGGTTTTGGAACAACTACAACAACAAATGCTAATAGAAAAACAGCATTAAGGTTTGTAAATTGTTTATCAAGTGCTACAGGTGGTAAACTTAAATTCAGAGATGAAGAAGACCAAGTAAGTGCTCAATATTTTTGTAGAGTTAGAAGTGGACAAATGAACTTCTCAAACAACCCAACATATGTTTCTGGTTCATTAAATGAATTAAGACAAAAAACTATGAAAGGTAATCCATCAACATTTATCTCATCAGTTCAATTATATAATTCAGCTGGTGAAATAGTTGCAGTAGGAAATCTTTCAACACCATTAAAGAAAAACTTTAGTTCAGAAGCTACTATAAAAGTTAAACTAACTTATTAAGATGGGTTACTATGCATGTATTCGGAGAGATTGATAAATCATCAACCATAATTGAAAGTAATACTGTAAATTACACTCAGAATATTACTACAGCTTCTTCTGGTGTTCAATCAATAAAAATAGTTTCTGGTTCAACAAACACAAATTATTGGGATTCTTTAAATGTCTTATTCTATACAAGTGGTTCATCTGTATATGGCAATGAACATAAGTTTGGTAAACCATCAAGTAATCTATCCCTTCAACCAACTAAAGGTGAACAATTCCTAACTAAATATCATGGATACCTAAGTAGTTCTATACTTCAAATTTCATCCAAATACTATGGTGAAAAAATAAAAGAGGGCAGTTTTACATTTACAGATTTAAATCATACCAACAATAGTAGTAACAATCCAATAATAAAAGATGATGGTTATGGTAATTTGTATGCAACAAATGCTAATAGTAATTTTGGAACATTAACAGCATCTTCAGCTGGTACAAATAATTCCATATCATCATCTGAAAATTATGTTGGAAATATATTTTATGATAAAGGATTAGCTGTAATTACAGAAACAGGTTCTTGGAGTGGTAGTATAGATTACTCTGATTTAGGAACAAATTATAATTTTAAATTTGATTCAGTTAATACGATAAATACTCATGAATATAATGTTACATTATTACCTCAAGACTTTAATTTAACAACCAATTATTCAATTAGAAATGTACTAACAACAGATACAGAACCATTAAAATTATCAACACCATTTATAGGTGCTGTATTTACAAGTAGTAATTGGCAACCATACATTACAACAATTAATTTATATCAAGATGGTGATTATGATACACCTGTGATTCAGGCTACTTTACCAAAACCAATAAAAAAGAGTGATAAGATAAATACAAGATTTAAAATAAGATTAGACATTTAGGAGACAAATGGTTACATTAGGATTAGATGCATCAACGACTTGTGTCGGATATGCATTCACAAAAGATAAGAAGATTCTCGATATGGGATTCATCGACATCAAAAAAGAAACAACACCAAAAGATAAAGTTCAGAAAGTTCTTGAATTTATCAATAATAATCCGTATATTGAAGAGGTATATGATATTAATATTGAAGACAATCTATCAGGATTTGCTGGTGGAAGAACTTCACAACAAGTTATTATCAAATTAGCAAAATTTAATGCTATACTATGTTTTATGTTGGAAGAGATGTTTGATTTCGAAGTACATAGTATAAATCCTATGACTGCTAGAAAAAATGTGTTTGGAAAAGCTAGAGTTAAAGGTAAAAAAGCAAAACAATTTGTACAAGAACAAATAGAAAAAATGTACAATACCAAGAAATGGTGTAAAGAAACTACACGAGGTAATTGGGATAAGAGGAATATAGATATGTACGATGGTTTGGTTATGTCACTTTTCGAAAAAAAAGCTTGACTTTAATACTAAATTCTTCGTATATTGTATAGATGTATAAATACGAATTAGTCACATTGTTAGAAAAAGTATTGATGAAGAGTTACCAAATGAAAAATGGTGAACATGCTTTTCATTGTCCTTTTTGTAATCATCACAAGAAAAAACTTCAAGTAAACTTTGAAACACAAAAGTGGCATTGTTGGGTTTGTAATCAAGGTGGACATAAGATAGGAATCCTCCTACGAAAGATAAACGCTCCTAAAAACATAATTTCAGAGGTTTTAAGAATACTTGGTGACTATAAAGGTGTCAAGTACGAAAAAGATGAAAAAACAGAATATAATGTTTCATTACCACAATGTTATCAACCACTTTGGAAACCATCAACAGACCCATTATATAAAAATGCAATCAGTTATTTGAAGAAAAGAGGAATAGGTGGTATAGATATTATTCGTTATTCAATAGGGTATTGTTCGTCTAATGGGTATGCCAATCGTATCATTATACCGAGTTATGATGCTGATGGTAAATTGAATTATTTTATAGCAAGAGATATGTTTCCTAATTCAAATTTTAAATATAAGAATCCACCAATGTCAAAAGATACGGTATGTTTCGAAATGTTTATAAATTGGAATGAACCAATTGTTTTAGTTGAAGGTGTTTTTGATGCTATATCAATTAGAAGAAATGCTATTCCTTTATTGGGTAAGTTTCCATCTAAAACATTAGTAACAAGATTAGTAGAAAAAAAAGTAAAACAAATATATGTTGCATTAGATGAGGATGCTAGACAAGATGCAATTAAGTTAAGTAAGTTTTTAATGGATTATGGAATTGAAACATACTTATTAAATATGAAAGATAAAGACCCTTCAGAATTAGGTTTCACAAAGTTTTGGGAATTACTCAATACAACTCAACAATCAAAATTTTCAGATATAATAAAAGGTAGGTTATATGGATAGAATTAAATTACGCTTTACAGATAATATAATACAAAAAACAAAATTAACAACACCAGAAAAAATAAAAGATAAATATGTTGTAGATAACGAAGCTTCATATAAATACGGATATGTTAGATTTGATGAAGGTAAATTAAAATCAATTTACATATATCCAAATGGATATGAAGTGAGTGATTCTTGGTATAGTGTTTTATTTAAATATGATTACGAAGGTGATAAATTAGTTTTTAAATATGTTTATGACTTTATTGCAGATGGTAAAGATGATACTTTTGTTGAAGGAAGATATGATGAAAATATGAATCTTGAATCACAATATACTCATTATGATGATAGAATGCCAGCTAAAGATGGAAAACTTTTTTGTTCAAAAGATAAAGAAGGTAAAACTATAAATTATATTTTTAAAGATAATGTAAAATCATTTCCTGAATATTTTAAATATTTAGAAGAAAATAATATTATTATAAATAATGGAACTCACCAATTTTGTTTTTGGGGTGAAAAAGAAAATTTAGATGTTACATATTTGGTTATAACAACTTAGGAGATTTATGGATAGAATATTTATATTCGATATAGATGGAACACTAACACCATCAAGATTAAGAATGACAGAAGAGTTTGCTAAATTCTTTGATAAATGGAGTGAGAAGAATAAATACTATTTAGTTACAGGCAGTGATTTAGATAAAACAAAAGAACAATTACCTATAGCTTATATAGATAGAGCAGAAGCTATATTCACTTGTTGTGGAAACCAAATGTGGAGAGATGATGAATTAATTTATAATAATAAATTTACTCCACCAGAGTCTTTAATTGAACACTTAGAAGAAAAAATAAAATATAGTAAATATTATCACAGAGCTGGTAATCATATTGAAGACAGAGGTTCAATGTTAAATTTTAGTGTAGTTGGTAGAGATTGCACACAAGAACAAAGAGAAGATTATTTTAAATGGGATAAACAGACTAATGAAAGAAAAAATATATCAAACGATATAAAATCTACTTGGACAAAATTAGATGCAGTAATTGGTGGACAAATATCAATTGATATTTATCCGAAAGGTAGTGATAAATCACAAGTACTTGATATTATAAAACAAGAAAGACTTGTAGAACCAGATGAATATATTTTTATAGGTGACGGAATTGAAAATGGTGGTAATGATTATCCATTAGCAGAATTAATGGATAATACAGAAATGTGTGATTGGTATCATACAAAAGGTTGGAAACATACAAAAGAAATATTGGAGAGTTTAATTGATTAAAACGATTGCACATTTAGCAGACATACATATTAGAAAACTACATAGATTTGTAGAGTATCGTCAAGTATTTAAAAATTTATATAAACAACTAAAAGAATTAAAACCAGATGCTATATACATTGGTGGAGATGTTGTTCACGGAAAACTCGATACATCACCTGAAGAAGTTAGAATGGTTGCAAACTTCTTTTTAGAGTTATGTAAGATTGCTCCCACTATCATCATTCCTGGTAATCAC
>Ga0070747_1000560_pt1 | contig 18182 bp, 36 predicted proteins | sample VirMetDEL_Mar_31_FD_77321 | JGI IMG/M metagenome (GOLD analysis project Ga0070747, IMG submission 77321) | Aqueous microbial communities from the Delaware River and Bay under freshwater to marine salinity gradient to study organic matter... | ecosystem: Environmental > Aquatic > Marine > Coastal... | reverse complement strand
TTTGTCTTATTAGCCTGTAATAAAATACGAGATAGATTTGTAGTCAAAGGTATAGGTTCAAGGATGTTATGTAGTTCGTGATACACCCTGTTTAATGTCTCGACCACACTGGATTGACCACCACCTACAATTACAGGAGCTGAGTGACAATCTATATCTAACTCTTTACATGCCTGTTTACCTGCATCACCAAAGGTAATGATAGTAACAGGTTTAATCTTATCTATGTCTGCCTGTAAAAATGGTAAGCATTGCCTGATAGCGGCAATCTTTATCTTACCCTCGGCTTGTCTACAACGTGTAGCATGTGTAATATACACAGCAAAATCAGTTAACCATTTACCGCAAAGTTCTTGTAACGCATCCCAAACATGGCTACCTTTCATCTTACCTCGTGTGTCGTACAGTTGAGATGGTGTCTCTAAGATAACAAGTATATTCTTTTTACCTGCTTGTAGTTTTTTATATCCTAACTTGTAAGACTTACAATCCTCAAACAACCCGCAACGTAAACAGTTATCAGGTTTGTTCGGATGTTTTTTCTTTCTCTCTGTATATGTCATCTCGTTTCTCCAGTAGTACCTTGAATAGTTCGTCTATGTTCCTGTGTAATATACGTTGTATTAATAATCTAGTAGACAGGGTATCCTCAACAGGTCTCTTGTCTAACTCTAACCCAGTCATAATTTCCTTTGTGCATTTCTCTATATAATATGTCATTGTAACTCCCTAAATGTTTTATCTAATGTTTCTTTTAATTTCTGTTGGTCTAAGTCATATGGTTTCTTGTTAGTATTAATCATAGCTACACCGATACCATATGCATTAAGCTTATCTTGTAAGTGGGCTGCAACCACGTTAGCATCAGGGTCAAATAATACCACACATCTAGTAGTACATCCAGCTAATCTTAGTACGATATCACCACGCACTGCAGTACCTAGTAAAGCTATAGCTGAATACCCTAAGGTATTAATACACAAGGCATCCATTACCGACTCTACTATTACTACTTGTTCGTTATCACATAGAGGTTCTGGTACATCATCGTACCCTGTCCATATATAAGAATAGTCTGGATACATATCAACACCTGCTCTCTTTACCGGTATAGTTATATACTTGTTCTTAGTCTTACCTATTACATTACGTTTCTGATACCCAATCAAATCATTATCTGTATCATAACAGGGTAACAGTATGGTATTACCATTACTCTGTATCCCATAAATTTGTGCTATGTTCAGCGTCACTCCTCTACTAATTATAAACTCTTCTATCTTGTCGTTATAATCGTATCCAAACTTGTCGGCTTGGATAGTAGGTATCTTGCCCTTATCTCTTACATCTACACCATGCACTAACTCAGTCATCCAAGGCTCTAGTTTGCCTGACTTCTTACAGCCAAAGCAATGATAAGATGTTTCGTATATAGCCAGTGATGGTGTCCTATCGTCATGAAACGGACAACGTGCCATAGCAATAACAGTACCCATATTTACCTCCCTAACAATAAAGTATGTGTGTATTTTTTAATCTCGTGTTTCTTACGTGTAACAGTAAACCCTTGTAAGTCTGGTACATATACACGTCTCTTTGATTGATTAGCTGGTTGGTCAATTGACACAGTATACACAGACAAGTCAGTTTTATGTGGTGTAGTACTCCACACATACATACCACCTGTAGTCATCCAACCTGATGTAGAATCATACGCATACACACAATCAATGCCGTGATTGAAATACTTGTACGCTTTACTTCTGTCCTTAAGTGTCTGGTCTTTCCTATACTTGTACTTTACATGGTTACGTAAAGGTACAGCATACCTTCTTGATTTCCTGCTAGGTCTCCAATAAGGGTTTACATGCTTGACTTGAAACTTATATACATACTCATGATTAAATACAATGGCATCTATATGTGATATAGGATTGTCTGGAAAAGCTATGTCCCAACCAGGAACTTGTAACACTTCATATGCTAACATGTGTTTAGCTATTGCTCCACGCTGGTTGAGGTTACAAGTGTTAATAATATCTGAATACTCTAATGGTTCTCCCATGTATTCCTCCTTAATATAATGTTGTCTTAAGATTAGCGAAGTCAATGTCTACTTTGAATACATCAACTGGTGCTGCTCTCCTAGATTTAATAGTAGTTACATTACGCACAGTGTCATACATGTCACCACCTATACCTAATACTAAATCAGTATGTGCTAACAATCCAGCCTTAGCCTCAAGCAACTCACGTTCACTTGGTAAGGATACGTCAGCGTTTAATTGGTGGGCTGTAATGATAGCTATCTTCTTCTGTTGTGCGATTCGTTTAAGATTCTCAGATACATATTCTAATTGGAATCTTTTTTCTTTACCACTTGGTGCATCGATAACACTCAAGTAATCAAGGAACACCACGTCAGGTCTCAATGAATCTATCTCAACCTCTAACTCTGGTATACCAAATGATGCCGAGCATACAGCATAGAAATCTGGAAACTCTTGGGCATTACCTATACGTTCCTTTAGCATACCCTCAGAGAAATCTTGTACTGATATAAACAATACCTTCAACCCATCTTGTATAGCTTGGCGTACTAACGATAGCAATATAGTAGTCTTACCTCGACCACTGAATGCACACAGTACAGCCAGTTCTTCTTTACTTATACCATAATAAAACAACGACAATAAATCTTGCGTACTGTCTGATACAAACTCACTAATAGGTTTAGCTACAGCCTGTGTAGTAATAGCTCGTGTGTCAGCAACACCATGTATCTTCTGTAGTTTTTTCTCTGGACGTAAGCGTGACTTAAGTACATCAGCTACCTGTCCTAACTGCGTAACACTTTGTAGGTATTGGATAGACCTATACCCTACTGCTGTAGACACAGAGTTTGACATACCTTTTACATAATTAAACTGACTAGCGTTTAGCTTACCTTTAACAAAGGATAGTAAGTCATCCTTAGTAAGGTCAACCTTAGACATAAACATCTCATCAATAATTAAATCAAATGGTACATCAAACTTAATTTGTTTTACTATTGGTTCAAGCACTAACCTCTTATCTTTCTGTAATAGAAACGATATAAGATTTAAGTATGCACTTTCCATAGTTGTCTCCTTGTCGGTACTGTACCGACCAATTACTCACTGTCATTACCGAATAGAGTAGTGTCTCTAAATTCCAGTAGCTCTAGTGTTGTACGTTTTACATCATCAATGTTTAATCCATGTTGATGCATTGCCACGGCAGAATTAATCAGTGCTAATATAGTTATGCCTTCTTGCTTAACTTGTTCTTGCTCTGCTCTACGTGCCTGTGTCTCTTCATAATTAGAATCGTACGCCATACTTATTCACCTCCCCATATAAAAATTAATAAAATTATAGTAAAAATTACACCACCAAATGTCATACTAAAAGTCCTCAACAAACTTAGACAGCTCTCTATTTAATATAGGTCTCCAGTCTTTTGTTCGGTAATAAAATTTAAGTGGGTTCTGTTTGAATTCTGTGTAGTCTACTTTCAAATCATAAGGACTACCTATAATACCCACTGCCATCTTTACCCACTCTTCATATGTCATACGGTCAGCATAATTATTAATACATACTAACACATACTCTACCATGTCAGGACTTAGTTCTGTTTTGTTTCGACTGTCCGCTGGTCGTCTTCCCATTCTTGCCTCCGTCTTTTTTCATACGCTCAAAGAAATTATTATCACTTACATCCCACGCTTTTCCATGCTGTGGGGGTAGGTAAATCATTTCATATAAACTTTTAGGTAACCCATTAGTTTTATTTTTTCCCATCTGTTGCCTCCAGCTTACGTCTTTCTTTATGTACTAACTTATTGTACCTGTGCCAATCAAACCTACCATGTATATACCAAGTGTCGGTTATACATTTCTCATTTTCTAGTAGAGTAATTAAATGACTCATTGCACTGTGCATTGTCATACTAGCAAAGGTAGACTCGTTACCCCTAGACATACCTAGTGCCTCCATCTTAGCCAACAACTTCAAATGATTTCCGTTAAACGATGCCATCACTTTCCTCCCATGCCAGGTCATTATACTCAGGCGGTAAGTGTTCCTGTATATCGTGTATCTCACTGGTCTCTAGAAATATACCATAGTCTTCAAGGAAACTTTCCTTAACCCACTTAATATATTCTTCTTTTGATTTGAAGATACCATCATTACCTGTAAATTTTAATACTACTGTACTTGTATACTCAAGCATTAGTCACCTCCTTTATCCTTCTTGTATATGCTATAGAGGTAGTCACCATACTCACCTCGTTGGTCGATAAGTTTGGCAACTAACTCTAATACTTCCTTCTCAGTACCATTAGGTAGCTGTTCGTTAGCCTCTTCCCATACTTGCTCTAACATTTCTTCGTGTCCATCTACCGACATGCTACTCCTCCTCGTCAAGTAAAGCCTCATCAGGCTCTTCGACTTCTTCTACTTGTAAGCCTTGAGCATCTACCTCTTGGTCGTGTCCCTTCTCAATAAGGTAGTCCCAATCAATTTGCTCAGCAAAACTACAAGCATCCGAGAAACTATCCGCCTCTACGTATGTCTCATAGTTTTTAGTATCACTTAATTGTACTAAATACTTTGCCATGTTACTCCTCCTTCTTTTTTTGTTGGTCTATTACAACCTGGCGTATCTGATTAACGACTGTACTAGGTAAGTCATCGTGTTTCAAATACGAACTATCTATTACAACATCGTCATCATCAACATGGATTGCCTTGATATAAATATCTAAGACAAAATGTTTATGTGTATTTTTATCTGTCATATGTCCTCCTTGTAAGGGTATACCCATAAAGAATATACCCTGTATTCTTTTTAGTGTCAATTAGTACTCGTCATTACCGAGTCGGTAGTCGTTGTACTCTTGGTTGACTCCATCCATACGAGCGTGTTCGTTGATACCGGTATCAGTAGGTATGTCACCTACTAACCTAGCTCCGTCCTCATCTCGTATGAATGTAATGGTGTTACCTGTCTTAGCTCGTACTGCATTGACATGTGCACTTTCCCACTCATGTGTGAACCCTGCATAATCTACGTACCATTGACCTTTACGTTGTGATACTCGAAAGCCTAAGTCATACTCGTCACTCGCCTGGTTCATACGTTTCTTAGTAGTATCTGTTACCCAGCCGTTATGATTGAGTATTATATAGTCAGCATTGAACTTGACTACATCTGTGTCGTGATACTTCACACACTTATACCCATTATCATCGGTATAGACGTTGGTCTTCCAACCACCTATCTGTTTAAGATTACCCATAACATTTACCTCCTTGTTAGATTTGTGTAGCTGGTGATACCCAACTGGCTACATATGCACATGTAAACTATTTCACTCATCCCTAGGACTGGAGAGCAGTCAAGTATCACGGAGAAATGGTTACCCCTCTCAGCTTTAGTAATTTATGTGGCTCTAGCTTGGTATGCGTTTGTTTTGCTAGGAGTTAGGGTAGTACTGTACTCAACCATTACCACCACACATGTAATACTACCACGTTACGTTGGGTAGTATACGACTATTAGGTATAACAGACTTACTGTTTACTACATAGTCTTCATACCATTTTACTTCGCCATTAAACGTAGTGAACCTGTCGGTTACCATTCGGTTTACATCATCTTCATGTAATGCAAACAGTAAATCAACACGGTCTGGATTGCTATCGTCATGCGTCCTATACTCATCAATATATTTGACACGAAAGTCTAGCTCTTCCTCCATGAACGTCTCAAAGTCTGCCTCAGCCATAGGTGTGTCAGCTAACTTACATGCTGTACCTACCCATGCACACACTTGAGTGTATATATCCCTATCGATATAGTCTAATGGGGTATACTTTTTCATTGGTGTCACCTCCTTTTAGTATTGTAATAATTATAATCTAATGGTTTGTTCAGTCAATAGACTTACTCTTCTGTTACTGAGTCAATGTCTATGTATGAAAAGTCTTCTGCATCTATGCAGTTCTCATAGTCACAGCGTTCGTATATTTCTCTAGCCTCTTGCTCTGATTCAGCCGAGATTTTCATGGTCACCCACATGCGACCTTCTACTATATAGTCTGGCATACTACACCTCCTTTAAGATTTCTTCTAGTTTCTTTAGGTCTTCGGTTGACATCTTGTCAAGGACATCTGTATTGATAGCCTTAGCAAAACCGAACACGTCATCATCTACTTCTGGTATCAGATGGACATCTATACCTGCTGTACTCTTAAGCTCGTACATGTCTGCATATATTTTCGCAGCCTCGTACGTACTCTTAGCCTGTATAGTTACGACATCGTGCTTGATATGCACTACTTGAAACTGTCTCATACTACACCTCCTTATGTTCTATATTCTGGTTTGTATCCTCGCTCCTCTAGCTGTGTATCTGACATCAATACATCTTTGATAAAGATATGCACTGCATGTTGAGGGGGATGATTACTTAAACAGGTACGCATAGTAGCTACCCATCTAGGATGATTAAGGTACTCGTCCTTGGTCATACGATTCCTACTCAGTTCATCGTAGACTTCACGACACCAGTGTCCTACCCTACGTTTGGACTCGTCTTCCTCAGCTTTGATACTGAGGTCACTAAAGTATCCCATCTTATACCTCCTTTGCCTTGCCATCAGCATTAGTTACGTTACGTACTCGTGAATTGATACTGTCTTGGTGTTGGACATACCACTCTAAGATACCTAGTAATGTCTCTCGATAAGCCTCGCCACTGAGACTTGTGAGATAACCTATGATATCTTTCTGGAACTTGGGAAACTTTTCAGCATGATAGCTGTCAAATTCACATCCTGGCATGGAAGTTCTACGCCATCTGTTAAGACAGTACTTGTTAAAATCTCTGCCATCCATGTTCCACTGAGCATGAGCCAACATCTCTACATATTTGGACATACTTCTACCCATGTTACTCCTCCTTGTTATCTATTGTACTCATCGCACTCTTTACGTGGTCAGGCATATGCTTAGCATAGCCAGTACTTCTAGGTTGAAACACACCTGGTTCATACCCTTCCATACCTAACTCTGTTTTATGATTACCTGTTATGTCGTGATTAAGTGTGTCTACTATGTACGCACACGCAGTTATATCATCCTGCTCTATCATGTACTGGACATACCCAATCATATCAGCAACAAACTTATTACTCATAAGAACACCTCCTTGTTAGATTGTATTGTATTGGTCGGTATAGTACCGACTGGTGGGGCTACTAGTAACTACTTACTAGTATTAACTTACTAATAATATAATTACTAATAACTAGTAGCTACTAGTAGTAAGTACTAGTAACTAATTATATGTATATACTTTACCACACTCACACTTATAGTCAAGTACATATAAGTACACTCATACACTCATACACTTGTATCTACGTTTGTATTTGTACGCCATCAAATAATAGTTATTACTACTATTATATACACTCATATCTATATTCTTGTCGGTACAGTACCGACCAGTCTTACACTTCTGATTATTTCAAGGAAATTTTAAGCCAAAAAAAAGGGCTTAAGAACAAGTCCTAAGCCCTAATGGAGTCGGTGTATGCTCATCTAGTATCCCTAGCAGTGAGCGTTTAGCTAATTTTAGCTATCTTAGTATTCCTAGTATCTCTAATTTTAAGAACTAGGTTTTCAGTTGCAGTTAATAGATTGATTAATTCCTTTTTTGTTGGTTGGGAATTATCGCCTAACTGCTCCCATTGAATCGAACCCATTTTATTAGTTTTAATAATAATCTGGTTCGTTAGTTCTACGATTGATAAATCTTGAATTTTGATAACTTCTTTAGCTATCTTTTTATTCGTTTTATCTTTCGTAGTAGAAGACGCTAGAAGTTTATTGAACTTCGTAGAACCTATTTGGTCTTCCAAAACTTTTTGGTCAACGCCTAGATTTTTCCACGTCTGCTTCTTAGCTGGTAATTTATCGACATCATAAATTTCTACGCCGTCTTTAACATCAACAAACTTCATTGCCAACGCTCCAGCCTTATGTAAAAAATCTTTGCTGTCAACTGCATTTAATCCAGCAATTAATTTATCGGCAAAGTTAGAAGTTACTTCATCCCAATTCTCAGGTCTTCTATTAAATTGATAAACCCAAGTTTTAGAATTAGTAACAGTCATGTATCTAATATTTAACTTAAAGACTAGCTTAGCTAATTTAGATTTATTAGTACCGATTGTAACGCCTAACTTGTCATACTTTTTAGTTAAGCTATCAGTAGATTTCAATACCAACTTAATGGCGTTGATTTCCTTAGCTGTAGTCTTAAAGTTTTTTATTTTGTTTTGCATTTTGCAAACTCCCTTACCGACTCCATGTAGTAATTATCGTACATTGAGCTGGTTAATCAATAGCTAATAAATTACTAGAAAAAATCATATCAAAATGAGTTTTAATCTGTCGGTACAGTACCGACCAAATCAAGATTATATATTTATTTACTGTCAGTAGTGGAGCGTAAAAACTTTTATTTATACAGATATGGGCGTGTCAAGTGTTTTTTAGCCCCCCGTGGTTGCCAGAATGCCCCATACCCCTTATAAAAGTACATGGACTACATTCCCAAGTCTCCTCAATATATACACTTATTCTTTTCCCCCAACAAATATCTAATAATTACGGTATGTTACAGGTTGCCGGAACTAGTCCCCACACGAGTTAAAACCGGAACAAGTAATTTCTTATTTGCTATTCTAAAAACCTTGTTATATAATGTTTATAGTAGTAAATAATAATACTTGACTTTTGCGTTTCTGGGCTATTTATACAAGTATACGGCTAACAACATGACAGAACCAGATTATATAGCATTAAACAGGTATTGTATGATAAATGGAGCTAAGTATGGGTTATCTAAAATGGATTGCGAAGATGTATTACACGATACATGCGTACACATTCTTGAGAATACTGTACCTCCAGAAGATTATCGCTGGTGTGCTGTTAAATTTATGGGGAAATTCCGAGAAAGACGAAACAGAGAGTCCGGAAGACAAATAAGTACTACCTACTTTGAGACAAAGGGGGAGATATGATAAACAAACTTAACCAATTATTTACAGACGAAGTTGATTATAACAAAAAGATGTGGCGTTTCCTAGAATGTTGCTACTCAAATGGCTGGATTTTACGAGCGACAGGTCGTGACTTAAATATAGACCACAAGACAGTAAAGAATATCCTAGATAATATAAAGAACGAAGAGACATATAAGATATTTATGTCGAAAGTAGAAGATACAGTGCAGGGTTTTGCCGATGATGAGTTTAGTAAGACTATATTCCATAGATATGAGACTGCATTACAAGATTTAGATGCTAAAATCAAAAAAGCTAACGCAAACGAGGACGATAGGCTAGTTATCCAGTACTATAAACTAAAACTTGCTGTATTAAAAGACCAACTACGTGCAAGTCTTACACATAGTGCGGCAGATAAGGTACAAACACAGGTAACACAAGCTATTGAGTCATTACAAGACGAGGCGTGGGAAGAATATGGCGAAAAAATCAACTAAGTTAGAAGGATACGATGATACTGTATCTGTATTAGAAACAATGAAGGAAGGGCGATACATGCCTAAGTGGGTAGAACAAAATAATATCATACCGAATACAAAAGGAGAAGAACAACATGCCGATGGGAACAGGAACATACGGGTCAACGAAAGGCAGACCGCCAAAGAAAAACAAAACAAAGAAGAAGAAACCAATGTTCAACCGAAGTCAAGGACCAAACCGAAGATTAGCAAAAGGAAAAAAGAAAACAGGGAATAAAGCGTAATGCCAGTAAACAGACCATATAAAAAACCAGGTAAGGCTAAGGTAAAACCAAATTATGACCCTAATAAGAAGTCTCCTTTCCAAAAAGGACTACAAAAGATTAAAGATACTTTCCAAAAAATAAGAGGAATTGAGTATGCAGGTTATACTACAGTAAAAAATGCTTTCCCTGCAAGTAAAAGGAAACAAAGAAAAAGAAAATGATAGGTTGGTTAACTATACTTAAGACAGTATTCGGATTATCTGGTAAGATATTTAATAAATTTAAGTATCAAAAAGATATACAACAAAAGAATAAGATAAAAGAATTAAATTATAAATTACGTACAAGAGAAATAGAAAGAGAGGCATTAGAAAAAGCAGATGAAAAAATTAGCAATCATCGTGATTATCTCAATAAGTCTTAGTAGTTGTTCATTTTGGACAGCAACTGAAGATACAGTTCTATATGCAACACCTGAGTGTCCGCCTGTAGAGTCCTGTAATATTGAAACTACATGCCTAACCCCTGAAGATATGCGTTGTTTAGCAAAACAGAAACAAGCTTATAAGACTTGTATCTGGGTACATGAACAAGCATGGGACGCAATAAATACTAAGTAGGTTGTGGCAAAGCACAGGAGACTGAGCACCGCCAATACAACCTGCCTAGTTGGAATATTATGAGAGACTGGTGGTTTAAGGATAAAAAAATGTTAGCGTTGTGGCACAAGATACACAACATGACTCCAGAAGAATTTGAAAATTTTGATAAGAAAGTCAAAGCAGAATTACAATATTGGTATGGCAATTTGTTTTTCTTTAAGCCGTATCCTGCACAAAAGTCTATTGTGGATGATAATAACTTTAGTGTGTATGTGCATGGTAACAATAGTTCTGGCAAGTCATACTGTTCTGCGGCTGCTACTGCGTATAATATAATTGGGTGGCATCCAAATCATGAGATTAAAAAACCAAAATATGGAGATAGAATAATCTGGGCATTTAGTCCGTCCTTTGATATACAGAGAACTTCAAGTCAGGTGCACTTATTCTCAACAGATACTCCAAATGACATCGGGCTACTGCCCTCTATAGAATCCATAGAAAAACGTGGCGGCAAAGTAGCCTGGGGTAAAAACAGATGTATTGACTTTGTTAGATTTTGGGATGGTACATTACTTGAATTCAAATCTGCTGAAATGAAAACACAGAACCTACAAGCTTCTGGTATTGATTTCTGTTGGTTTGATGAGTGTCCTCCACAGAACATGCATGATGAAATTCTAGCTAGACTATTAAGAAAGTCTGGCAAAATGATTATGAGTTTTATTGTTGAAGACGCAACCAGCAACTACATATCACAAGATATATATAAACGACAAGAAGAAGACGAAGACACTAGCTTTCATTTTATAGACGTATACGATAACTTGTCATTAGAAAAAGAAGAGATAGAAAGATACAAGAAACGATTTACAGAAAGTGCAATGCACTGGAGATTTAGTCAAGGCGGTAAGTTTCAGTTACAACCTAAAGGACCTATTGTCTATCCAGATTTTAATGAGATGCACGTAGTAGATAATCTTACAGAACAATACGACCCACTAAGAACTGTATGGAGAGCGTGGGATTTGGGTTATACGCATCCTGCTTGTGTTGTATTTCAAGTAGACAAGGTAGGGCGTAAGAATATTTTATTAGCAATGATGGGTACAAATGTACAGATAACAGATTTTATTGATGAAGTACAAACTTATCAAACAGAACTAATGCCGAAAGTAATAAATACTATGGACCTGTTACCTCATGACGCAAACAGACGTTATGACGTGTCACCCCATTCTAGTGCAGAGATATTTAGAAACAAGGGATGCGAAACAGATGTAGTATACGTAAAGCGAGATACAAGCGTTGTACTAGCTAACGAAGAATTAAAAACACTAACAGGAGGTATTCCTAAAATACAAATAGATTCTAAACATGCTACTATGGTAAGTGAAACATTGGCAGCGTACACAAGAGATGACAACGGAATACCAAGGCGTGATAAATATTTTGAACACATATCAGATGCCTTTAAGTTAGGACTTTATTACATATCTAAAAAATTAAATAACACAGAAGTAGTAGACCCCGTTGAGCCAAATCATTATGGGCTTAACTTTGGTGTAACAAAAGAGAGGATAATGAATTGAAAATAAGCCCTGAACAAATAATAAGTTTCTTTAGTTATATAAGTAACGAAGCTGAACCTGCTTACACACAAAGTGCCCAAGATTGGCGTGAGAACATGCGATTCTACATGGATGAATATCAATTTGATAATAAACTAGATTGGCAAACTAAGATTAAAGACCCTGTAGTTGACAACTTAGTAGTGCGTTTATCTAATTTCTTTGTAAGAATATTAATGTCAACAGATAATAAATACTTTACTGTTGAACATCCTAACGCTGCTTATAAAGCGGGACTAAATAAAATATTAGAACAAGTATTATCAAACAATAAGTTCCCATTAATATTTGGAGACGCATTAAAGTTTTCATTATTAACAAGTCCTTATTACACAAAAGTTAAGTATACGTATGATGAGAGTACGTATCCAATGGCAAACGAGCAAACGGGTGAGCTAGAAGAAGCAAGTGAGATAGTTGGAAAGACTGCTATCTCTGCTATTAATCCTTTTAATATTAGGCTTGACCCTAATGGTGATTCATACATCATAGAGAAGAAAACAGTTAGTGTTGCAGACTTTGAGAGAATCTCAAGAGTTAACGGCTGGACTAACACCAAGAAAGTACTTCGTCAAACATTACAACAAGGCGAAGAAAAAGAAAACCATTTAGCTGAAATACATCTTTGTTATGTATATGCTAAATATATTTCAGACAAAAAAGGAAATGTATTAGACAACAACGTGCATTTTGTTATAGCTGGAGATACTACAGTAGTTTACTACGGCAAGAATAATCTACCTAATGGAGATTTTCCTTACATCGTAGGATTCCCTATGAAAGTATTACAAGGTCGATATGGACGTGGTTACATTTCTAAACTTAGAAGTTTATTGAGCTCATATGTTGAGAGCATGAACTTATTATTAGATGCATTTAGAATGTCCACATTAGGAGTATATGAATTAGTTACAACTAATGTTGAAAGTGGTAAAGCACATTTGTTTGGGTCTATTACACCGGGACGTTTGTATCCGGTAACAGCACCTAATACAATTAATCAAGTGTATAACCAAAGTATGAATCCAAATGCTACGTCATTATTGTCAGTATTAGATAGACTAATTCAAAATAGGTCATTTCAAAACGAGTTCTTCCAAGGGCAACCTACATCAAAAGGTAGACCTACTGCTCAAGAAATCTCTACTAAATCTCAAGAGACTGCAAGTTTCTTTACAGATATAGCTAGTGAAATAGAACGAAGTATAGTAACACCATCATTAGAGGCAATATTAAACACGGAGTTAATTTACCTAGATGATGCAACACATGAACCAATGTATACAGAAGACGACTTAGACAGTCCTGTCAGAGCATTGATATCATTAAGCTTTAACGAACGTATGAGAATATTACGTGAAGCAAAAATAACGGTTAGGGGTATATCAGGTAAAGTTCTTAAGATGACAAACTTCAATAAATTAATGCAGATTGTAAATGTAATTGGCAACATGCCACAAGTTGCAAGTGCAATCGACCCTATTAAATTTGTTGAAAGAATCTTTGAATCATTTGATGAGATACCAGAAGATATACTTAATATGGATATGTTAAAACAACAGCAACAACAAGCTGAACAAGGTCCACAACAACCCGGTCCTGTTGACCCACAGATGAGTATGCAACAAGAGCAAACTCCTGGGCAACAAGCCAAACAGGAGATGTCGCCTGAAGATATGATGGAGGTCATAAGAAATGTCAGAGGAAATTAAAAACGGTAGTGATGACCCAAGAGTTAACATCACAGCAAAAGAAGCAGCAGCCAGTCTAGTTCCACCCGGAGTAGATATGTCAAATATGTCACCAGAACAACAAATGGAAATGACATCAAACATGGTACAAGCTTCTACATTACACGAAAAATATATTGCGGACATGAGTCAAGAAGAGATAGAAGTATTTGACGCTTTGTTAATTGCTTCTCCACAAGATGCTCCCGTAAAAGAAAGGTTTGAAAATGCGTACAATAAATTTAATTTAGTACGTAAACCTAAAGACGAAAAACAAAATGAAACAACAACTGAAGCAAGTCCTAAAGTTTCTCCGAAAGGCGAGATGGATGTATCAGGACAAACTTCACCAGATATAAATAATGGTAACATGTTGTCTCCAGAAAATGACGCTCCCTTAGGAGATGATTTAGAGTATTTCAAATTCTTGGAAAAGCGTTATAGACAATCAAATACCATTAAACGACAAAATCAATAATAGGAGGTAATTTAATATGGCACAAGGTGCAATTAGTTACTTAAATGAGGAAGCTAGACTTGCTAAGATTAAAATTGATTCAGATATCAGATTTCAAGCTGGTAATATGATGCAGTTTAGAAACTTAGCTAAGCCTATACAATCCTATGGTAAAAACCGTGGCTCTCAAGTTGAAATAGAAAAGTATCAAAAACTAGGTACAGCAACTGGTACAATTTCAGAATTACAATCTTTACCTATGCAAAAACCAAGTGTTGGATTTGTAGTTGCAACTGTAAACGAATACGGTAACGGTGTATCTTATACTAGAAAAGCACAGACTTTAGCGGAATATTCTGTAGATGAAACTCTTAAGAAAGTACTATCAATGAATGTTGCTGAATCTATGGATAAGATTGCTGGAACTGAATTCCAAAATGCAGACGTATTCTACACACCAACATCCACTACTGCTGGAACATTTGATAAAGATGGTTCAGTAAGTACCGGAGCAGGAGCTAGTATAAACTCAGTACACATTAGAGACATTATCAAAAATATGAAAAATGATAACGTACCTAAATGGGACGGAAATTCTTACTTAGGAGTTTTCTCCGCATTTGCAATGGCAAAACTATTCGAAGATACTGCAGCAGGTAGTATTGTCGATTTACATAAATACGACCAACCAGAAACTTTAATCAATGGTGAGATAGGTTCTTACTTTGGTTTAAGAATGGTAGAAGAGAACAATGTTCTCTCAAGCACAATCGGTGGTTCAGCTCACAACGGTGAGGTAATCATTTGCGGGTTCGAACCTGTAGTAGAAGTCTTAGCACAACCTGAGGCAACTATGATTGAGTCATGGGATTTCGGTAGATTTACTGGAGTAGCATGGAACGCATTGACAGGGTTCAAAAAAGTTTGGACTAATTCAACTGACAGTGAGTATCACTTGGTTAGAGTTCACTCTAACGATTAACCAATAGGAGGTAATTAATTATGGCGTTTAACAGTAAAATAAACACTATTTTTATTCCAGGCGAATTAAACTGTGCCGGTGGTGCAGCAGACCATTTCACTTGGAAAGTTGCTCATCCTATGGTGGTGCATAGGGTTGAGTTCGTAGCTTCTTTGCTTTTCGCAGCTGACCAAACATCAGCTGTTGTTTCACTAGATTTCACAAATGTTGTGGACAGTGTATCAAGAGCCGAAAAAGCGACAATCACTTTAGCGGAAGCGGTAGCAGTAGGTGCAACTACTGAGCCTTCTTCTTTCACACCGTTCTTTGTTCAGGATACAGATATCCTACACTTTGAGCATAAAACACAAGCAGCTGATTCAGGAACTGCAGCAGGTAAAGGATTCTTTATTCTTTATTATGAGTCAATTCCAGACAATGAGGTTGCGTAAATAACATGTGGTATAGAGTGCATTTGAATAGAATCCACTTTAACCCATTGGATAAGGAGGGCAAGACTGTAAGAGTCCTGTCCTCTGGACCTACGTTTAATTGTACTACATCAACCGATTTAGAAGTAGAGTTGCTATACATGTTAGCAGAAGACAAATCTGAGTTGATGCAATTTGTTAATTCCTGGACGGAACAAGATAACTCTTGGTATCAGCTAGTATTTACCAAATTGTCAGATGCATCACGAGCTGGGTTTACCGGCAAAGTAAATGTATTTAGTTATATGGGTTACGCTTTATTTAGACGTATCAAAGACCATTTACAATTTGAAACTAAATATATGAACATTGGAGCATTAAGTGCTTACAATTTAGAATCAAGAGATGTACAAGAAGAAGTAAGACGTAAACCTAACCATACAATTCCAGGTGGTGAAAAGGTAGGACAAGACTGGGTACAGAAACATGGAGGCAAATAGATGTCAAGAAGTGAACTTAATTATGACAGAAGTAATTTACGTACTAAGATAAAAAGTCTTATAGGTAGAAATTTTACTGGCATAGATACCGTTCTAAACGATTTAATAAACGTAGCTAATGAGTTATTCGGTAACACCGTATCATCCGTATATGATGAATTTGTATATACACATACAATATCTAGTGGTGAAGTAAGCTCTAAGACAGATGAGTATAATTTACCAAATAGAACCAAATGTATATTAGATGCATATTATATAGACGTATCTGGCAGTGATGACGTTTATTATCCTATACATTTACGTAGTCCAATAGATTTTAATGAAGCCTCTGGATATCAAATGGGTACAAGTTATGGTAGAGCAAGTTTTGATTATGGAACAGAAACAATAAAATTTGGACCTGGATATCAATCAGGTAGAAGTACTAGAGCAGACCATACAGGTATACCGCAACTAGGGTATAGAGTTAACAATGCGTTTCACGTATTCCCAACTCCAGGTAGTAGCGAACAAGACAATAAAATTAGATTAATGTTAGGCATGTTTCCCGCTGATTTACAAGCAGATGGAGATAAAAATAGCGTAACAAAAAGTTATCCTCAAGCATTAATAACATATACAGCAGCATTATTTTGGGGACTACATATGAATGATGCAAATAGAGCACAGCAATATTTAACAACAGCACAACTTTTATTAGCAAGTTTTGCAAAACAAGATGAGATAAATAAACTAGTAAACATTTCATTAAGATTACCAAATTAGGAGGAGTAATGGCAAACGCAATATATCCAAAAGCAAAAGAATCATTATTAAAAGGTGAGCTTGACCTAGAAGATAACACTATTAAAGTAGTATTAGTAGATACTGGTACATATACATACGATGCAGCACATGATTTCTATAATGACCTATCTGGCGTACTTGGCTCAGGGGTAGCATTATCTAGTAAGACTGTAGCATTAGGTGTATTTGATGCAGCAGATGTAACATTTACTACACCATCAGCAGGTACAAGTATTGAAGCATTAGTTATTTATAAAGACACAGGTAACGTAGCAACAAGTAACCTTATAGCTTACATAGACGCAGGAACGGGATTACCGTTTACTACTAATGGAGCAGATATAGATATTGTTTGGGACTCTGGTTCTAACAAAATCTTTGCAATATAATGAGAAAAGAACATAAAAGTAAAACAGGTGGACTAACGGCAGCAGGTCGAGCACACTTCAAAAGAAAGGAAGGAGCTAACCTAAAGCCTCCAGTAGGTAAAGGCACTAACCCCAGAAGAGTTAGCTTTGCAGCTAGGTTTGCAGGAATGAAAGGACCTATGAAAGACAGTAAAGGTAGACCTACACGTAAGGCATTAGCTCTTAAGAAGTGGGGATTTGGCAGTGTTGCAGCTGCACGTAATTTTGCAAATAAAAATAAAAAGAGGAAATAGTGGCTAAAAAAGGATTATACGCAAACATAAACGCAAGAAAGAAAGCTGGTACAAGTAGACCTAAATCTAAATCTACTGTATCTAAGAAAGCATATGCAAATATGAAAGCTGGATTTCCCAAGAAAAAAAGGAGAGCATAATGGCAATAGCAGGTAATAAGATAACAAGAGCTAAGATTGATGCAGATGCAATTGACGGTACAAAAGTAGCTGATGACTCACTAGATAGTGAGCACTATGCTGCAACTAGTATTGATAATGAACATCTTGCAGACAATGCTGTAGGTACAGATGAAATTGCAAATGATGCTGTCACATATGCTAAGATACAAAACGTATCTGCTACAGATAGAATACTAGGGAGAGACTCAGCAAGTGCAGGAGTAATTGAAGAGATTACACCAGCTAACGTACGTACAATGATTAACGTAGCTGATGGTGCTAACGCATATGTACATCCTAACCATAGTGGTGAGGTTACATCCACAGCAGACGGAGCTACAGTAATAGCAGATAATATAGTAGATGAAGCAAACTTAAAAGTATCTAATGCTCCTTCTA
>Ga0070747_1000555_pt1 | contig 18243 bp, 12 predicted proteins | sample VirMetDEL_Mar_31_FD_77321 | JGI IMG/M metagenome (GOLD analysis project Ga0070747, IMG submission 77321) | Aqueous microbial communities from the Delaware River and Bay under freshwater to marine salinity gradient to study organic matter... | ecosystem: Environmental > Aquatic > Marine > Coastal... | reverse complement strand
TTTCGTAAAAGTCAAGTCTTTAGGACTATTTATATAATATCAAATATTTATAATAAAAGACAAATTATGAGTAAAAGTGAAAGAAAGATACCAATCAAGAGAATCAATAAATGGTTCGATGAATCAGATTTCGAATTGGAAATTGAAATGGGTCGTGAAACAATTGAGGGAGATGGGAACTTTACTGTTATATTATATCGTGTAGATAGAAGTACTACACAATCAGATGACCTATATAATGAGGCAAGTGCTGATGAGATTAATTTTTATCCACCAGTTGAGTTATACATCATCCCAATTATAGATGAGCCAGAAAATTTAACATATAATGATTCTAGTCTTAGATATTTAGAGGACGGGAAATTTAACTTCGAAATATATCATAAACAATTACAAGAATTGGATGTTGATATCTCAATGGGTGATTATATTGGTTATCCAATAGATGAAACTGAAATTATATATTTTAGTGTTGCCAATGCTGGGGAGAAATTTTACAATAATAAACACACAATCATGGGTTATAAAGGTGCATTTAGAACAATTCAATGTACTATTACCAATGAAGATGAATTTAATGGAATATAAAAATAAAATAATATGTCACCACTACCACAAGGATTTAAAAAAAATGTAAGGTTCATAAAACAAAAGGTTGGACCAGAAAAAAGACAAGAATATCTAGACGATATTGACTATAAGGGTGCGTATTTACCTAAAGGTATTACCTATGAGGATATTGATGGCTCATTTATTGATTTCGTAAATAAAGATTTAGAATTAATAATTGGTGGTGAGTCAGTTCCTGTAATTTTCTTAACAATACAAAGATGGGCTGAATTCTCTAAAACTTGGGAGTTATCTGATAAATTTAAAAATGTTAAAATGCCATTTATTACAGTAGTAAGAGAACCGGATGTGCAAGTAGGGACAAATCAAGTTGGATTATGGAATATACCGGGTAATAAATTATATAGTTATATAAAGGTTCCAACATTTGAAGGTGGGAGAAAGGGTATTGATACTTATAAAATTCCACAACCAACTTCAGTTGATATTACATATGAAGTGAAATTATTTTGTAATCGAATGAAAGATTTAAATGGATTTCATGAAAAAGTGCAAACCACATTTAATTCAAGACAATTTTACATAAATGTTAAGGGTCATCCAATGCCAGTACATTTTGAATCTAATGGTGATGAGAGTCAATTTGACTTTGATAAAAGAAGATTTTATGTTCAAAACTTTGAGATGAAAACTTTAGGGTACATAATGGATGAAAATAGCTTTGAGGTAATACCTACAATTAATAGAGCTGTGATTTTTACTGAATTAATCGAAGGTAAAACTGAACCTAAAATATTAATAGATGCGGTAAAAGATGTAGATGAAATTACATTTACAATAATAATAAAAGCTAACCATTCTGGTGTAGAATTCAACATTCCATTGAATTATGATATAGAGTTAACTGATGTTTTAGTTGACTATAATATGGATAATCTTACATTCGAAATAAGTGGAGTTCAAAAACAATTACCATTTAGCTTAACATCTAATGAGATATTAACTTTAAAAGGTGATAGGGATGAAACAAAAGAAACAAAATTAACCTTAAGGGGTATTATTAAATAATGAGCGATATAAATAAAATTATAATTTTTGACCAACAAATACCAAGTTCTTCTGGTGTAACAGACCACACTCTATTATCTAATATAGGTGTAAAGACACATACAACATTAGATAGCGAGGTAGACGCTAATACAGCTAAAACTGGAATTACTGAAACTCAAGCTAGTGATATAATAGCTAATAATGCTAAGGTAAGTTATGACGATACAGATGTACTGAAAGATGCTGATACATTATCACTAGTTACTGGTACAAATAAATTAATGACTCAATATGATGTTGCTGGTTTAGGTGGTGGTGATATGTTAAAATCTACATATGATACTAATAGTAATAACATTGTTGATGATTCTGAGAAATTAGGAGGTCAATTACCATCTTATTACGCCCCACAATCTGGGGTAACTCAAAATACAATAGATATTGGTACAAACGTAACTGATATTTTATCAGTAAGTGCTAATACAATTACAAATGCTGGCGATATTTCGTCAGTAAGCGCTGATACTATCACAAATAGTACAGATATATCTACAAATGCTAGTGATATTTCGTCAGTAAGTGCTGATACAATAACCAATAATGCTAAAACTGGTATAACTGAAACGCAAGCAAGTGATATAATAGCTAATAATGCTAAAGTGGGTATAAGTACCCAACAAGCTAGTGATATTACTGATAATAACACTAAAATATCTTATACTGATGCAAGTGCTGTGGCTTTAAATACCGCAAAGACTGGAATTACCGAAACGCAAGCGAGTGATATCCTAGTAAATAATGCTAAAACTGGTATAACAGAAACTCAAGCAAGTGATATAATTACGAACAATGCTAAAGTGGGTATAACTACCCAACAAGCATCAGATATCGTAACTAATAATGCTAAAACTGGTATTACGGCTACACAAGCGTCTGATATAATTGACAATAACGCTAAGGTATCATATACTGATAGCGCAGCTGTGGCTTTAAATACTACCAAGACTGGAATAACTGCTACACAAGCAAGTGATATTATAACTAATAATTCCAAAACAGGTATAACCGAGACTCAAGCTAGTAACATTATAACAAATAACGCCAAGACTGGCATTACTGAAACTCAAGCTAGTGACATTATACTTAATAACGCCAAGGTAACTTATGATGATGCAATTATAGTTGCAAATACGGCAAGTGGATTGGATTCACATAGCGGGGATACAAATATTCATTATACACAAGGTTCTATATCAATTACAGAATCACAAATATCTGATTTACAAGATTATTCATTAACTGGACACACTCATGTTATTGCAGATATAACAGACTTCACAGATAACTCAACAGAATGGGATATTGCTTATAACGATAGTGTAACTGGAATGACTGTTACAGGAACTACATCTAAAACAATTACATTATTCCAACAAGATGGTGGATTGATTCAGGCTAACTTCACTGACGAAGTAGGAGTTGGTGCTGGAAATGATTATGTTACAAGTGGTGATTTTAATACTTCAACTGGTGATGTAACATTAACTAGATTATCAGGTGGAACAGTTGTATATAATTTAGATGGTAGATATTCTACAGGTAGTACTTCAAATACAGATGATTTTGTAACAGGCGCTACATTCAATATTGGAGATGGTGTATTAGAATTCACAACCCAATCAGGTTCAACATTCAATGTTGATTTAGATGGGAGGTATATTACATCAGAAACTGATTCACAAATTCTATCATGGGATGGAACACCAAATGAATTAACAATTTCAAATGGTAATACTGTAGCAATTACAGGCTTCTCAGAGAATGGTCATACTCATCTTGAGGCTGACATAACAGATTTACAAGATTATAGCTTACAAGCTAATTTAGTTACTCACTCAGGTGACACTTCAATACATTTTACAGAAGGTTCTATATCAATTACAGAATCACAAATATCTGATTTAGGCACATACTTAACTGGATACACAGAAACAGACCCAGTGTTTGTAGCAAGCCAAGCTAATAATATTACAGGAACTGATATAACTAATTTATCAAATCTTAGTGGTACCAACACTGGTGACCAAGATTTGAGTGGATATGCTTTAACTGGGCATACTCATACAGCGAGTGATGTAACTGATTTTGATACTGAGGTATCAAACAATACAGATGTTGTGGCTAACATAGCTAAAACAGGTATAACTGAAACGCAAGCATCGGATATAATATCGAATAATGCTAAGGTAACCGATTTGGTTCATCCATTGGTTGAAACTGCTGTACCAGTAGGCGCTTTATTCACAGATACAGTTTATAATGACACAGCAATTCAAGCAGAAGTAGACTTAAATACTGTTAAAACAGGAATAACTGAAACTCAATCTAGTGATATCATATTGAATAATGCTAAAACAGGGATTACTGAGACTCAAGCTAGTGATATTCTAGCTAATAATGCCAAGGTAACTTATGATGATGCAATTATAGTTGCAAATACGGCAAGTGGGTTGGATTCACATAGTGGTGATACAACTATTCATTTCACTGAAGGAAGTATATCAATAACTGAAAGTCAAGTTTCAGATTTAAAAGATTATAGCTTACAAACAGATTTAGTTACTCATTCAGGTGATACAAGTATTCACTTTACACAAGGTTCTATATCAATTACAGAATCACAAATATCTGATTTACAAGATTATTCATTAACTGGACATACTCATTTAATAGCTGATATAACAGATTTTACTGATAATTCAACAGAATGGGACATTGCTTATGATGATTCAATAACTGGAATGACTGTTACAGGTACTGGTACAAAAACTATTACCCTTGAACAAAGAGATGGTGGAACAGTAACAGCTAACTTTACAGATATATCTGGTGGTGGTGCTGGCTCTGGCGATGTTGTAACGGGAATGACTTTCAATACATCAGATGGAGTTTTAACATTAACTACATTAAGTGGCGTTACAATCACTGAAGATTTAGATGATAGATATCCATTAGAAACTACTTTTGATGCACATACAGGTGATACAACAAATCCTCACGTAGTTACTCAAACACAAGTTGGATTATCAAATGTAGATAATACATCTGATGCGGATAAACCAGTTTCAACAGCAACGCAAACTGCGTTGGATTTAAAAACTGATGATACGCAATTTGTTATTCATACTGGTGATACAGCAAACCCTCATAGTGTTACTCAAACACAAGTAGGTTTAAGTGATGTAGATAATACTTCTGACGCAAATAAACCTGTAAGTACGGCTACTCAAACAGCGTTGGATTTAAAAACTGATGATACGCAATTTGTTATTCATACAGGAGATACTGCAAATCCTCATACGGTGACTGCTACGCAAGTAGGATTAGGAAACGTTGATGATACATCAGACGCAGATAAACCTATCTCTACAGCCACTCAAACAGCTTTAGATACAAAAGCTTTACAAGCTGATTTAGTTACACACAGCGGTGATACAAATATTCATTATACACAAGGTTCAATTTCAATAACTGAAAGTCAAATATCTGATTTACAAGATTATTCATTAACTGGACATACTCATACAGCGAGTGATGTAACTGATTTTGATACTGAGGTATCAAACAATACAGATGTTGTAGCTAATACAGCTAAAACGGGTATAACTACCACTCAAGCTAGTGATATAATATTGAATAACGCAAAAACTGGAATAACTGAGACTCAAGCTTCTGATATATTAGCTAATAATGCCAAGGTTACCGATTTAGTTCATCCATTGGTAGAAACCGCAGTTCCTAGTGGTGCTGTATTCACCGACACCGTTTATGATGATACAACTATCCAAGCTGAAGTTGATTTAAACACAGCTAAGACAGGAATAACCGAAACGCAAGCTTCTGACATACTATTGAATAACGCTAAGGTGGGGATAAGTACTCAACAAGCATCAGATATAGTAACAAACAATGCTAAAACTGGGATAACTGAAACGCAAGCTTCTGATATCCTAATTAATAACGCTAAAACGGGTATAACTGAAACTCAAGCATCGGATATTATTACGAATAATGCTAAAGTTACAGATTTGGTTCATCCGTTGGTTGAAGAGGCTGTACCATCAGGTGCTTTGTTTACTGATACACTTTATAATGATACAGCTATTCAAGCTGAAGTTGATTTAAATACAGCTAAAACAGGGATAACTGCTACACAATCAGCTGATATATTAGCTAATAACGCCAAGGTAACTGATTTGGTTCACCCATTGGTTGAAACTGCGGTTCCTATTGGGGCTGTATTTACAGATACTGATTCATTATCCGGTTTAACTGATACAAATATAACTACTCCGACTGATGACCAAGTGTTAACTTGGGATACAGCGACTAGTAAATGGATACCACAGAGTGTTAGTGGCGCTACCGCTACTTACGAATATTCAGGAACAAGTATTGTACCAACACAAGTTGGTGGATACGCAGTTAATGATAATTATTCATTTATTGGCGGTGGTCAAGATAATACTAATAGTGATAGTTTTGGATGGTCAGTTATTTCTGGTGGTCAAGATAATACGGCTACTGATAGTCATACATTTATTGGTGGTGGTTGGACTAATAGTGCAACAAATATCTATGCGGTTGTTGCTGGTGGTAGAGAAAATATAGCAAGTGGAACCCATTCATTTATTGGTGGTGGTTGGACTAATGCGACTAGTGGACATTATGGAAATATTAGTGGTGGTTTTAGTAACATAGTAACTGGTGATTATGGAACAGTATTAGGTGGTCATAGTATGGAAGCTAACTCATTTGGTGAAATAGTTGGTGGTTTATATGGTACGATTATTAGTGGTAATACTACAACATTTGTTGGTACGGATAGATTATTTGTATTAGGTAACGGTACGAGTGTTGGTTCAAGAAGTAATGCGTTTACTATTCTTAAGAATGGATTGGCAACCTTACCAAGTGTAACTAATTTATTAATTAGTGGAAATACAAAATCAATTATAACAAAAGAATATGGTGACGCTAACTATTTAGGTAATATGTTGAAATCAATATATGATACCAATGATAGTGGAATAGTTGATAATGCCGAAACTGTAAATAGTTTAACCGTTGAAACTGCGGTGCCATCAGGTGCTTTGTTCACGGACACAGTTTATAATGATACAGCAATTCAAGCAGAAGTTGATTTGAATACCGCAAAGACAGGAATAACTGCTACGCAAGCAAGTGATATACTAACGAATAATGCAAAGGTAACTGATTTGGTTCATCCATTGGTTGAAACTGCTGTACCAGTAGGTGCATTATTCACAGATACAATATATGACGATACATCTTTTAATACACATACTGGAGATACTTTAAATCCACATGCAGTATCATTAGAGCAAGCGAGAGCACAGGCTAATATATTATCAGGAGACATTGACTTTAACAATAATAATATTAATAACTTAACTGATTTAAACTTCACTAATGGTGGTCCGATAAATTGGAATACAAAATATCATACTATCAATGTACCAACTGGTGATGGTAGTATTAATAAGGTGGGTCTGGATACAATGTTTGATGTTCATAATGCAACTGGTGGTACCCTTTTAAAGGGGACTGTGGTATACCCTAACGGAACTTCCACTCTTGGAGTATCTAACGTAAGTAAGGCGATTGCTGATACGCATGTAACAATTTCTTCTCAATTAGGTGTTATTGCTCATGATATCCTAGATGGTGATGATGGACATGTTATGGTTCAAGGTGTTCTTGACCCAATAAACACGACTGGTTTCACAGAAGGACCTATTTATTTATCTGCAACTATTGCTGGTACTTTAACAAGCGTAAAACCACTATACCCAAATTATGAGGTTTTAATAGGGGTTGTTGATTCAGTTGGAATTTCAGGGGTAACCACAATAGATATTGCATTTAACTTACAAAATACTTTATCAAACTTTTGGAATGGTACGTTTAGAGAATCGTTTGAATTTAAAGTGTCAGTTAGTGGGGCTACAATTACTGGTACGTTCACACCAAAAAATGGTAATGTTGATACAACAATGATATTAAGTGATGGATTCTCATTATTAGATACTTCACCAGGTGCCACTGTTGAATTAATTGCGGGTACTGACACAATACCTCAAATGAATTATGTATACATACCACAATCAACAAAGGTTTTAACTGTTAGTACAAGCGGTTTCCCAGCTACTGAGCATATAAGGGTTGCTGAAGTATTCTTACAATCAGCGGCTAATACATTGTCATTAGGTGCGTTAAAAAATCATAATTTTAATGACCATATTCAAGGTTCTGATAATCAAGGGCATTTAACTCATATAACAGAAAGGTTAAGAACTCTTCACGCAACTTGGGATTCTGGAACTGAAGGTTCTGCGATTGGATTACCAGCAAACTTATACGTTCAAGTAACTGGTGGGGTTGTATATCAACTACATAAACAGCAATTCCCATCATCATCAATGCCAACGGATGATATTCATATTATAAATGATTTTACAACACCATATTTAACATTAACTGATTTAAAAGGTATAACTTCAGATGCACTTGGAACTTCATTAGGGGATTCTAGTTTCTCATTAGTAATATGGGGTGTGGCTAATAAAACTGGTGAAAGGTCACATATAATGTGTAATCTACCAATTGGAACATATTCAAAGAATACTCCAGAATTAGCGATAAGTGATTCATTAGGAAACTCGGTATATACCATACCAAGGGCTTTTAGAGGGACTGGATTTTTAATTGCAAGATTTACATTTAAAATAAATAACACAGTTTGGACTTTGGAGGATACTGAGGATTTAAGAGGTAAATCTCCAAACACATCTGCTGGTGGAATTAGTGGTGGTGGTAGTTTGATTACATCATTCTTAGGATTGCTTGATACTCCGACTTCATTCGCTGGACAAGGTGGAACTACCGTTAAAGTAAATAGTACTGAGGATGCATTAGAATTTGTTCCATTTACTGGATTAACCATTGATGATATTGGTGTAACGGTTCAAGGTTATAATGTTGATACAGTAATTGATTCAGCTTATGTACATACTGATAATAACTTTACAACAATTTATAAAAATGAAGTAGATGTAAATACAGCTAAAACTGGAATAACAATAACACAAGCAAGTGATATAATAGTTAATAACGCTAAAACTGGTATAACTGAAACTCAAGCTTCTGATATCCTAGTTAATAACGCTAAGACTGGTATAACTATTACACAAGCGTCAGATATAATAGTAAATAACGCTAAGACTGGAATAACAATTACGCAAGCAAGTGATATAATAGTAAATAACGCTAAGACTGGAATAACTGAAACTCAAGCTAGTGATATTATATCGAATAACGCCAAGGTAACTGATTTGGTTCACCCATTGGTTGAAACAGCTGTTCCAGTAGGTGCATTATTCACTGATACTGATTCATTATCAGGGTTAACTGATACGACTATTGGGGTTACTCCGACTGATAATCAAGTATTATCATGGGATACAGCAACTGGTAAATGGATACCACAGATTGTAGCGGGTGGTGGAGATGTAGCTAAGGTAGGTACACCTCTAAATAATGAAATAGGAGTCTGGACTGGAGATGGCACTTTAGAAGGAATTTCTGGATTTACTATGGATTCTAGTGTTCCCTCTGTTAGAGCTTTAGATATAGGGGTAGATGATACAGTAAATGGAGTAGTAAATATTTATGGGTCAACAACTAATGTTGGTGGATTATTAAGGTTATATAATGGGGCAAATGCAGATAGTGACGATGATAGTTATACTATAAAAGCTGGTCTGAATATATTGGAAATTGGTGGGTCAAATACTAGTGTATTTTTTAAATATAATTCACCTACCCAAAAAATTACTTTAGAATCAGACACAATAGGATTTACTACTTATGGTGGTGGAACTATAAGTGGAACGACAACTTATCTTGCGGGATTTGAAACCGATGGGAGTATAGTTGAAGTCCCATTACCTTTATTAGTAAATGAGACTACACCTAAACTTGGAGCAGAACTTGATGCTCAGGATAATACAATTGGTTTCACCTTACAAGAACAAACTGGGGTTACTACTACTACAAATATAAATTGGACGTTAGGTAATAAAGCTAAATTCACATTTGGTGCTGGTAATGAAACACTTACATTCACTGCACCATCTAAACCGACTAGTTTACTATTACTTATTGTTCAAGATGTTACTGGAAGTAGAACGATTACTTGGCCAACAATTAAATGGTTAGGTGGGACTGCCCCAACACTATCAACCTTAGAGGCAAATCATGATATGGTAGCATTATTTTATGATGGTACAAACTATTACGGTTCTGCTGGAATTGGGTTCTTTTAAATAAAATTAACATAATCTATTTATTTTTAGGTTATGTTGATTATATTATAAGATATAAAATATTATAAAATATGTCAATAGTATCAACTTTTACAAATATTACCCCAACAGAAACGTGGTTAACGAATAATAAATCAGATTCGTGGGCAACCGTTGAGGCTGATGGTGGTTCAATTACACGAACATTGGGTGATGTTGAAACACAAACTCAAAATACTGTCACCTACACAAGTGATGGTACAGTACAAACAATACATATGGGAACATGGGTAACACCAAGTTGCCCAGAGGTTATTACTTTACCTCTTGGATGTTCATTTGGGTTTAATCATGCATGTGCTTGGGAAAGTGCTGGTCAATTAAACGCCAATCTATATTTTAAACTTTCCGTGGTCACTCAAACGGGTTCCACTATTAGTTTTGATAGAGAGCTTACACCGTGGAAAGCAATGCAACAAGCTTCAGCAATCGTAGAATTAGGTATAGTTCAAGGTTCTGCATCTCCAATGGGAGGGGCGATTTCTAATCAAGGTATTAACACGCATAATTACACTACCGCTCTACACACACTACAAATCGGGGAGCGAATAGCTGTTGAAGTAGGTATTTCTACTGCTGGTAGAAATACTGAAACCGTGAATTTCGAATTCGGTTCTCATAGTAATCTTGAAGAAGATGCAGACCTTGTTATTGGTTCAGTTGGTACTGGTCCTTATGGTTCAGAAATAGTAATGCCAGTTACCTTTTCAACCGCAAATCAAGGTATTTGGGCTCAACATTCTGAAATGCTAATTCCTTGGTATTCAGGTGGTACGGACACAATAAGTTGGGCAGATATAGGAACTGATTGGTCAGTAGCTAAATGGGTAACAACTGGAGCTAAGAGATATGTTAATCGTCTTGGTGGTGAGGTTATTTCACAAATATGGATATTTCAAGATGATGAGTATCTATATATTGCTGGAAATAATATAATTGATGGATGTATACAAGGTTCTGACCATATGAGTATATTTTTATCTCCAACTGATGATTGGAAAGGTAAACTTTCAGCCAACCCATTGCAATGGGTATTTGTACGAGATATTACAGCTGGTAGTTCAGCCAGTAGAGCACCTACTCTTCCTGTGATAGCTGGTGACGGTGACAATCAAGGTGAATATGTACTGCAAGGTTTAAGCGGTGCTACTTACCCTTTAGAATTAGAAGTTCCAACATATACAGCTTCACCAAATACATGTACATTTGCCAACGCTAAAGCATGGGTAGATGGGGTAGATTGGAGATATGGTGGACCTGGTGCTACGGCAACGGCTCCTAACCCTAATGGGGCATCTAGTGGAGCTTATTCTGAAATTAAGATTAAAAAATCTACATTGAATAATTGGAATGGTAGAACCGATTTAGGATTTATGGTTGTTCAACAATGTGATGTACAAGCCAAAGGTAGTTCAATGTTTCCAACGATGTTGGGAACTAGGGTTGATAGTGCTGACTGGCCGTGGCCTTGTGGTAATTATAGTCCTGATGTATTAGTAACTGCGTCATCAAAATTTAGTAAAGATGAAATGGATTTAAGGGTTCTTATGGCTACACATGCTCATGCCCCAGAAATAGTACAATTAGATGATGGTTCGTTTGTTTTGCGATATGGGATGGTATTTTAAAATTATTTAATATATTTATTTTATAGGGTCACCGTAGATATCAGTTTCTTCTTTGCAACCAGCTTTGATTAACTTCTCTACAAACCCAAACATCTTTAACCCATTTTCTTCACAGTAATCTTTAAGGATTTTGTGTGTTGTTGGTGTAATTTTTAAGTTTTTACTACGTTTCATACCTATAAATATGTCAAGTATGACAAAAGTAAGATAAAAATCATACTAATTCCGATGTATTATATACATCGGAAACGCTTTTGGGAAAATTCTACATATTTATTATTAAATAAGAAAAATATAAAAAATTAATTACATGAGTTCTACAAACAGAGTATTCGTAAGTCCAGGTGTTTACACTTCAGAAAAAGACATTTCATACGTAACAAGACAAATCGGTGTAACAACCTTAGGTTTGGCGGGTGAGACCACAAAAGGTCCAGCTTTCCAACCAATTTTTGTTTCAAATTTCAATGAATTTAAATCTTTCTTCGGTGGGCTTGACGCAACAATCGTAAAAGATACTGGTGCTGCAAAATATGAATTGCCTTATATCGCAAAATCATATCTTACAAAATCAAACCAATTATACGTTACCAGAGTATTAGGTTTTTCAGGTTATGACGCTGGAAAATCTTGGTTTATAACAAGTGATTCTGGTTCAACAGACACTACAAAAGTGATTGCATTGCTTAGAAGTAGAGCTACTTATGGTTCTGACGAATATTTAGATTTCGAGGTTACTGGGACTACTGATTTAGTGATTTCATCTGCCCCTTCAGGTGCTTTAGGTGAATTTACGTTGAGTGGTGTTAGTCAAGTAACTGGCGTATTTACGTACAACGTTTCATTTGATTCTACAAAGAAAAACTACATTGCAAGAGTTTTAGGTACTGATGCACTAAATGGAAAAGCTCCAATTTTTGTTGAAGAAATCTATAAAAACATGCTTGACAGCGCTGTTACTTTGAGTGGAATTACAGGTGTATCTGAAACATTGATTTCTACTGCTGATTTTGATAACTATAAAGCCGAATATGCTCCAGCGATAACACCTTATGTGGTATCTGAGGTTCAAGGTACTGTAATTAAAAAATTATTTAGATTCATAACAATTTCTGATGGTAATAGTGCAAACTCTGAAATTAAGATTTCAATTGCGAATATAAAACCTGATGAAAAAGAATTTGACGTATATGTTAGAGCATTTTATGATACGGATGCAAATCCTGTATTCTTCGAAAAATATGCAAGATGTAATATGGACCCAACTTCCGCCAACTTTGTTGCTAGAAGAATTGGAACTCTAGATGGTTATTATGCAAGTAAATCTAACTACATTTTATTAGAATTAGATGAGGATGAAGATACAAGTCTTTCATTCCCAGCTGGTTTCACAGGTGTAAACCAAAGAGTTATAGCTGGTGCTACTGCTCCAACAATTGCTTATAATCAAGAATATGACCAATATGGTAAAACTAAAAAGATTTATTTAGGTGTTTCTGATACAGTAGGTATCGACCAAAATTTCTTTAATTATAAAGGTACAGTAGCAAGTGGTATGACAGATGGTTTCCATATGGATAGTGGTGCTACTAATAGTATGTTAGCTGGTTATACGTTTGATAACGGTACATCTGAATTCAGAACTGATGCTGATTTAGTGGGAACTGATTATGAAAAAATATATTCAAGAAAATTCACATTTGCGCCTTATGGTGGTTTTGATGGATGGGATATTTATAGAACAAAAAGAACAAATACTGATACATTCGCTTTAGGTGGAACTAAAAGCACTGCTGGTATTACAAGTACTTCAATTGCATCTAAGGTTCAATCTGATGGTGAACAAGGAACTACTTCTGATTACTACGCTTATTTAGAAGCTATCAATTCATTCCAAAACCCTGAAGAAACAAATATTAACGTATTTGCAACACCGGGTATTGATTTATTTGATAACACGAATTTAGTAGAAGCTACTATTGAAATGGTAGAAGAAAAAAGATGTGATTCAATTTATATTATAACTTCACCTGACACAGATAGTGCTGGAGATATTATAACTGCTGAAGCTGCTGTTGATAACTTGGATAATTCAGGAATCGATAGTAACTATTCTGCAACATATTGGCCTTGGGTACAAGTAAATGATACGGACAACAACGTTCTTATATACTTGCCACCAACAAGAGATGTATGTAGAAACATAGCATTAACAGATAATATAGCATTCCCTTGGTTCGCAGTAGCGGGTATTCAAAGAGGTGATGTTTCTGCTGAAAAAGCTAGAAAAAAACTAACATTAGAAGAAAGGGATACACTTTATGAAGGTAGAATTAATCCAATTGCGACATTCTCAGCGGAGGGTATCAAAATTTGGGGTAATAAAACTCTTCAAGTTAAAGAAAGTGCATTGGATAGATTAAATGTTAGAAGACTTCTTCTTCAAGCTAGAAAACTTATCTCTGCTGTATCAATTAGATTATTATTTGAGCAAAATGATGAAGTTGTAAGAAATCAATTTAAATCATTGGTAAACCCAATACTTGAAAGTATTAGAAGCGAAAGAGGTCTTACAGACTTTAGAGTGGAAGTGGATAACAGTCCAGAATCAATTGATAGAAACGAATTAGCGGGTAGAATATTTATCAAACCAACTAGAGCGTTAGAATTCATCACAATAGAATTCGTAGTAATGTCAACAGGAGCTTCATTCGAAGACGTATAAAATAAAAATGAAAATATATGGGAAATTTTATTTTCCCATATATTTATTATTAAATAAAAAGATTAAATTAAAAAAAATATATTATGAGTGATTTACTAATGAAGATGCCAGTTCCTTACGAACCAAAGAAAAAAAATAGATGGTTGCTTAGGTTTCCAGCTGAACTAGGAATACAACAATGGTGGTTACAATCAGCATCCCGTCCTACAATTACGCAAACAGCGGTTGAGATTCCATTCTTAAACACGTCAACTTGGGTTCTTGGTAGATTTTTATGGGAAAACATCGAGGTTACCATGAGAGATGCAATTGGACCTTCAACATCGCAAGCTATAATGGAGTGGGTTAGACTTCACTCTGAATCAGTTACAGGTCGTCAAGGTTATGCTGCTGGTTATAAGAAAGACATAGAAATTGAAATGCTTGACCCAACGGGTGTTGTTATTGAAAAATGGCAACTTCAAGGAACTATGATAGAATCTGCTAATTTTGGTGATTTATCTATGGATGATGATGCAATTGCAGATATTACTATGACATTAAGATTTGATAGAGCAATTCTATTATTCTAGAAGAAAGACATTATAATACACGGTTTAGGACCGCTATAGTCTAACGGCTATTATAAAACCACTTAAGTTCGCTACTAAGGTGGTTTTTCTATTTATATAAGCTATTTATATAAAAAACAATATATTATGAGACGATTCGACAAGAAGAAAAATATGGAAAAGGTCAACAGACTTTTTGAACAAAGGAATAGAATAAATGAAAATCTTGAAATTATTAAATCTGATATAATAGATATTGGGTTAAAAAAATATATGAGTACATTCAACGATGGTGCTCGTGTTGAGTATAGTGGTAATGATGATGGGTTATATCATATTAATGTTTATAATGCTAAACAACCTGATGATGTATATAGGGGTATTATGTTGAAGTTAAGACAAGAAAGGTTAGCTAAACTTAATAGAGGTTAGTAAATATTATTTTGTTTTCTAGTTTTATTGTAGTATATTTGCAATAGAATTTTAAAATATCACCAAAATGAGAAGGCACGACAAGAAAATACATATGGCAAGGGTCAACAAACTCTTTGAACAAAGACAATTAAATGAGTATGTTACTCCTAATTTTCTATATCATGGTACAAAGTCAAATTTTTCAGAATTTAAGGGAGAATTTCAGGGACCATCAAAGGGTTTCTTTTTTTCTAATTCATTAGAGCACGCTAAATCATTTGCTGGAACCCATGGTAAGGTTATGAAAGTAAAATTAACATTTAATAACCCTATGATTGATGAATTTGACGCTGGAAAGGCTTATGAAACTGGGGAAAAAAAACCACATGTAGTTGATAAAGCAATAAAAAATGGGTTTGATGCTGTTATTTTAGATACAACAGACCTTGGATATAAAATAACTGAATATATTGTATTCGACACCAAAAACATTAAAATAATTGGAATATTATGAGACGACACGACAAGAAAATACATATGGAAAGGGTTAATAAACTCTTTGAGCAAAGGAATTTGAATGAAGCTATTAACGCTAGTGAAGCTTATACTGATGAAGATGCGATGATGACAGTAATAAACGGAAAAAGAAGTGTATGTTTTTTACTTGGACCAACAGTTGAAAGATGGTACGATAAATACATAAAAAATAATAATAATGTTGATTTATTAACTGTAAAAAGGGATGGTCATGGAATATATGGTGATGGTTATATTTTATATAACGATATAAATAAAGCTAAACATTTACACGCTGTTATGATGAAACATGATGGTTATTTATCAGATGATACACCAGAAGAAGCAATAGAAAATGGTGAGGCGTTAGAATATACTGATTCTGACGTAAAAGAATTCACCGATAGTCATTATGGTATTGGTTCCTACGATAAAGTAAAAAATATGAGTTATGAGAAGACACGATAAAAAAATACATATGGAAAGAGTTAATAAACTCTTCGAGCAAAGAAACCTAAAGGAATCAGCGTTCAGTTGGGATGGAAAATATGAAAATGAGGATGACCTTGAAGAAGGTATGATGTCATTAGGTAGTGATATTGAAGAAATTCCACCTGTTGAAGAAATTCCACCTGTTGAAGAAGAAATAACTAATATTACTACAGATGTGGAAGCATATCAATTCTTTTCGACAGTTGATGCTGATAGACGCATGGATAACTTAGAAAGATAAATTAAACTACTATTTCCGTAAAAAACTTTACTTTAGGTATTTATATAATATATTACAATAAATTAAAGTTTTAAAAAAATGGATAAAAAACCAAACGTATTCCCAACGGAAGTTGATTTAAATGAAGCAATGAAACAAGCCAACGAAACTGGCGATAGAATTGCTAGACAAGCGGAAGAAGAAGTAAAACAAAAAACCCCCGCTGAAATGAGTGCTCAAGAGCAAATGAATGCCAATACTATGGCTAATTTAGAGAAACAAATCGCAAGAAGAGATGCTCTTTTAGCGAAAAAAAGAGCCGAAGAAAATGGGGAGCTTGTAGAAGAAACCCAAACCCAACAAGTTCAATATGCACCAAGCATTGAATCTAAATATGTAGCTAAAAATGGTGATGTGGAACAGGAAGAAATAGATTTAAGTAAAATCTATGAAAAATTGAGTCAACCACAGAAAGATGTGCCTTATGACGCACTTAAATTACCAAGTGGAGGCTTAGTATATAAAAATCATAAAAGTACCATAGACGTAGCTTATTTGAACGCTACGGATGAGGATATCATCACAAACCCAAACCTTTTACAATCAGGAAAGTTCTTAGAAGTACTTATCAATAGAAAAATGATGAATACTCGTTTAAAGTATCGTGATTTACATGTTGGTGATAGAAACGCAATCATGCTTTGGTTACGTTCAACAGGTTATGGTTCAGAATATAATATTACGCTTTCAGACCCAAAAGACCCTGAATATAAAGAATTTACCGCTACAATTGATTTAGATAAATTACCAATGAAACCTTTAGGTGCTAAACCTAATTCGGATGGTTATTTTGAATTTATTTTACCATTAAGTAAAGATAGAATTATATTTAAATTACTTACAGTTGGTGACGTAGAGGATATTGAAGAGCACATTTCTGATATGAGTAACGAAATTACTGATATCAGCTCATTTACACTTAAAAGACAAATAGTTTCATATAATAAACCAACCAATGAAAGGTACCATCCTGATAATGAGATTACTGAATCTGAAGCGGTTGCTAGATATGTCGAAAGAATAAGGTTAGGTGACGTAAGAAGTCTTAGAAAGTATATTGAAAAAATAGAATCAGGCATGGATATGAATATCACTGTCGGGACTCCGGGGGGTGGGTCCGTAAAAACGTTTCTTCCCCTTAACTTATCATTTTTTTGGCCTGACATCGAGCTATAAAAAACAACTGATTGACGAATGTTATGCTGTTTTTACTTATATGGACGGTATAACACACGATGAAGTGTGGAATATGCCAACATATCGTAGAAGATATTATATTATTAAACGACATAATGATATTATGGACGCTGAAGAAAAGAACGAAAGTCAAGGTAAAACAACAAGCACAGGTAAAGGAACTAGAAGTACTTCAACGACTGGTCAAGCATTAAAGAATAAAATACAGAATACGGGAAATCTCTCATAATTATGAGGGATTTTTCATTTACTGAATATTTATATAAAAACAATAAATTATGAATCATGTGATAAGATTAACCAAATCAATAAAAAAGGTATTGGTTGAAGCTGAATTGAAAGAAGTTATTAATAAACTTAAACCAGGTGATTT
>Ga0070747_1000554_pt1 | contig 18251 bp, 1 predicted proteins | sample VirMetDEL_Mar_31_FD_77321 | JGI IMG/M metagenome (GOLD analysis project Ga0070747, IMG submission 77321) | Aqueous microbial communities from the Delaware River and Bay under freshwater to marine salinity gradient to study organic matter... | ecosystem: Environmental > Aquatic > Marine > Coastal ... | reverse complement strand
GTACTTTGTAGCCTACGGGCACCATGTAAAGTGTCTCTATTAGGCTGACCAAGGTTAAATCCAACACCTCTGTTAGAATCTACTCTTTCAGCAATTTCCCAGTTAATTTTCATCTTCAAACCAAAGGATGTGCTGAACTCTTCTACACCAAACTGTCTGTTTCTGTCGAAGTTATCATCCATGCTACCGCTTATATCGACTTCTTGGAATCTTTGTAAAACATCTTCCAATGTACCGTCAACTGAGTTGACATGTAGGTCAGATTTGCGATTTATTAAGTCATAAGTTCCACCCAGCACTATTTTCTTCTCACTGTCGTGTCTTGACTGGTAATTTACCAAATCTCCGGGCTGAACTTGTGTTGCTGCTAAAACACCACTGTATTGCTTAGAACCTCCGGCTTTTTTAGCCATTCTGAGCATGTTTTGCCCTATTCTTCTAGCACTAGCCTTAGTCAGAGCAGTTGGTGCCGATATTCCGCCCGGAACCTCGTTAACAGTGTCTACTTGACTGCCGAAATCGTCAACTTGGACTACATTTTGGTCGTTATTAGCCCTAGACTTACCTCTGACTACTACTCTGTTGGGCACAGCGTCGTTATTGTTCTCAGAAGTACCCCCAGATACCCTATTTTCATTCAAAAAGTGTTCTCTTTCAATCTGCGTTTGAGGTACATACAGTAAATTACCAAATCTATCACTTCTAGGTGAATAAAAGTCGTGTTTTGCTAGATATCTTAGTGCATTTATTGAATCTACTCCGTAAAAGTCCCTAGCAACGAATGTCCCGCTATGGGATTTGACCTTGATACCATTTATTGAACTCTTAGACGAATTACCTAACTTGATTGCGAGGTCAGAAGTCCTCAGCCCTACTCCCACTTTCTGAACAAAACGGATGGTTTTGTCAGTGAAGCCAATGTCACTCAGTTTGCTGCCTTTTAGGTTCTCTAGTCGGTATCTGTTACCCTTTGTGGCGTTCTGAACCTCTGATAATACCAAGGCTTGGTTATTATGTTCACTACCGACTACTAAAGGTGGCAAAACAGTTGCTGGGTAGATTAACTCACTCCCTCCAAAACCAAGAACAGCGCTAGTAAACTTAGCCCTAGTCTTGTCACCGTCATAGAACAACGAGCCCTCATAGGTCATACTGTCTGTTGGATTGTGAAGCAAACGGATGGTATCTTCTTCCTCGACGAGTTTGTATTTACGCTCAGGTGTAGGTATGAAGTCAGTCTTGGTAGGTTTGTTAGCCGCAAAACCAGCCTTTATCTTGGTGTATTGAGCGTGGCGTACAGCGTTGTCGACAAAGCGTGGCTTACGAATCTTCTTCATCACAGTGTTCTGAGTAGCGTCAGAGCGACCTGTTGCGAGATTCTTACCTAGCGCCATAATCACTCCCCACTATGGTCTCCGGTATTATAAGATGCATCCCCTTTGCTACCCTTTGGATGTAGCGTCTGGCTGTGTCTTGGTTGAACGCTATAATCACCCTCATCATCATCTACAGAGCGTCGACTTGCGTCTGCTCGGAAGTGCTCAAGAGTGTTTTCTGACATGACCATTCTGGCCACTGGGTTGGTAATATCTGACTTATCATAACCTGTGACATCGACACCGGGTATCTTCGGCCCTTGGCTGACAGGTACAGTTGTACTTGTATCTGGGTCTACAGTATACACAGGAGCATAAGGTGGACTACTTGGTGTACCTGTTCTAGCACCCGGTGCATCACTAGTGAACATACCATACTTACCACCAGCAGTAGCCCTGTAAAAGTTTGAGTTTTCTTGAGGACTGCTACCTTTCAATGCTACATAAGACCTAAACATCTGGCTGTGCTTGAAGTCAAGTCCGAATGCAGGTCGATATAAGAATTGTATATTGTTGTCAGTAAAGTTGATGTTTTGAGATATAGGATTATGTCCATCATCTTGATACGGGTTAGAAGGACTCCAAGTGTTCTGTGTTACAGTAATATTATAACGAGAACTTAGGTATCCTTCGACTAAGTTTATTTCAGCAGCAGTCAATTTTCTATCATAATGTATAACTTCTGCTATTTTACCAATAAGAGGGAATGTACCAGTCGAGCCAGTATCAGTTATTTTACCTACTTGACTTGCTTCATTTGTGTTTTTGTAGTAATTAGGAGTAAGTGTAGAGGATGACACGGCTAGTCCAGTTGCTAGTGTACCATCTACTCGTAGTCCTTGAGCCGTTACAGTACCACCTGCACCGTTACCGCCTTCTATAAACACAGTAAGTATATTTGGTTGATTGACTACCGCAGTTCCGTTTGGTGAATTTATAGCACTCCATGAACTACTTTGTCCTGCCCAAAATTCCCATCTGTTGAAACTACCCGACATGTTAGCATATATATTGTAACCCCTTCTACTACTACTAGGGAAACCTCTACTTTCATAACCCACTTGATAATTGTTATTATCGTTATTAGTACACATAACGGTGAAGGTAGTAAATTCATTGGTATTTAATCCAGTATCAAAAGATTTTATCAATAAATCATCACTACTAAATTGAACACACGGTTTGTTGTTAAATGTAGCATCTGAGGTTACGAATGTAGGTTTGTCGTTAGCGGTAGATTGAGTAAAGTCTCTACCATTTCCACTTTGGTCTTTCCATTCGGAAACCGTTGCCCCATCATCTACTGATATAGAATCTGCTCTTAACCAAAGCGATAGCCCACTTTGTGGTATCTGTTGACCCCAACCCTTTACATCTAAATTACCAGAATATTTGTTCCAGTCCATCACATAAGTACCACCAAGTGGCCACATAGCATGAGCATCAGAGTGCTTAACTACACCAGTAACAGGAGCAGAACTCCAATTGAGAGCAGTCATATCTAGGTCTTTGAGAGTACGGCTTCCGAAGTTGTAAGCGCCTCTAATGTTAGTTCTCTGTCCTACTTCTCTATCAGTATGCAAACTGTGAGCCTCTGTTGACATAACTACATATTCACGACTTACTCCATCGTTAAGTTCCGCTACAGTATCTACATCTAGTCCTAGTCTAACATCATCTCTCGATACAGGTTCAGCACCTCTAATATCTGCGTTAACAGTTTCCGTAGCCTCACCAACATGTGCACTAGGCTTGAGTAGCCCATCATCAGAATCAAGGTCTACTCTATCACTGATGCCTCTTTCTATTTCACCTACTTGTAGTGTATTGTTACTAGGTCTAACCAAACCTTGTCCGTAGGCAGGTTCGGCTGTATTACTAGACAATACTATTCCACTAGCGTCATGTGTTTCACTGACAGCCATCAGTAAACTTTCGTTGAATACAGTAGGCCATCTACAGCCTCTTCCGTCTCCTCTGTCGCCTACTCTAAGCATACTGGCTGGATTAAACCAGTCCACTACACCCATGTTAGTAGCATCGTTGTTGACTGTATTAGCGTTACCGCTTTGTCTGTCGCTACCGTCTCCACCGAATAGGTTGTTAGCAGCAGGTCTATGCGTTACATTGGTATCTTTGTAAGCGTCTTCTGGGTCCCAAGATGGTCGCATACCGAACCCTCTTACAGGGAAACGCCTGACATCTTCACCACGAGTATTGCCCCACCAGTCTACCATATAATGACGATGAGCCCTAGCCAATTCTTCTATACCTTGACCTTCTTCGTCATTAGGGAACATTCGAGTTACAGTAGAAGCGTTTCTTACAGTTCTAACAGGACAGCCGAATGAACTAGTCATTCTTCTACCGTCACTATATCTAACTTGGCGACCAATTTGGTCTTGTCCCAGTAGACTAGAAACTTGAGTTATTCTTTCGAGAATACCAACATAAAGTGCATCGAAGTTAACATCTGCTTGAGCAGTATCAAATCCTACATAGTCCCAACCACCTGTCTTAGAATCTTGTTGGATAAGTGGACCGTTGTAGTAACCTAACATGGCTCTAGTATTTGCTACCTCTAGCCAGCCTCTTTCGTAAGGCGACCAACGAGGTCTGTTGTACAGTTGCCTTACGCCCATTCTGTACCCAAAGCACCTGTTTCTATCGTTAGGTAAACTCAGAGTGGCAACACCTGTACTGTCTTGGTAAGTTTCGCAATCCATACCAAAGGTATCGCTACCCCAACCTATCAAAGAGTGTCCGTAAGACTCTAGTCTACTAGTCGCTCCACCACCATGGCTACCGCCCGGCCACATTCCGAAGAAGTTGTATTTGTTACTTCCAGATGTACCACCTTGGTGATTAAGAGTACCATCACCGTCAGATAAAGCGTCTATTTGGGCGGCTGTATATACTTGACCAGTAGCGGCTGAGTCGTGAGGAGGGGCTATCCACTTCATTCCCAAAGCAAACGGACCCTTACTTGACACATAATTGAAATCGTGATAATGTATAGTTTCAAAGTGCTCAGGTACATGATTGTATGGTTTTTGGTCAACTGGTGTATCGGCAGCGCCTGCTTTAGTGTAAATAGACCTTGAAGCATCATCGCTATACCAAGTAAATGGCCTTCCTAGATTAGGATGCCACATCGAAAGGAATGCGTCTGCTGGGTGTAATGAGTTAGTGTCTCTGCTACCATTGGCTAACTGAGGTAAATTACGGGTAACTATGCTCGTATCAGAATCGAGGTACATTGATTCTGCACTTCCGTTATCATATGGTCTACTCAAAGTCAATATATCACCAATGGCTAAATTAGACCAGAAGCCAGCAGTTGCTGATGTATTGGCAACCCCGTTAAACTTAGTAGTTAATGACGGGTCACCGGTGGCAAGAGTACCGTGTACATTAGTATAAGGGGCAGTATACCTTACACCATTCTTGGTATATTCTAATACTTCTCCATAATAGGGTACTATTGGGAAGAGGTCTGCGTTATCTACTCTTATCTCCCCACTACCCTGAGCAGTAGCGATAACTACACAGTGAGGGTTCAGGCTTCTATTTCTCTTATGTGGTTCATAAATATCTAAGAAACTAGTAGGATAGCCTGCCAATGTTAACTGTGCACCTACAGAGCCATAAGATGCTCTACAAAACTCATAATAATTGTCTGGCTTATGCCATTCAAGATATCTAAATTTGGCAGCAGCAGCGGCAGCAGCCCCGTCTTTGTGAAGTATACTCCACCAAGGGATGTTAAGTGTTCTGCCGGGAGTAGAACTAGCAAACATTCCGGGTCTGTAAGGTAGGCTTCTTCTTGTAAAGTTAGGACTAGATGACTCTTGTACACCTAGAGGGTTGTATAGTGCTAATGGTGGTAAGTTAGTAAATTGGCTTCCGGGGTCAGGGTCTATGTCTAGTATTATTTCGTTGAGTATAACTTCGCAACCCCTTACATCCGCCATCATAGCCTCTGAAAGAATCAACGCATAAGCCCCTCTAGTATTCACATTCTTTTCTATAGCAATCACAGTGTTGACTTGTTGACCTGTCAACTCAGTTACTTTAGAACCAGACTCGCTCGGTGCTTTTACAGCATCGCTATGGTTTTGATGGAAACCTTTGAGTTGTTGTTTGAATACATTCGGCTGAATGATAATCTGATAAGCACCTACTTCCAGCGGGTCTGGGAAATGGTTATTGAGTGTGTAAGTAGCAGCCGCCTCTAATACAAGAGTATGACCACCTTGTGCATTTACAGCACCTGCGTTGTTACCTACACTAGCAGCCACACCATAACCTTCGTATTTGAGTTTAGTCTCTGTAAGTAAAGTAAACGCACCTCCATGTATGTCGCTAGGGCCGTAAGGGGCACTAGGGGTAGAGAACCATACCAACGGGTCTTTGCTGAACCCTTGTGTATCAACTGTATTAGTAGTGCTAGTTCTGTCAGCCTTGATTATACCTGTTAAGGAAGTAGACAAAGGTTCGTGAGTAGAACTTTTACAGGCTTGATGTAAGTCATATAGACTTTGGTAAGCAGGGTGAGCGTAGTGTCCCGGCATAAGTGCCATGGTAGGAGTAATGTAATGATGACCCATTCTCGGTATAGGCATAGGTGTCATTCTAGGTGCGCTGATTGCAGCCTGTGGAATTTTACCAGCGGATTGTGTCAATTCTGAAGTACTAGTAGGCAAAGCGCTGTACATTCCAAACCAATCTATCTTTTTCATATCTGGACTTGCACCACAGTATTCACTGTGGTCACGGAGTCTACGAGAAGCGAACATTCTGGTCGTACCAGCCGGTACATAATAAGACGGAACTACTTTTAGTCTTCCTAAAGCAAAATTATCTGTAGTGAACTGCTCAAAGTCAGGACTAAACACAACTTTGTTAGAACTAGTTCCAAAACCTTTCTTTGATGCTAAATGTGTGTAAGATGCAGTAACACCTTCGCCGGTTTCTGGATTATAGACTCTTAAGAAATACCTACCACCACTCAACTGGGTACTGTCTAACCAAATACTGGCATCTGGATTATCATTCACATCTATAATTCCGTCTGAAATATTAACACCAACAAAATCTAACTCTTGTAAATCATATCTGTGGGTCATAGTTGTTCCCATTCTAGTTACATGGAAATACAACGACCTGTCGTGAGGCTCGAATGAAGATTTGAGTGGGTTGTTGTCTGTATGGTCTTCCCAACCTTCTTTCTTAGAAGCCGGAAAGCCTAGTCTGGTGTTACTTTTAGTAAATGATATATCCAAGCCATCTTGACTCAAATGTTCCCAACCGTTGTTCTCCCAAGTAGGCCAAACTCTTGGTCCAGCATATTCATGACTGAACATCTGTCTTATCTGAGTTATATTTTGAGCAGGATGCTGTAAACCACCAGAGCCAACCGTTTCGTTTTGATAGCCCTGTATTCTGTCAAATCCTGACCTAATCACTATATTGCCCGGTATCTCGTCAGGATTAGGTAGTCTAATCTTTAGATTTGGATTAACACCTGCACCCGCTAGGGCAGGGGCTAGTCCTTCTATCTCTCTGTCACTGATATGCCTAAAGTCCATAATGACGGTACCGAAAGGAGAGCCGCCTTCTATACGATGCTCTTGGCCAGTATCATCTACTACAACCATACTTTCAAACTGCTTATGTTCGTTAGGGATAAGTAAGGCATTTCTTATTTCAAGAGGGTGCTGCTCGGCTAGTTGTGGATGTCCTAACTCTTGTGCTTGGATGATAGGGAACATAGCGGCGTTGGTTGTCTCAAAACTAAATCTAACATTACCTAGTATCTTTTCACCCACCATCTTGTAATTAGAGAATGTCAAAGTCTGACCTGACAAAGAACCACCAGTGGTAGGTACCGATAATTCAAATTCGGTATCGCTGGTAATTGAAGATACGAAAGCCCTTGCGGGTATACCTGTACCTGATACACCCATACCTAACTTAATACTAGAAGATACAGTAGGAACAGCGTGTGTTATGGTAGTACTGTTGTTGTAAGCACCGCTACCTACTGTAAATGACGCATCTTTTCTGTTTACCCAAGGAATCATACCGAGCCCTCTGGCATTGACAGCAGGCATAGTAAGACTGCCGCCATCCATTCGCTTCCAAACTACATGCTCTGGTAAAAAGTTTCTAGCCGCACTTCTTTTACTGTAGTAGCCGAACAATCCGGTATTACCTTGATTGGCACTCGATGATAGATAATGCGTTGCTCCAGTTATACCTATACATTCAGTTGCATAAGTACCTTGGCTTTCATGGAAACTATTTTGCGAAACAGTACTTTCATCCCAGAATAAATCGCCAGTAGGATATCTACAGGCATTGGCCCTAACCATATCACCGCTCTGTATAGTACGATGCCATTTGGCGTCGGCTGGTAAAGCATTACCGGCGGGATAGTCGCCAGCAACAACAGGTACGAATTGACTTTTGTGAATCTGTACTTCTACATGAGGACCAGCAGTAGCAGGTCCAACATATCTGTCTTTGTTGTGAACTTTAGCAGTGTCCCAAGCAACAGTACCGGCGTGTATAGACTCTCCTACACCCGCCAAAGTCAACATATCACCCGTACAAGTAATGCCGTCACGGTCAGCCTTAGCGACCAATGGTAGTTCACTCTCATGACTAATCACTATTAGGTGTCTACTAGATAACCCACTTACACAAAAGTCAGATACAAATGCAGCCGACAAACCGTCACCTGTCACTGGAGCAGGAGAAGAGCCGGCCAAACAAGTTTCAGCAGCGCCGTAAGGATTGAAACCTAAGAAAGGATGCCAAGCACCTAAACCAGCAGCATAGGTGTTACCAGTTATATCTAGTGAATTGAAGTAAGAATATCTCTCCCCATGCCAGCCTACTGCACCTACTGCTTTAGTTCGGTCTACTGCGTCTACATAACCGCTAAAGTGAACTTGAGTCATATGGTCTCTGGCCGAGTTTCCAGAATCATTGTTATATCTGTGAGTACCTGCTTTAGTCCAAACATAAGCCTCGTAAGTCGTACCTCCAGCAAGACTGGTCAAGTCTGTGTTATTGTGAGGGTTGACGAAATTAGTTTTGTTAGAGCCACCGGGGTTAATACCAAGTGTCAAAGTTAGGTTAGGTGCTGAATAAGATGTTGACACATAAGGTGCGTAATAAGCATTAGTTCCGTCACTCATCCTTACCCAACCATATTCAGGTAATTTGTCAAAACTACCATTGATGACTACAGTACCGGCAGCGCCGCCGTCTCCATCAGTTTCTTGATTATAACTCTGGACAGTTGCTTTGACCCAACCATATCTATCCTGCTTGTGAGCATTCTGCATTGAGGGCATAAATGTACCACCCATAGCCTTGAGCGGGTCTTTACCGGGGAATGTATTAATTGAAGCACTAATAATAGTAGCCAATTCTTCTGCGTTCTGAACACGAGTTGCATCGACTATGACTATGTTTTCATCAGCAGCCTGATTAGTAGGTGTACCGCCGTAAAAGCCCAAGTAAGCCTCTGCTAACAAGCCACAAGGTCTGAAAACTGTAGGGTTCTTAGCAGCCCCGCTACCATTAGCAATTCTAGCAGCAGTACCAGTAGGGTGGTCAGGGTTTTTACTTACATGGTTATCTAAGAAATGACCGCCCGGATGATATCCACCATCCATGTGCCAAACAGCAGCAGACCGCCTAGTTTTAACGAAGTTAGAGCCACCTATGGTATTCGCAGCCCCTCCGCCAAATCCTACAGGGACATGATTAAACGGATGGAAATGCTTGGGCCTAGCAGATGCAACTGCACTACCTTCGTAATAGAAAGCCTTTACATTTGTTTGGTCGTAACTTTTAGTAGCACTAGCATCTTCTGACGGGAAACCTTTGGTAGGTTGCCAGTTCATAACATAATTAAACGCAGTCTCGTTGTTTTTCTGGAAGAAAGTAGTCATAGGTAAGTGAGCCAAAGCGCTACCTCTGTTGAAACCACTATGCTCAGTCAAATCACCGTTAGCCAGTTGATTTGGTAGGAATGTATCTTTAGTCGCATCGTTGTTGTAATGAATAGGTACTGCGCTGTAACCATTACCTGTTGTAACTATATCAGCACCCTGTGGCTCATGTGCCGCTGTATTGTGAGGGAAAGCCTGACCCGGACCAAATATCATGTAGGTGGTTTGGTTATTTGTATCCCCCGATGAACTATATCTAGCGTGAGGATGAGCGAATCTAAGAACTATTGGACTGGGGATGTTTACACTGACTGTGTTTGTGCCGTCAGTGTAATCTATTCCTGTCACTTTAGCGTTGGCACCTTTAGCCATGTCGAAGGTAAGTATAGCATCTTGGTTGAAGAAAGGAGGATGATTCTGACCTTTGTGTTGGTCAAGATAAGGTGTACCGGGGAACATAGCCAGCATAGCGTTGGTATCGAGTAGTGCGTAAGAGCCAGCCACCTCTCCTATATTCTGCATCCCAGCGCTACCTGTCGGGCCAGAAGAATAAGGATGGGTATAGAATTCGCCGTAATCGTTTTGCGTACCGTCGTTTATGTCGACAACCGCACCGCTAAATCCACCACCGAAGTAGAGAGGCACCCAGTGGTCTGGGCTATCTCTGCCACCACGGAAGTAAAGGAATGGACTAGATTGTTTGCTACCTGCTCTTCTAATACCATCTGTTTTGATAGCATTGTAAGTGTCAGCGTATCCTTTGAAAATTATATCACTAGCCGATGGTGTAGACCAATTAGAAGAACTAGCGTTGCCTACATAGACGACTCTAGTAACACAGGCTGAGCCGGGCTCACTTCTTACTGTAGCGTATTTATCAGAACTGTATCTAATCAAGAAAGGCTCACCCCAACTGACTGCATTGTTACATGCAAGTTTACCAAACAAAGCCCATGTTTGACCGCCTGCTACATCTATGTTAGTAGTTCCACTAGCGGCACTTATTAACGCAGATGGTGAATCAATTCTAGGTATAATCCTATCACCGGCTACATCAATGAAGTTTTCACCTCTTAGATTTCTTTGCCAGATTGTAGTATCGACTATGTTGTTTTGGCTATCGACTAGCACAGGGGTAGCCGTATTTGCATTCGCTCCTCTATACTTGGTTGTAATTTGAAGTATAGTAGAAGGTATGTAACCAATGTCTAAGCGAGTACCTGCATCCATTTCACTTGTGGATAAACCACCAGTGTGTTTACTACTTACCGCAGCATCAGTCGAAGCACCGTCAAGTAAACCGAAGTCTTTGGTTCTGTCTACTTCAAACAACTTACCTAGAGGCGTTTTGTTGTCAGCCATTGTCTTTATTCTAATAGCGGTAGGGCTGACACCCCATTCGCCTAATGTTTTTCCATCAGGAGCAAACATATGAGTACAGTCGAAACTAGATGCTTCTACACCTTCTTGCTCAGAGTTTGATGAGTTAATAGCATACTCTACAGCGGCAGCCATTACTTCGTCAGTTAGTAGACAAGTAAAGTTAATTCTCGGACTGAGTATTAGACCCGGCCCACCGTCTACTATCTCGGTTACATTTGTAACACCGTAGAAAAAATGCTTGTTAGATGTGCCACCGGCTTTAGCGAAATGAGAGCGGCTAGTATAGAATGTAGTCATACCTTGGTCTCCGCTAGTTCCAGCATCATCGCTTAACTGCAACATACCAGATTCTGGAAAACCAAGATAACCTAATATATCTGGATGAGAAAAAGAGCCTCCATTATGATAAGGGTCTGTTAGTACAACTTCAAGTGTAGTTCCACTAAGTGTTGCAGTAACATGCACACCTACATGTGGACTCGGATAATTGTTCCATAAGTTACCTTTGAAAGGCTGCAAAGTTCCACCAGTCAATTCTCCGCAGACTTCACCTTTACCAACCATATGCTTACCTATGGTAAATCCACCTTGACCAACATCTCTATCATCAAAATGAATGACAACTTCTTCATCTAATGTAGGTGGTAAGTAGGTATTGTCGTTAGCGAAACTCTCACCAAACTGTCTGTAAACAAAACGAATGGTATGATTGTCTCCTCTATGGTCAACCATTCTTATGCCATAAAGCGGCGACTTGCCGATATTCTGCTTTTTCATATCATCTTGGGGTATGTATCCGCCAGTCGTACCAACTGTAGTCACAGTCATTGAATCGGCTGAGTTAGCAGCATTACCGTATTTAGTTCGGAAATTAGCCTGTGTGCCATCATTATCGTAGCCCCATTTACTTACATCAGGTGCCCAGCCCGGTATACCTGCTTGGGTTAAGCCACCAAAGTTAATTCTGGCTTTGGCTCTGGTACCCACTCTTAACCCGTCTACTAAGGTAGAGGAAGGGCTCTTAGTTTCAAATGATTCGTTAAGTAAAGTATTGCTATTTCTACCACTGACTAATTCTATATTAGCATCGGCTAATATTCCCGGACCAACTATGCCGTCTGCTCCTAGATTGAGATTGTTTATGAATGGGTCACTAGGGTTTTCTGGAGGTAGGTGCTCTTTGAGTGTAGTAATAGGAGCAAATGGTCTACCGAATCTGTTGATAGGCATAGGGGCTGGATGCATGTTTTCACCAGTTACCTCGTCAGGCTGGCACCAGTAATTTCTGAATCTACCACCGTGACCAATAAGGAACTGAGGTCTGTAAGGGCTCTGTGCCTTACTACTGTCTAACCAAGTACAGAAGTTTCTTCCAGCAGCACCCGGAACTGTTGAATGTATTACTATGGAAAAGCCCGGATTATCTTCTGAATCAAGTACTACTCTTCCTAAATGCGCTCTTACATAACCCATGTGAGTACCACGGTCATGACTAGAGAAGGCCTTGCTTGTATCCCAGAATGGAGCAGGGTCGTGAGTAGAGGCGGTTGCTGCAAAGTCAGCATGAAGATGAGTGGCAGTAGGGTCTGTGTTGCTACTGTAAGCGTTTGATTTAGGACCGGGGCTGGTCAAGTCAAACTTTGAGCCATCGCCTAAGAATTGGTCATTCGGTCTACGAGCGTGTGTCTTACCATTTTTGGCACCGGCTTGATTGATTAGCCTAACTACTTCTCTAGCAGCAGACTCTATGTTAGTCACACCGTCTTTGAGGCGCACTTCTCCTAAATCAACAGTAAGTCTTCTAACGAAGTCCATTTGGTTCCAATGGTTTAGGTACTGTAATCGACTTTCATCGTGAAATGTCAAATCAAGAGTGGTGTTTCTTATACCCTTCATAGCCAAGAAAGTAGGTATTACCCTAGTACCGTCAGGTGTATCAAAGAAAGTAGATGATTCTCTACTAGTCGAGTCTATTATCTGGTGGTCGGTAATTGAATCGCTAGCAGATGCCACTGCTGGATTAGTCCTAACACTGTAACTATCTTTGGCTATATTGCCCAGCCCACCTACATTGTGTTCGGACAAGCCGCCGGTTACACTTTTATTAACATCAGAAGCATGTGCGTAACTGGCTTCTATAAAGTCTGATTTTTCTGTAGCGAGTAGTAATTTATTTTGACTAGGGAAACCTGCCGCTACATCTAGTTGAGAACCTGAGCCAGCAACTGAATTCACTATGGTACCGGCTGCTGTAGTGGTTACATCTGAACCTATTTTAGCGGCAGCGGGGCTAGATTGTACTTGCATATGTAAATCTTGGAATGCAATAAATTCACGGTCATGACCTACATCGTACAGCAGTATCCTAACAAAGTCATCAGTGCACTGGTAAGGGTCTAAGTAAGCAACTACTGGTACAATTGCATCAGTGTCCAAAGCCTCGTAATTTAACACAATTGTTTTATTGATATGTTGAACTAGATTCTTAGCAGTTTCTATACAAGTATTACCGATTAAGAAGTTCTCTAAAGGTATGCTATCTCTAGGGTTATTGTTAAGCGTACCTTGTCCACCATTGAAGCCAGTCCATACTTCTGCTTCGTTTAGCGTTCCCCGACTCTTACAAAACAAACCTTCGATTGCGTGAGGGTTAGTATAGTGCATGTTCATCCATACAGTATCACCTTGTCTTAGACCGCCGGGGCAATAAGGATGTGCCCAAGCCCTATTGAGGAATGTTTCTAACACTTGAGGATATGTAGCGTTTCCGGGTATAACATGTAAATCTTCGACATATATTTCGTCACCTACTGCGGGCGTAAACCCACTGTCGGGGCTAACAATCGTGAGTACATTGTCTACTCTGTTATCGTAAAATCCACGATTGACTGTTCCGCTTCCGTTCCTAAATGCAACTCTGAATTTATAGTTAGAGTTAGAAGAACTGATAGGAAACAAACTAGCATCGTCTAGCGTAAGAGATGTAGCGGGACTTCCAGTTACAGCGACAACTGTTGCTCTGGGTCTTTTACTGATTACTTTAGGAAGGTGGGGGTTAGTCGAAGGACCTGCTTTCAATTCAATAGCACTTACATACTGTTTGAGCCCATAATCTGTGTTACCACCTTGAGTCATTACATTTGACCTATCATAATAGAATGACCTGCGATTCTCATAACCTGCACTGATAAGGCTAGGATTATCAGCGATACTGTTGTAATTCATATCTTGATATCCGGGTGCTGGAGTAAGATGTGCGCCTACTTTGAGGTCACGGAAGAAATTTTCACTGGCTATAAAGTCATCACCATGAGCGCCAGCAACTTCTAAATAATGACTGGTAGTATTTCTTGCATCGTATATTACCCACTCGCCGTTTGGTAAGAAAGCCCTACGATACCTAGCACCTCCGCTAATACCTGCTACATCTGTAGCCGGTGCAGTAGGTATAGGGAAAATGTTAGCGTCTTCGACATATATCTTATGTCCACTAGTAGTATAGGGCTGAGTAACCTTAGTACCGCTGCGATGTGATTTGTTTTGAATAGAATAAGAAAATGGGCCAAATATCTCAGGGTCTTGCGGGGAAATCGAATCTGGTCTTCTACCTACAGGGTTAGGACTCCAAGAATGCGCTGTATGAGTAGCGTCTACATGCAGTTTCATACTGTTGTCTGGTCCGGGGAATATACCTTTGTCGGGATTATCAAAGAAGAACTCCTCAAACAAAGGAATCTCAACCAAAGCCCTAGTACTGGCGTATTGCGTACCTAGTTGGTAGTCGTGCTGAACAGTATCTAAGGATTGAAAAAGCCTATCATTAATGGTAGTTCCATCATTACACATTGACTCTTCACTAAACTTGTCGTCTACATGCAGTACACTACCTTTTGTTATACCAGTAGCGGTTATCCAGTTTGCGAAAGTATCTGATTCACTACCGTCTGCTTGTAAGAATTTACCTGTCCCTAATTGGCTACCCGATGCAAATGTGAACACATCTCCTGTTTTACTAGCGTATTCAGCACTAGCAAACTGAATTTGCTCTCCTTGATTACCAGTCATTTCTAAATATATTCTACCTGTTTTAGGGAAACAATATGTACCCCATGACTGTAAATCGGTAGCCTTGTTGTTAAGAGGCAAGACCGTAACAGTGGTAGAAGAAGTAGCGCTGACGGCTGTTTGACAATCTCTTCGAGTGTTCCACGCTAGTCTAGCAAGTGGACTTGGGTCCCATGTCTCCTTGGTGTTAATCGCACCTTGACCTGCGCCTCCAAGAGTAATTGCCACTACTGGTGCACCCGGCATAATCTCTTTGACAATATGAGAATCTGGACTTGCAGAACCCTTTACACTGACAGTAGATGATGCAATGTCACTGAGCAAACCGTGCGCTCTAAGTACAGTGTTACCGTCATTATCATTTCCAAATGACAGCACTCTACCTTTAGATGACAGATGCTCGATAGTAATATGATTACCAATACCTTTGTCAGTAACTACCTTCGATAACTGAGCAAAGCGACTCCTATTACAAGGCTGTACTACTAAACTAGTAACATTCTTTCTGGACTTATGCTCAATGATATCAAAGTATTCGTGTACAATTGTACTTTGGTTAGTACTACCTCTACCCGCAGACTGAGGCTCTATGAATAATTCATCATCATCTACTACAGCGTCAGCGATGCCCGCTCCTATAGTGACGCTGTTAGTAGTAACTGCTGTGACTATACCTAGTAGTTTACCATTGGCTTTGTAGATATTATCATCAACTGCAATCAGTTGGTTAGCGGTGCCTCCATCAACGGACATAGCAGCCGTAGTAGATGCCGAATAACCACCGGAGTTATTTATTTTTAAACCAATTCTTCCTCTACTACCGTTACTTGCTTTTCTAAATTTAACACCAGCGACCTCAGAAAAGTCATCTGTTCTAACTAAATTAGTCTTTACTAAAATCTTATGGAAAACAGAAGACCTAGAGGCCAGTTCAGATTGAGCGACGCTTATCGCTTGGGGGGTAGTTTGAGGAGTGTCAGTGCTGGACTGAGGTAAATAATTAGTAGGGCACAGGCTCAAGTTTAGTTGGTCTTCACCTACTATGCCCTCAGAGTCTTCTCCTTCTAAATGACCATCTTCAAACGGGAACAAATCAGGTGTATCAAAGGTAACTAATCCTCCGGGTGCTACTAAAGCAAGTGGTCTGATAGCCATGGAATCTCTCATCAAATCTATGATTCGAGTAGTACCTGTAACAATAGTACTGACATCAGGTAAGGTTTTACTTACTAACAACTTAGGAGAGCCGTCTGCTAGTTTAACTATTGCATTGTTAACAGCAGCGGTATTGAAACTACTATTGTTAGGGGTTGCTGAAAACACTATTGTCTTAGCAGAATGGCTTATCTTAGCAGTTTGATTAGTAGCACTACTAAACGGTTTATGCCCATCTATAGTTATCTTTTGGGCAGGGATTACTGCGCTGTCTGTACCAAAAGACTTGATACTCTGTAGAGTTAGTGTCGCTGTTGATATATTAGCAGTGAGCCTAGAAGTTGCACCGATATTGAAATGTTCACCAGTTCTATCTATAGCATTGTAGTGAATCTGTACAAACGGTGCATAATCATAAGTTTCTAATTCCGGTAGTATTAGTGTAGCAATTCTACTTTCTATAGAAGGTATGACTGCTTTGATATTTGTGTTTGAATCGGTAGAAGAAATAGATTTGAGTAAGAAAGGCTCTGTATCGAATTGTGGTCCACCTAATGCTAAAAGTCCCCTTTGGCTTTCATCTATATCAGCCATACCATTTTCCACAAAGGTAGATACTCTTGAAGATGATACTACATTGCTTAACGCCACTGGTCCGTGTTCGTCGAAACTAGACACTACTGAGTTAACGGGAATAATATCTTTGATGTTACCAAATTGAGGAATGAAAGTAGCCGTTACTACATCACTACCTGCATCTAGTTTCTTTTCTACTATATGCGATTCTGTAGGAGGTAATGCTCCCATGAACGGATGACTGGTTACATGGTTGAGTATGTGCCTACCACTGTGTCCTATCAAGAACTCTTCACCCATGTTAGTCGTACTCGCTGAAAACTGGTTGTATTCGTGAGAGTCAACTGCCATACTCATTGAAAACATTAAGCCGTGATTTTCAAAGTCACTTTCGTCTATGATGACCTGACCTTGCCTTTGTGAAAACTGAGTACCGCTACCTTGTGGCTGGAACACATTACCATTACCGCCGTCTACAAGACAGTCGCCTGTAATAACTACGAACTCACCAGCGTCGTGAGCCATTAGCAATCCTCTTCGACCAGTACTAGATGCAGCAAAATCAAGGTGAATAGATTCTACTACTATGTTACCAGTACTGCTGTCTATAGAAATTAATCTAACTCTTTCAGGGGCTTTGTTAGTAGGCTTACCCGTTTTTGAATCATAACCTAAAGGATTTATCAATAGGTTGTAAGGTACCTTCGGAATAGATATATCACTAGTAGAAGTCGCTGCATATTTCTTTACTGTGTAATTACCTTGGTTATAGTCATCTGCTGCACTAATAAAGTTAACAAAAGTTTTACCAGTTTGTCCGGTTAACTCTTCAATCAACGCTGCGGCTGCGGTAGAACCTATAGAGATTGTAGATTGGCTGGTGCTGGCTGTCAAAGCAGGTGTAGCAACCCTTGTAGCAATAGGGTCAATTGGCTCTTCAAATCGCCAAAGTCCGAGAGTACTGTCGCTTTTTATTGGAGCAAAGTCGCTTCTACCAGATGGCAGAGCGCCTGCTGACAGATGTATAGTTTCAAGAGTTCCTCTGAAATCTCCACCTCTACCTCCTAGGAACATCTGGCTTTGTTGTGGAACTAACTGGTGCTCTTCTTCTAAGACCTGTTCTACTAACAAATCACCATTGACATGCATACTCAGAATCTTTCTGTCGAATGTGACAGTGACATTGAGCAACTCCCTAGTACCGTCGGTAAATGCACTGACATCGTTAGAGTCTACGCTAGACCCTAGGTTAGAGCCAGTTATGACTGAATTGACTGATGGGAAGAGTATACCATCCCAATAGGCTAATGTTCCGTTAGCCTTGTTGACAGGCTTTGCACTTGTCAATGTGTAAACAGAATCCCTACCAGTGTTTTTGTTTTGTAACCTAACCTCAAAAGAAGCAGGTGCAGGGCTACTAGGAGAACCTACGCTCAACCTCATCATATTGTCTTGTTCAAATATAGTTCCTCCAGAATCTGGAATGAACCATGTCTCTAGTGTAAATGAGTTCATTGTTGCAGGTAACCTTTTCCTTTCTCCACTAGGCTTACCGTGTAGACTAGCGTTGTTGGTAGGTACGAGAACGCTATCGCTGATACCGTTGAATTTCAAACCGTATCCAGCATTAATTAGTAAACTCATATCATACACCTATCACATAATCGGAGGCTAGTAACTCAAGGTCAAACGCATAGTAGTTGTTCCCAGCATCATAACGCACATG
>Ga0070747_1000549_pt1 | contig 18328 bp, 14 predicted proteins | sample VirMetDEL_Mar_31_FD_77321 | JGI IMG/M metagenome (GOLD analysis project Ga0070747, IMG submission 77321) | Aqueous microbial communities from the Delaware River and Bay under freshwater to marine salinity gradient to study organic matter... | ecosystem: Environmental > Aquatic > Marine > Coastal... | reverse complement strand
CGGGCTCGCTAACAGTGGGAGATGGAACATCTACAGATTTAAAACTTTATAAAGACGGTAGTAATAACTGCTTTATTGAGCAGCGAGGCTCTGGCGGTTTAGAAATATCGGGCATATATGGCAAGTTATCTAACGAATCGAATCAAGAATTAATTTCTTGGGATACCGATAATGCGGCTTTATCTTGGCGTGGTGCTTCTGGCGCAGGAATTAAACTCAATACCAATGAGACAGGCATAAACGTAACAGGAATTATTGACTGTGACGGCTTAAAAATGGATGACGGTCAGTACGCACAGTTTGGTACAGGTAATGACCTAAAAATTTGGCATAGTGGAAATAATAGTTTTATTCAAGAGTCTGGCGTTGGACAGCTAGTGCTAACCACAACCAACGGCTCCGGCATTTATGTTGAATCCGCTGGTGAAGCAATGGGTCAGTTTGTTTCAAACGGTGCAGTAAATCTTTATCACGACGGCGTACAAAAGTTTGCCACCACAGAGACAGGCATAGACGTAACAGGTACGGTTACTGCTGACAGTTTAGCTATCCAGCCAACTAGCGGCGCTGCTGGTGCGTCATTGACAAGCACAACAGGACAATCTGTGTTTACGGTGCAAAGCACTTTTGACGGAAATGAGGTTGATGAAGTAGCTGGTATTGAGATTGGCGCTAAGAGCCTGTCGTTTATAGATTTAAAAACACCTAACTCTGATGATTACGATTTGAGAATATATCATTCAGAGCTGGCAAATCACTCAATGATTAACGCCCTAAACGAAGACTTATTTTTGAGGTCAGGCGGCAAAGTATCATTACAACACGCTGGGGCAAACACTAAGCTAGAAACTACAGCTACAGGTATAGACGTAACAGGTACAGTTAATGCTGACGCTATTAAATTCACTACTGACGCTACTGATAACGCTAAGATATTTATAGAGTCATCGGGTGGGGAGCAAACATCATTAGTAATCCAATCTAAAGATAATCTTGACGACTTTATAATTCTTAGACACCACATAGCTAATGTAGGCGAAGTAGATATTTTAACGACTAGGGCTGTGGGAGCTACTTTTAGAGGGGATCTTAAATTTAAACCCCAGACAGGAAATCCCACAGGAACATTTAGCATAAGTCAACTTGCTTCAGGTAGTGGTCTTATACAGCAAGTAGGTGACGGCAATATTTTAATTAAAGGCCAAGAAGGCTACGTACAAAACAATTCAGGAGATGCTTTAGTGCAGTGGGGCGCTAGTAATGTATCTCTTCACTGGAGAGGGGCGGGTGCTACAGGCACTAAGTTAGTTACAACAGCCACAGGCATAGACGTAACAGGCACAACTAACACCGACAACTTAACAATCAACGGCGCACAAGGCTCCGACGGTCAGGTATTAACATCTACAGGCTCCGGAGTTGCTTGGGAAGATGCGGCTACCGGTGGTGGTGGATCTGTAACAGCCGTAACAGGTACTGCACCAATAGTTTCTTCTGGAGGCACAGCACCTGCAATTTCTATAACGCAAGCAAGTGGATCTACCAATGGATATTTGTCTTCAACGGATTGGAATACATTTAATAATAAAGGAGGCGGAGTTGGAACTTTAACGGGCGTTACAGAAGGGGCTGCGATAGATATAAACACCGCTAACGCTGCGTCGCCTACAATCTCTGTAGACCTATCCGAATTACCTGTAGAAACCGATGACTTAGTAGGCTCCACGGATCATTTAGTTTATTTAAATAATGGCAATCAAAAAAGAATTCTGGCTAATAATGTAAACTTATCAGCCTTTAACAATGATGTTGGTTGGACAAACAATACTGGCACAGTAACAAGCGTGTCAGGTGGAACAGGTATAACCGTAACTGGCGGCGGGACATCCCCATCTGTATCTATTACAAGCGACAGTATAGGTGCTACTCAACTTAATGTTACAGGTAACGGAGCAGCAACTGATTTTCTAAGATCAGATGGTGATGGGACTTTTACATGGGCAACGCCCCCTGAAACTGTTTACACCGCAGGAGCAAATATCTCTATTTCTAATGGTAACGTCATAACGAACAATGGTATACGGTCGATTAATGCAGGGAATGGAATATCAGTAAGCACTTTTACGGGCGTAAACACACCTACAATAGGTATTCCGAACGGCGGCGTTAATTCATTAATGCTTAACCTTCCAAATACTAACCCCGATACTTCCAAGTATTTGCGTTCTGATGGCAGCAATGGGTTTGTTTGGGATGAGCCTACTGATACAGATACTACCTATTCTGCGGCTGTTGGTGGCGGCCTTAACATGACAGGCAATCAGTTTAGTTTAGATATTAACACCTTAACAGAAAGCACTGATGATTTTAGCAATACCGCTGATAGGTTGGCAATATACGATGGGTCAGCAAATGACACACGCAAAATAACTCAGGGTAGACTAGATGTATCACATTTTTCTAGAAACAACGCACTCTGGGCGGGTACAAATGTTAATAGCAGCGCCTTTGGTGGGCTTGAAGGAAGATACACAATCTTCAATAACAATGTATATAGGACTGTTTCGACAGGAGGGGGTGCCCTTCAGGGAGTATGGAATTTCATTTTAATAGGTTCTGCGGATTTATTATTCTTCGCTAGTAATAACAGTCAATATTATGTAACTACTGATACGGGGTCTATTATTGGGCCGAAGACTTCTGGAACAGTGACTATCAAAGCAGGATCAAAGGCAACCATAGTGGGGTACGGTGTTGGCAATGGGACACTTATATTTTCAGGAACTAACATAACTACTACTTAACTTTTTAGGAGAACAATTAACATGTCAGAATTATCAGCAGGCGTATCATATATTTCAAAATCTCTTCGTTCAGGAGGCCGTGGAGTTATCCAAGTAGCCGACTACAATACTACTGTATATTTATATGGAAGTATCAATGGCACAGATTGGGCAAGCATAGAAACTTTATCGGCTAATCAGATTAAAGAAGTAGTGCTTTGCCCTTACTTCCGATTTAGTTCTAGCAGCACAGACTCCTCAGTAACTACTGGCACTGGAACGACTAAGGTTTTTATTTCGGAAACTCGTGACCGATAAGCGGAGAAAGTAAATGAGTAAAAAACGCTGCAAAAGAAATACTAAAAAGGCTTTAAAGTCTCTTCAAAAAAAGAACCAGCAAAGGCTTAAAAAATATGGCGGTGGGTTGGGTGGCGGCTCTCCGTTTAACAATTTAGGCACTTTAAATTTCAGCACCGAGGGTCTTGGCGGGATAAAACAGTTTACAGAAGAGGAAAAGCGTAAGGCGGAGGAGGAGGCTGCGTCACAAGCTGCGTCTGAAGCAAATGCAGCAGAAAGAGCAGCAGGTGAGGAATCTACTCCAACGACAACAGAACCAACAGAACCAACAGAACCAACAGAACCAACAGAACCAACAGAACCAACAGAACCAACAGAACCAACAGATCCAACAGATCCAACAGATCCAACAGATCCAGACAACACTGATAATTCAGATACCAATACAGGAAATAATATGTCTTCAGAATTTTTAGCTAAGCCGGAAGAGGGGCGAAGGAGTGCTCTAAATACAGAGCTTCCTAAAACCCTTACTGATCAAGAAAAGGCAGATTTTTATAGTGGGCCACCTGTAGACATACGGCAAAATTTACCAGATCGTCCTGATGTACTAGATGCTACGGCGGGCGTAGTAGGCGCTGACGTTGAATCGGCAATTACTGGCACTGAAGATGTTGTTAAATTAAAAGCAGGTGATGCGGTTAAAGCTCAAGTAGGTAAGGCGGCCACAGGCGTTGTTTCTACAGCAAATAATGCACAACAAATAGATGCGCCTACTTCAATGCGAGCTGCTACCATTCAAGAGACATCGAGTGATTTTAAATTAAAAGAGGAAGCAGCTCAAAAGTTTGCATCTGATCCTGAAGTAGTGGCCGAACAAAAAGCACTAAAGACTCTACAACGATCAATCGGAACCTCTCCAGAGGCTGTGGCGCTCAGGGCGCAACTAGCAGCCGATCCTCAAAATAGAGGGCTACAAAAAGAATATGAGGCTTTATTCCAAGAGGTTACAGATAGAGGCAAAATTTTAGGGGACAAACAGCAAGAAGCAATAAATGCAGCAGGGACTGTTGAAGGCGCTCAGGGTGAGTTAAGCGAAGGGGCTACGGCAGCCACGCCAGAACAGATAGAACTAACGGAAAGGGCTGAGGCTGCTGAGCGAGACACACAGGCCGAACAAGAGGCTCTGGCAGAAACAGTTGACTTTTCTATCAGCGAAGATGCTTACGTAGATAAAGTAACAGGCGAAAAAATTACTGTTGCATCTACACCTGAAGCTGAAGCGCAGCAGCGTGAAGCAATCTTAGGTGAGCCTGTGCCGGACGGTGAGGCTGCTAAAGTTATGAGCATGTACGACTTTGCTCAGGCGCAACAGCGTCGAGAACGAGGTGATGCTGCCCGTAAAAAAGTTACTGACGAGCTGACTGCTCAAGGTATGCTTCCAGATGAAATAGCTCAGGAGCTTTTAGATAACCCTGCACGATTAGCTGCTGCAATGGAAGATCAGCCTGATACAATTAAAACAGCTTTGTCAGGATTATCTGAAGAGGCTTTAATGTCTACGCAGATGGAATCGTTAATGGCAGGCATGGACGATGGTAAAGTTCCGGCATGGGCTAGGCCAGCTCTAGCGTCTGTAGAGGCTAACTTAGCTCGACGAGGCATGTCTACATCTACTGTAGGTCGAGATGCTCTGTTTAATGCAATTATTCAGAGTGCTATACCTATTGCTCAAAGCAATTCTCAAGCTATTCAGGCTGCTACGGCGCAGGATAAAACCTTGGCTGGGCAGTTCTTAATTAAGAATGCTGAGTTTGCACAGCAAATGGAACTTGCTAACATGAGCAAAGACCAGCAAATGAATCTGGCAAATCTTTCTGCATTAAACCAAGCAAGCGCTGATAACTTAAATGCTGCACAGCAAACAGAGTTAGCTAATCTTAATATGCGAATGAATACCAATTTAAAGCAAGCAGACATTGCAGCACAGATGGGTGTAGCTCAACTTAATGTTGATCAACAAAGAGCTATCAATAACGCAATGATGGTTGCTCAAGTTGATATGTCAAAATTCACAGCAGAGCAACAAACAACGCTAGCTAATAGCAACTTTATGCAAACTATGGTGTCAAACAAGTTTAATGCTGACCAGCAGGCTACTCTACAGAATGCTACAGCGATGGCTAACTTAGATATGGCCACAGCCGATCAAAGAACTAAAGTAGCTATTAGTAATGCAAATAATTTCTTACAGATGGATATGTCAAATTTAAATAATGAACAACAAGCAGCAATGCTAACAGCCCAGAATGACCAACAGCGTTTATTATCAGATACGGCAGCAGCTAATGCAGCTAAACAGTTCAATGCTTCTAGTCAAAATCAAACAGATCAATTTATGGCTAGCTTAGGAGCACAGATTGATCAGTACAATGCTTCAGCGATTGATGCTATGGGTAAATTTAATGCCTCTGAAGCAAATCGAATGGAGGCTTTAAACACAGGAAACGAGCAGCAGATGGAAATGATTAACGCACAAATGGCTACAGACGCTAATAAATTTAATGCGACTAATGAGCTTCAACGTGACCAGTGGAATGCAGCTAATGCCCAAGCAATCGAGCAGGCTAATATGGCTTGGAGGCGATCTTCAAATACCGCAGAAACAGCAGCAGCTAATGCAGCTAATCAACAGAATGTTCAAAACTCTTATAACTTATCAGCCTTAGAACTAGGGCAGATGTGGCAACAACTACGTGATGAGTCTACATACATGCGTACAGCCTATGAAGCTCAAGAGCAAAGAGTCGCACAACTATACGCTACTGTAATTGGTAATGAAAACGCAACATCAAAAGATGCTAAAACTAGCACCGCTAATTTGTTGACGACAGTTAATAGTATTTATAATAAGTAGAGGAAAATAAAATGGGATTTTTTAGTAAAGCGTGGAAGTCAGTTAAAAAGGTTATTAAAAAAGTAACACCAAGAAAACTTTATAAATTTGCAAACAAAATAGGTAAAAGCATCAGGGGTGCATTTCAAAAGTTTGGAAAGTTTATGGGTAAAATAGGTATCTTAGGTCAAGTAGCTATGATGTTTATAATGCCGGGGGTGGGGGCAATGCTAGGTAATTTGTTCCAAGGTGTTGTAGGTGTAGCAGGCACAGCAGCTACAGCGACTACAGCAGCTACAGCGGGCAGTGGTTTGTTAGGCTCTAGCTCTGCGCTTTTAAATGCTGCGGGTAACGTACTTAAAACTGTAGGCAATGTAGTAAGTAAAGGACGTAATATTTTTAGTAACATTACTAAAGGTGTTACAGAAACTTTAGGTAACTTTGCTAAGACTGCAAGCAATAAAGTATTCGGCACTAGCTTTGATGCAGCAGCTAATTTTTTTGGATCAGGTGTTGATTCGGCGTGGAGTAGAAGCACAGGAGAATTATCTAGGTTTCAAAACCTCAGTAAGGGTCAAGGTTTTTTTGATAAAATAAAAGACGCAACAGGCGCAATCGCAGAAGAGTCGGCAAAAACAGGAGTTATGCCAACCTATGATTCAGTCGGATCAAGAGTGGATGCAATTAAAGCGCAAATGAATTTACCAGAAGCCGTTGCTGTTCCGGAAGGAAGCTCGATGTTAGCAGGAGATATTTCTCAGAACTTAAACGTAGAAGGTTTGGAAAGTAAATTCTCAGCCACAGACTTAGCAAACCAAGCTGACGCTCTAAAAAGTTTTAGCCCCGAACAATGGGAAGATTTTGGTTTTACAACTAAGGGTCTTAAAGGCGACGTATCTTTTAAAATAGACGGAACAAAATATTACACACCAGAATTAAATTTTAATCGTTTTGCAGAGCAACAAAACTTTTCTGCTAAAGCTTTTAAAGGTTTAAATTTTAATAGAGACTATAGTGGTAGTTTATTGTCTCAAGCTAAGACGGCGATTGTTGAAGCGCCAAAAAACTTAGGAGAAAAAGCAATAGAAACGGTAAGCAGCGCACCCGCCGATTATCTTGAAAGCGAAATACAAGGTAAGATAGCCGAGGAGACAGCCCCTACAAGTTTGGTTCCTGACGTTTACAATGATCAAAGTAGAACTGTTTCCTCTGTCCCTACTTTTGGGCAGCTTCAAATAGGCAATCAAAATGAAGGCTTCGGCTTAACTCCAAACTCTTTTGAAGTTAATCAAAACTATTCTACGGCTAACCAATCTGGGCCTTGGGGCTATACACAGTATCTTGCTAATACATACGGTCAAAGAATGCAGTCTTTTGGTACTGGTCAACAAATCTCATACGCATAACGGAGAATATAAATAATGAATCCAATGGAAGAAGCAATTACGCAGGTACAAAATAGCCCACCCTCCGCTGCTATTGCTGGTCAATCATTAACTAATGACCCAGAAAACCCGCAGCCTTTTGAAAGGCCGCCGGAGTTTGTTGAGTTGCCAGATGCCTTAGAATTCCTGTGGTCTAGTTTAATTGAGCAAGAAACTTATGCAGGTATTATGCGCTCATTAAATGATGGCGAGCCTGTAATGAATATTGTTCAGTTTATATTAAGCTTGGGTTTCCAAGAAGGTAAATGGAACCCAGACCTAATGATGATTCTTGTTGAGCCACTAGCTTATATGTTAATAGCATTAGCTGAAAGGATTGATATACCTCTAACTATTTACGAGGGCGAGTTAGATGATGACGATGATACAGAACAAATAATGGGTGTAGCTTTTGAAGAAGAAAAAATAAGGGATCTTCAAAGGGCTTCGGCGGCTGGTTCAGTCCCTGAGAATATTGTATCTGGGGAAATGATGAGCCAGTTAGAAGGGCTTCCAGATAAAGAAAGCATCTTAGCTGCACCAGCTCCTGAGGCTGCACCAGCTCCTGAGGCTGCACCAGTTGAACAAAGTTTAATGTCTCCCCCAGTACAATAAAGGAAACCACTATGAGTCAGACAGAAGAATTAGGTGCATCGCTTCTTGCAGGTGTTCAAAAAAGAAATGATGAGCAATACGAAGCCTATAAGAAAAGACAGGACGAACAAGATCGCAAAATGCGTAAGCGTGAGAAGCGTGATATACTACACACTTATGCGGCTAAGGCGGCTGTTAATGTATTGGGCGGCGTAGCTAATAAAGCTCTTGAGTCAGCTACCAATAATTTTATGTCCCAAGAGCAAGTAATTGGTAACAACATTAAAGTTAAAGAAGCATACAATGGTGCAGCACAGCGTGAACAACAACGAGCGGCAGCTAATGCTTTTGAAGGTGGGGCAGATGCTTACTATCAAAACTTAGTAAGCTCTGAAATGGGGCCGACATTTGCGGAAGCTACATATGGGAAAAGTGCCGTTGAATCAGCAAGATTAATCCGAGAAGAAACCATGCAAGCGGCTTTAAATTTAAGAAAAGCATACGAAGATTCGCAGCAAGAAGATAGAGAGCTTCTTCAGCTTGTAGGGGAAGATGGTGGACTAGCATACGAAAAGGCGTTACGTAGTTCTCGACCAGCAAATTTAGGGGAGGCAGCTTACTTAAAAGTAAAAAACTTATTTAGAAAAGGTGGCGACCCAGTTGATAATAGTATACTGGCTAATAAAATATTCGACAAAGCTGAAAATGTTAAAGCCTTTGGAGAAGTCCGAAGACTAGGGATGTCTCCGTTTAAAGCTAAAGAATATATAGAACGGTTAAATAAAAAAGGAGCATCATTAAATGTAGGTGTAGTTAGTACAGAGACACAAAATTTTCACATACATAATGAGAATACTGGTGAGTCTGATCAGGTAACGGGTGAGATAGTAACACTGAGTGATAATACAAAGATTTATAGAGACCTTAACGGAAACCCTCTTATCGCTAATACGGAATCAAGTTCTGCGGAACAAGCAAAACAAAGACAAACTTTAAGACCTGAGTATGAAGAAAATGTTATTAGCTTACGACAAAACATGGTAAAAAAAGATGCTGAAATTTTGTCTAAATATGTAGAAAATGTAACAGGAAATACTACAGATCCTAAAATAGCGAAGGCTAATAGCGATAATATATATGCAGGAATATTAGTAACAGCAAAAACTGTTCAAGACGAATTTGACATCGGCCCAGTTCAAGCCAAGCAGATTGCAAGTCGTATGCACGTATTAAACATTAAAAATTTAAGTGAATCAAAATTATTTGGGTTTACGTCGGAGGAAACACTAGCAAATAATCTTCTTCTAGGAAAAAATATATATGACCCTGTTGTAGCGGCGTTAGCTATTGAGACTTTAAAGGATGAAGATCAGTTAAAACGGTTTCCTAAAAGAAAACTTGACTCGCTTGTACAGGACTTTTTACAAAACCCAGATAGGTATTTAAACGATGTGAGCGAATCAGGAAGAAAGACACAAGATGAAATGATGACAAGAATCAGAGCTTTTCAACAGGCTTTAAAGCAAGAGCCGTCAGAAGACGAGTCTCTGGCAAAAATAGAATCTAAATTAACCCCAGAACAAAGAAGGCAAAATACACTCGACACAATAGATTCTTTAAAGGTTCCAATAGATAAAATTTTTGAGGATATATCCCTACCCCCTACATTGAAAAATATTGAGGACAGGTATGTTAAAATATTAGGGGAAGAAGAGGCTTCACGTAGGGACTATTACACAGACCTTGTTGCAATAAATAAACTTACGACAAAGGGCATGAGCGTAGATGATGCTATTGAAGAAATTACTAAACCTTTAGTTTTAAAGCGATAAAATTTTACTCAAGGAATAAATAAATGACAGATACTATAGCTTCCCGTTTAGATACGTACTATAGCAAATTAGATAATGGTGAAGACGTTTCAAATTATAAGTTAGCTTCAGCAGAAGAATATGCTTATGCTTTAGATAGTGTGGATATATCTAAAACACCTTCCTTTACTTACTCGGTTGAAGAGTTTGAAAACAACAAAGAAGTTATAAAGAACTATGAGATTGTTTCTAAGTACATTGCTGAGAACCAAGGCGGTATTTCGGGAGCTGCCGACATAGCTAGTAAAGTAGGCGATAGTATACCTGAATGGTTGCGTGATGAAACAATGCGCTTAGAGACTATGATAAATCGTGCTAGCGTAGCAGAGAAGGCACCTGAAGATGTTAAGAAAGCCTATAGAGAACTTAAAGATGCTTGGGATAATACAGATCCAGAAGGGTTTACTGAGTATGCAAAAGCTGTAGGTGATTACGCTATTGATGCGTTTGCTAATTATGAATCAATACCCTTGGCCGTGAGTGCTATTTTCTCAAGTGGTGGATCTATAGCGGCTAGTGCGGGAGCTAAGGCTTTAGCATCTAAGGCACTCAAAAACTCCATCCAGAAAACGGGTGGGGCAATAACAGCCAACCCTTACAAGGCCGCAGCAGCTTACGGTGCAACTATTACTGGTTTAGCAGATGTAGCCACACAGGATTTAGAAATTAATATTGACCGCCAAGACGAATATAATGCTGGTCAAACACTACTGGCGACAGGCATAGGGGCGGTTGCTGGCCCTGCACTGCTGGCTGGGGGTAAGGCTATAGCCGGAAAGATTGCAACAGCTAGAGCAGGACGGACGTTTGACGAAGGTACTGATTCTGGTTTTGATGAAGCAGTAGATGGTAGCTCATTAGCTGATGAAGCCCTTGAAGGCGAATGGATTCCAGCTAGCGGCGGTAAAGTAATTTCAGATGTCAACCGCCTCTTAGATGGGCCTGAGGGAAGCGTCATAGACATGGAAGACATAGATGTAACTGCCTTTATTAAAGAAAGCGGAGGAGGAACTGAGAGCGCTGAAGAGCTTAGAGAGGCAGTATATCGTGCAGCTACAAGCGGCGGCACTAAGGCAGAGATTAAAAACAAAGTAGCCTATCAAGTTTGGAAGGCTGGTACAGATTTAAATGGCAAGGTGCTAGGTAAAGCAGCGGGTGTTTTAACTCCACTAGCAAAGTATTCTAAAACTGCCGATTCGCTACAGTCTCGTTTAGTTCATGAGTTTGCAGAAGATTGGGGAGTCCAAAAAGAAATAATTAATAGGGATTTTTCTGAAGTCGCTAAGGCTGTGACGGGTAAATGGAATGAAAAGTTTTACGCCGCTGTAGAGCCGCTGGCTTTAAACAGCATTACTGGGAAAGTTGAAGACGGGATAAACTTAGCTTTAAACAAAGCCATTCGTGGTAAGGCTAGCGGAAATGCTGAAATTGATTTAGCTTCCGAGAAGATTAAAGTTTTATTTAAAAATATAGGTGAAGAACTTTATTCAAAAGGAATCATTGAGAGTAAACTTGAAAACTATATTCCTCGTATGTGGAACCGGAAGGCAATAGAAAAAGACCAAGGCGGCTTTGCAGCTAAACTTGTAGAAGCAGGTGAAGCTAAGGATATAACAGAGGCCCGTAAAATTATCAATGGTATGCTTGACATTGAAAATCAAATAGATGGTGGTACTGGTGGCCAGTTTTTTGCAGCTAAACGTAAATTTAAGTTTAAAGACGATGCACCCTTTACTGAATATTTAAATACTGACTTGCTTGATGTTGTGCATACTTATAACTTCCAAGCTGGAAAAGCTATTGCTAAAAAGGAAGTTCTTAACGTCACTAGCGAAAAACAATTTATTAAAAATTGGGTTGAACCTATTTCTAGGGAAATGGAAAGAGCTGGTAAAAAAATGAGCAGTAAAGATAAACAGCAAATTGTAGATGTTTATCGACTAACTACAGGGGAAAACTTAAAGCGATACGGCGAGGGAACTCAAAACTTAGCAGATGGTTACTCATTAGTTACACGATTAGCTACACTTTCTCTCGCTACTGTGAGTAGTTTAACAGAAGTATTTATAAATATAGGCAAAGCAGGACTTGTAAATTCTGTTAAAGGTTTTGCAGAAGCAAGCGAATCAGGTTTTAAAAAGGTGACAGGGGACTTACACTCTGATCTCATGACACGCCACGGGCTAACCGCCAATGAAGCTTGGAGGGAGCTTAAAAAACATGGTATGGCTATGGAGCAAGCACAAGCTCAGATAGGTAACAGGCTGGCGGGTGATGATCTTGTAAACGAAGGAATGAATAAAGTAAGCAATAAGTTTTTCAGGGTTACGCTGCTAGATCAGTGGACTAAGTTTGTACAGATGACTTCTTTTGCAAGCGGTAAAAACTTAATTGAAGAGAATTTAAAAGTAATTGCTGCTCATGGCTCTAAGCCACCAACTAAAAGAATACAAAGCCGCATAGGAGAGCTTAAAGAATTAGGGATTGATTATCAAAAAGGTGTGCAATGGTTAGCTTCAGGCGCTAAAAAATCAGATGAGTTTTATACTGATTGGATGAGTGGCGCAGCAAGATATGCTAACTCAGTTGTTCTTCAGCCTGATGCTATGTCTGGACTTAAACCAGCTTTAATGACTAACCCTCGAACAACTATCCTTTTTCAACTACTGGGCTATCCGGCTGCATTTACAAATACTGTACTTAAAGGTGCAGCTAAGGCTTTAGTAAAAGACCCTGTTCGTAATGCTCCTAAGCTAGCCCTTGCAGGTTTAGTAATGACTGAATCTGCTCGACAATTAAATTGGATAAGGACTCGTGGGGAAAGTGAAAAATATAATACCCCCGCAGAGGCTCGTGTAAAAGCCATTGCTCGTTGGGGCGGTAACGGTTTATTTGTAGATAGCTTAGTTCGTGCAAGGAATGCAGCTTTATACAATCAAACTCCCTTAGGTTATCTCACTGCGCCCTTTGGCCCTATTGCTTCAGATGCGTTTTTGTTAGATGATCCTGTTAAACTTGTAGGCAGTAAAGTACCTTTCTTATCTGCGGGTAATACTTTTCTTGGTAAAGAAACCATGACTAAGTATAGGGATTGGTTAAAAGACCAAGATAAAAAAATTAAAGAGGCGACTGTCCCAGAGTTTCCTTTAAACATTGAAAAAGAATTTTTTAATAAAGGCGGTGTAGTAAATGTACCCAATGCGCCTAAAGAGCCTGATCAACGCATAAACAAACTGACAGGTGTACCTTACAACGTAGAAGCCGGTGGCGCTTTTATGGATCAAACAGACGAGGGTAAAACATTACGGCAGGGTTATGCTGTAGGGGGAATAGCCAGTAAACTTTCAGGTGTAATAGCTGAGGCAATTAATGAAGCATCTAATAGAATTATTAAACCTGAAAAGATTAATGAAGTAGCATCTAAAATAGAAAGGCTAGCAGGAAAGAAAAGCGGAACCGCTGATCCTGAAAATGAATACTTTGATCCTATGGATATGGATGTTGATACACCTTGGGAAGATGTAGACCCTTTTGATGATGAAGCAATAGATGATGCAATGACGCTTGACGAGTATATAAAGTCTACTATCCAAGTTGTTATGGGGGAAAAAGACCCAGCAATAGAGCCTAATAGTAAAAAAACTTTAGAGTACATTGAGAAGAATAGAGATGCTAAGGGTAATGTGATTTATGGCGAAGAGTTCCAAAAGCTCCGAGGCTATTCACAAGAAGATATAGATAATTTTGAATATCAACAACAGCTAGCAGAACTAATAGATCCCGTAGAAGATTTATCAGGGGGTATAAAAGTTGCTTTAGAAGAAATAAGGGACATACATCAAACCGAATTTGTTTCCCGAAAGGTTGATGATGTCAATGTAGCTAAGATTGAAAAGTTAGGCGCAGGTAAAGTAGTAGAGTTTTTATCTAAGTCTTTAAACCTAGATGACTCTATAAGCGATGAAGGACGTGAAGCTTTAGTTGTTCGTAGCTTAGCTAAGGGCGCAAAAGATAAGCAGTTTATGGCGGCCCTTAAAGATATGATAGCTGACACACCCGATAAAACCGTAGGCACAATGAAAATGCCTAAGGATATGGTGGCTAATCCGTCCTTAGCTCAAGAGCAATTTATAGCTGACTCAACTGTAAAGACTCCTGTTTATCGTGGTATTACAGCTATGGGTGAATATGATTCTGAAGTATCTTTCTGGTCTCCGAGGGAAATGGGTACGCATGTGGGCGGCAAAGGACAAGCTCAGTACATGTTGGCTAGAGGAATGAATACTAAAAGGGCTGAAGAAGAGCTTGCATTAACTAGCCCCGACTCAGGGCCTGTTAGTCAACGTCAGCTAGATAGATTTTTTACCGAGGAGCTAAATGCTAGAGGTGTAAATGACCCTAGAATGATGAATCTTCCAAAAGCTCAGCGTGAAATGCTTCAGGAAGAAGGTATGGATACGTCTATTCCAGAACTAACTATGATGGAAGGGTACATTAATTTAAAGAAACCTCTTGAGTTTGCTACTGACATGAGTAAATGGTCAGCCGAATATTTGACTACCTCAGGTTCTGATTTCTTAGTTGAAGCAATAGAGCAGGGGCTAGGTAAGGCACTGACAAAAGCACAGCTTAAAAAGATTGATATGATTGGTGCTTTTAATAACCATCAGTTTACCCACAAAGATAAAATAACTACTGAGATATATGACGTTGTTCAAACCAAAATGCTACAGAAGTTTTTAAAGAGCTTAGGGTTTGACGGTTTTAAATATAAAAATATGGTGGAACCTAATATGGAAGGAGAGCCTACTTGGTCTTATATTCTTTTTGATGCAGAGCAGTTTAAGTCTAGTCTTGCTACAAAGTTTGACCCTACAGATAGGCGTATGACTTACAATACAGGTGGTGAAGTTGAAGAACCCGTAGAAGTTTCTCCAATAGGAGCGACATTTTGGGCAACTGATTATAATGCAGACGCATCAATACCACTAGAAGAAAGAATAAGACATTATAATGATGCTCAAGATATAGAAGCGACTGAACTTGTTAAAAAAGTATCCGGTGAGGCGGTAGATAGCGGCGCTTTCGATAACGAGCTTAAATATTTAGGTGTTAGTAAAGAGGATATGAAAGAGGGGTTAGTTAATATATCTAAGCCAGAAACTTCGGGCGGTCAGCTACCTAAAGAAAAACAAGTTAGTTCTACAGGCGCTCAAGGTATTTTCCAAGTTGTAGAAAGCACAGCTCGGAGCGTACTAGATAATGGGCAGGTTGGCCCCAAGGCAGCGGCGGCTATGGGTACGACACTAGACAAATTAAATGGAATGTCGCGTGAAGAGTTACAGGGTTTTTTATTAAATAACGATAAAGCTAATGCTATATTTGCTACGGCAGTAGTCATCCAGAAACTTCAACACTCTAAAAATAATTAACATATGAATAAAGGTGTATCATATTATGTCAGAAATAATTTCAATGATTAGCTTATCTGAAAAACTAACGATAACTGGCTTTTTATTCTCGGCTGTTGTGTTGCTGGCATATATACTTTACTATGTATATAAAGATAAAAAAGATTGTTATGCAGCACGTATATTAGATGCTAATGAAAGGTCTATTATGAATAAGGAGCTAGGAGAGTTTAAAGGTCGTTTAGGTATGCTAGAAAAACTATACCACGATCATCGCATTAAAGATTAAAAGGAGGGTTAATATGTCAGAAGTTAAAGATATTACAGACCACGCTAACTTTCAATTTAGCAACACAGCCTCAGATGACCTATACTATTCTATTATAGATATTATAGCAGTAGCAGCTAAAGATGGTAATGTGTCTCCTACAGAAGTCGTCGGAGTTTTAGAGTGGTTAAAGACTACACTTGTCATACAGAATACCGAATTTGAAGAGGAATAAAATGGCAAATAAAAAAGATCCAAGATTAGAGAGGGCAGGTGTATCAGGATATAATAAGCCTAAGCGTACTCCTAGTCACAAAACTAAATCTCACGTAGTTGTAGCAAAGCAGGGCGATCAAGTAAAAACAATCCGCTTTGGTGAGCAAGGAGCTAGTACAGCAGGCAAGCCTAAAGCTGGTGAAAGCGAGGCAATGAAAAAGAAACGTGCTAGCTTTAAAGCTCGACATGCTAAAAATATTTCAAAGGGTAAAATGTCAGCGGCTTATTGGGCTAACAAGGAGAAGTGGTGATGAAAGTAAAAGAGATAATATATCCGCCACTGTTTAAAATTGTTAAAGCTCAAGCAATAACTTTATATCCATTTATATTTTATAAAAGTAAACAGGCTCAATTAGACTACCAAGCTCATGAGTTTATACATGTAGCACAGGTAAGGCGTTTAGGTTGGTTTAAGTTTTATGCTAGCTACTTAAACGAAAGTAGAAAGAAAGGTTACTGGAATAACAAGTACGAAAAGGAGGCCCGTGGCGAGCGTTGAACTATTATCTACGTTAGGCGGGGCTTATCATTATTTAGTATACATAAAAGTATACGCAAAAGCATATCAAGTATACATACTTATATACATTTATAGATCAGGGGGTGATTTTTGTCTATTGAGCTATTAGCTATGTTAGGCGGGGGTTTGTCGGGCTTTGTCATGAAGATGATAGCCTCGCAAGCTGAGGCCCAGCAGCGACAAGTAGAACTTATGCTCCGTAAGCAGGAAGTAGTAGATGCTTCGGCAGATAAGGCGGCAGGTAGGGGTGGTGTTATTGTACGGAGAACTATAGCATTCACTATTCTTTTTGCTATGGTAATTGCGCCGTTTATTATGGCACTAATAAATGTTCCGGTTACAGTAATAGACGAAGCCCGTGGTGGACTACTGGGTTTCTTAGGCTTTAGCAAGCCACTTGTTACACAAATGGGAGGCTTTGTTTTACTGCCCGAAGTTAGGCAGGGAATGATAGCTTTATTAGGTTTTTACTTTGGAAGTAGTCAGGTTAAATAAAGGAGAAAGTTATGGTAGAAAAAATAGAAGGTTATAAAACAATACTCGTGGCCGCTGTTGGTTTGTTAGCAGCAGTTGCAGGTTTTAAAGGATATGTGATTACTTTAGAAGAACAGGCAGCTATCTGCACAGGAATAATGTCATTAATTATGGTGGGTATGCGCTTAGTAACTAAGACACCATTTTTTAAGGAGTAATTAAATGAAATATTTTATTGCTATATTTTTAATTTTAACTACTTGGCTAGGTATTACTTTGGTGTTAGCCGATCAAGTACAAAAGGACATTGAGTTTTCTTGGGATGCTTCTGTGTGTGAGGGAACATGTGTCAACGGTGTAGATGGATATAAAATCTATACAGAACAAGGAGGCTTAGTAGCTGACGTACAAGGAACAGTGTATGTAGCTAACAACTATGCGGTAACAGTTGGTGTTCCTTCTGGCTTCTATGTTACTGCGTATAATGTTGATGGAGAATCAGACCCCTCCGACATTGCAACAGTTTTAGTTGAAGGTACAGCGCCATCAAGCACTACGCTTAGAGCAGTCTTTAAATAAAAAAAGCCTCCAAAGACTTTAAAATCCTTGGAGGCTTTTTAGTTTAGCCGTGGTTACTATAGATAGCATCTAACTCATCAGAAAGAAACTCGTGTACTTTACCTAGCTTCTGTTCACCAAGCCTTATAACTCTTTGAACTAACAATAACTCCTCCTTGTTTTTAAATACAGCAATTAGTTCTTTGGGGGGAACCATAGACATTTCAGTTTTAATTATTCCTGAAGAATCTATAAAGACTTTAAAAGAAACTAGGTTGGCTTCGTTCATAGTTGCATCGCCTCCCAAACAAGTATGTAGAAAAGCGTTAGAGCTGTCGAAGCTGACCAGAACCAAAACCACATCCTAAAGAACCGACTTAAAAATGTCATTGTTTTAGTCATATCTCACACCCTCCCGCAGCACTACAAGCAAGCTCTTGCATCCCTACTGTGTTGTCATCATCTTCTATCATACTAGACCAATCTATTACTTTGGGCATTTTATCTTTTAGCTCCTTGTACTGCTCAATATCAATAGCCTCGTAAGGTGCTTGCTGGTAAACGTGATCAGTGCGTGGCAGAAAACTAATGCCGCTGCATTCATCTAACCTATCCCACAGCCACTGTCCGGCAGCTAGAAACTCTGCGTCTGAATAATAAATAGTAACGCTCGGTTTGTGCTCACACCAATGGTTCTGATAGATTTCCCACAAGTCTAGCTGCTGCTTAACATCTAATGACTCCGTACATATACCACCACTCGGCGCTTTAACAGGAAAAGAGAACACGTAGTTTTCCATATTCATTACATCTTTTTCCCAAGGCACTCCGGAGTCTATTAAGAACTTAGAGATAGGGTCTTTACCATCACTACGTACTCGTCTAATGTACTGTGGACTAAAACGGGCATGAATACCTGAAGCACTGTCCACTAGCTGAGAGACTGTTCCCGAAGG
>Ga0070747_1000548_pt1 | contig 18336 bp, 28 predicted proteins | sample VirMetDEL_Mar_31_FD_77321 | JGI IMG/M metagenome (GOLD analysis project Ga0070747, IMG submission 77321) | Aqueous microbial communities from the Delaware River and Bay under freshwater to marine salinity gradient to study organic matter... | ecosystem: Environmental > Aquatic > Marine > Coastal... | reverse complement strand
TGATGTCTTTTCATTTGTCGATGTTGAGTTATTTAACTCATTTATCATTTTCTGTATATCTTGTAATTCTTTCATATCTATTGTTTTAGTTTTTTAAAAAGTTTATAAAATAAAGTAATATCTATATCTATAAATGTGTTAGGGTATTCATTATACAACCATAGTTTAAATTCATCCATTTCCTTAATAACTCTTTGGTTAGCGTATTGTTTTGCATACAATTCCATACATACGAGTATCTTATCCATACTTACGTGTTGTGATGTATGACCAAAGTGGTCTTTGTAAAATTCTTCTGCTGTCATATCTATTGTTTTATTATTTTTTAACAACAATTAGGTCCTTCACATTTAACATTCGAGTTAATAATTTTTCCTCTTCTAACTGCAAACCATTTCTTTCCTATCTTTGTTAGATACTCATCAAATCTACCAGGTGTGATTAAGTGGCCATTTTTATATCCACTTTTCCAAAAAGCACAAGAATAGTACCCTCTATTATATTTCCAATTGTATTTATGACCTGGATAGTTGAGTTCATACACAAATTTGATAATCTCTGTGTATGTTGCTCCATTTTTCATGGCTACATAATCTATTATTTGCTGTTTTTTCGTCATATCTGTCGTTCTGTATTAGCGTTTTTTTATTTATAGTATAAATATAACCAAAATAGTTGACACTAAAAAATTCTGGTTCATTATTTTACAAAAAGTTATTAACAAAGTTCACCGTTTTCCCATGCAGTAAATATCTCATTTGAGTTCTCTATGTCAACATCACCATTAGATTGTCCTTCATATAGTTCATCCCAACTACCATTACCAGCATCATCGTATCTAAGTATTAATACTGATGCCTCGTTTGAGTTCTCAACTACTCTGATAGTATACTCTTTTCCATTGACTACAACATCCATTTCTTTTGTTGAAGCCCACCATACTTCTTTTTCATTCTTTACATCATCTATCATGACCAATCCTCCATTCTATCCAACGAATAATCTTCTGCTTCAAATAAGCTTTCGTCGTCTTCTTTAACATTCTTTTCTTTATCAATTTTTCTATCCTTATCTGCAGACTTTTTCAATTCATCTATTACTGTTACAGAGGATAAATCATTTTTTAATGTTCTAGAGTTTCTAGTATCGATTTTATCCCAATGTAAAACTATTGATGTGTTTTTCCATGCATCATAAACATTATCTGCCATTGCAAGATCTGGATAGTTTTTTATTAAGTTTTTGCCATCCTGTTCTACACAGAATTTGCCGTTTCTTGAAACAGTTTGTGCTGTTTTGTACTTTTTTTGTATTTGTGACTTTAGTTTTCTAAAGTGTACGTATTTTTGTTCTCTATTCATTATTCCCAAAATTTAGTTAATTGTATTTGTTCGTTTTTAGTTAATCCTTTCCACCATTCTGCAAATTTTGCACCTTTAATTGTTTGTAATTCTTGTAATAGTTTCTTAAGATCTTTCTTGATTGGTTTTTTTGAAGCATGGAACTCTGCAGTTGTTAAGAGTTCTCGTTCAGTATTACCTTCTCTCCTTCTATATACTTCTTCTCCATTACGTTCATATATGTATGGTATTTCATCTTTAGTTTTTATCCAATCTTTTTCGTCTCTGTTTCGATTGTATTGTTCTACATGCCACTCATCTGATCCAACCCATGATTTAGAGTGTTTAGCGTCTTCAAGTTGTGTAAACTCGTTTTGAGTAATTTGTACTTCTACCCATTCTTCATTCCTGTCGTGATATGGTCTAGTAAAAGAGTAGTTTGTAATATTTCCTGATATTGCTTCTAATTTGTGTATCCAAAGTGTTATTTTCATAATTTTTCTCTTTATTTTTCTGTAAACATTTTATTTAGTGATTTTGCCAATGGAACAAGTTGATTAGTATCAATGAATTGTGCATCTTTTCCATACATTGACTTAAAGTTTTCGTCATTACTATATCCACCTCCAATAAAGTAGCTAAGCACTTTAACTCCTTTTGCAATCATTTTGTCAACTTGTTGTTTTGTGTGTTTAAGTGCAGCATGACCCCAGTAAGAAATAGTTGGATTTTCAAAGTAAGGTTCTCCATCTGAAAAGTTTATGAAGTAACTATCTTTACCTTTTGCAGATGCGTCTATTTCATTCATAATGGCTTCAAAACATAAACCTTCAGGAGTAATTCCGCATGCATTCATGCTTGGTAAAATAGTACTTAATCTCTGTATCTTATGTTTTCTGGAATCATATGCAATAAATATTGCAGGTAAACATCTTCTTCCCATATCTTCAGTACTTCTAAATGAGATAACAACATCAAAGTTATTAGTCATTGAAGCAGCTTTTGCAATGGCTGAGGCAGCAATTAATGATTGTTCGAATTTACCTCCGTTCATACTTCCACTAGCATCAATTGATAAGTGAACTATAGAATTGTTGAATTGCTCTAAGAGGCTTGTTTCAAACACATTCTCTGCTCCAAATCCAAGTGATGAAATTAATCTTTTGTCAATCTTACCTTTATGAAGTCTAGTGTACTTTAAGGTATTTGATTCATTTCTGATTTGTAGTTTTCTACCTAACATTTTGCCAAGCGATAAACCTTTCTGAACAGGTTCAATGTTATCTTTAGATCTCCAGTAGTTACTATTGAATGTATTATAAACTCCAGAATTTGCAAGTTCAGCTGTTAGGTTTTTTACAACAATACAATCTGTTTTTCCGTTTTTTCTTGACCAATGGTCTGTAAGAGTTTCATTTCCAACTTCCTTAGTTTCAGAACCAGATGTTGAAATTGCTTCTACAATCTTTTCATCTTTTTTAGAAATATTTGATTTTTGAGGTTGACCTGCAGAAAATTCTTTTTGTTTTTGAATTGCTTTTTGTAATTGGTTTTTTTGAGCAGCTGTAAGTTCTATCTCTTCACCTTTAGAACCGTTACCTTTTGAGATGTTATCTTGATTTGGTACAAGTTGATTACTTCCATTACCACCGTTTTTGTCATCATTATCTTTTGACTGTTCTTTATTAGTAGATTTTGAATCTTGTGAAGGTGGTTTTGGTAAACTTTCTTCTACAATATTGAAAATGTCTACTGCAACATCAAGTGCCATCCATGAATCTTTTAATCTGCTTATGTTTCTTAAATCTAGAGTATTCCATATTTTTCTAAGAACTGGAAGAGCATCTAGATTACGGTTTGAATTGGTAATATTACAAATTCTAAAAAAGTAAGAATCCCAATCAGTTGAAGTTTTCTCATTTGATTGAAGTGCTTTGTCAATTACCTTAGCATTGAAGTATTTGTCATACATTGCGTGATAATATGCTTTGTAACCAGGAGCAGACTTGAAAATGTAATTATCAATTCTACGATCTTCTACAATATTTAATAAGTTTTTTAAGTGACTTAGAATGTAATTTTGAGTGGTAAATACGTCGATTCTGTCAGTTGTTATATACTGACCTTCATCATTTATTTCTGTTTCATAAAAACCATACTTTTTAGCAACCATCTCTATTGTTGCTTTCATGTTTTTATTAATCCAATTAGACTGTAATTCTTTTAGGGTATTAAAATCTGTAAGTAAAATGTGCGAACCTTCATGAAGAGCTAATCCAACAGCTGGGTCAAAATCTTTACTTTTAAGGTTTGCTGAGATGGTTACTGATTTTCCATCAGTATAACTGTCTCCTTTAGTATTAAACTTTACAGGAATATTTTTGTTAGTTACAATTTGTACAAAGTTTGCAATAGCTCTTTTAGTAGCTGCAAGTTTGATGTAGTCTTTACCTAGTTGAATTTTTTCTCCAGTAAGAACGTCTACGTCGTTTGAATCGTCGAACCAAAAGGAAGAATTTTGTATTTTTTGCATAGTGTAATTGTTTTTATTTATAGTATAAATATAACCAAAATTGTTGACACTGGACAATCCTGGCTCGTTATTTTCAAAAAGTTATTAACAATTTTCGGCAATGACTTGCTTAATATGTTTACATTTACCATCTTTTGCTCTTCTAAAACCCATACAATCACAGCTATATGAACCAGAACTGTTAAATTTTACAGTATAATCATTTCCGGTACTACCGGTTATGTTCCATTCATTTGTTGTTGTTTTTACAGAAAACTCAAATGTATTGATTATAAGCTTATCTCTTACAGCTCTTTTTACATTAAAATTTGAACTAACCTCAAGCCATAATGGAACAACATAGTGTTTATTTCCAACTACTATCTTAGCCGGTTCTTTAATATTTGAATTAAATTCTGTTTTTGGAAAGGTTTCATTAGTATATGGCATATCTTTTGCGTTTTATTTATAGTATAAATATAACCAAAATAAATGACACTAAAAAATCCTGGTTCGTTTTTTTAGTGACAATGTGTCAAAACTTAAACTTTTTTTTATGACTTTTTGTCATTTCCTTTTGCGTCGTACCAAATGTTTTGTCTCCAGCCTTTCCAGTTAAGAGCTCCTACCAATTGAAAGTGGCAATTATAACATAATAAGTATAGATTTTCTAAAGACCTATTACCTATGTCCTCATCTCTATACTCTAAGATTAATGGTATTTTTTCGTCAGTTACTCTTTTTTCACAGTAACCGCAATTATGACAGCTTTCTTCAAGATATCCCATTCTAACAAGTCTATCCTTTAGTCTCCAATCCTTATAATGAGGATATTGTCCTGCAAGAATATCATCTAATGGATATTTCTTATCGTAGTCTACAATATGCTTTATACCTTTGCCAGTTGGATTTTTGCATGTTTCAAATAAAACCTCGTCAGCTTCGTTTTTGTACATTTGAGCATATTTCTTAAAAGTATTATAAGAAACGCCAAGAAACCTTGCGGCTCCTTTGGCACTCTTACTATTTTTAATAGCTAATTCTATTTCAGCCTGTAATAGTGGTCTTCTGGTTCTTCTTTTCATTGAATCCCTTTCTTATCGATGCATCTGAAATTAGTTTAGAAATTTTATTCCACTTATCAATTTCAGATAATTCTTCAGAAGATACTAGGTCTGATACATTGTGAGAAAGATCGTCACTAGTTATTATTGCATCTGCACTCCATAACATTCTGACTCCTTCAATTCCTTGTCTTCTATAGTTTCCTATTAATATTTCTTCGTTAATCCATCTTTTGTGAAAACCCATATCTAATCTCTAAATTTTTATCTACCAAGGTAGCATTGTTAATCCTATTAAGTTAAGTAGATATTCAAATATAGTTATACATGCAATACCTCCTACTATTTGCCAGGTCCACCATTTCCATCCAGTTAAACTAGCTTCCCATTTACGAACTGGACTTTTTGCTGCTAATTTCCATAAACCTAGTTTACCACCAATCTTATCGGCCCACCAATTCATGTCAACTATATTTCCTAATAATTTGTAGAATTTACGCATTATTTTGTTATGTATAGCTTTTGATTTCTAATATACATTTTACCTAATGGTATTTCTGTTAACTCTCTACCTAGCATGTCATACATTTTATTATCACTTACCCTAGTAATTTCTAGTTCTGATATTCCTGTTGTGTTGCCGTGAGAACTATATAATACCCATTGTGAATTACCTTGAGAATAAACCATTGAATCACATTGGTTGCAAACTTCCATTGCATTACCATAATACAAATACGCATCATAACAAACTTTTAATGTATCAGTCGGTTGTATCATAGGGAAAGATGCAAATGTGCCTTCTCCTGTATAACAAGTTGTTGCATTACATACTGACCAAGATATCATTGATGAGTCAGGATTGTTGTAATTATCAACCAAATTAGTATTGAAATAAATACCCTGATCTACAAAGTAACTTATCGAATCACAACTGAAGTTTTGTTGTTGCAACATTCTTAACCAAGCTTGGCCATCCCAATATTGGTCGAAACAGCACCATAAAGTATCAATATTTTGTAATGAATCTGAAATTATATAGCTCACACAAGTTGTAAGTGTATCGTAAGGCATTCCTGCAGGATTATAGTTGAATACTATATGTGTACAAGGACCACCGAAACAACTGTCTTCTGCTAACATATTTCCATCACCATAAGTAACTACATATACAGGTGCTGACCAAGTAGAAGGAGTATTACCTCCCATTCCAAATGCTATCTCTAATTGATATTGTCCTCCTATTGTGTATGACATATTTGAATCACATGATGATTGTGCTTGTGTTTTTGTTGACCATAATAGACAAATTGATAACCAAAATGCTGCTACTATTAAATATCCTGTACTTTTACTAATGTTTTTCATTTTTTTTCTTTTTTTTAATTACTGTATAAGCTAACGAGTCCATCTCGTAACTATATAAGATTCCTTTTTGTATTATACTACTTAGTTTCTGTAATAATATATTCAAAATGTGTTTCTCCGAATGTTGTTGATGTTGTCCACATTATACTGTTCTTACAATCTTTCGTTGCAGTGCACATTTTTCCATTAAATTTTCTGTTAGTTTTTGACATCCTTTTTCTCCACCGAATAGTACTCTAAAGTTATGAATGTAATTGTATGCTGAAATTATGTGAGCTTCAGATGTACAGCTTCTAATAACTTGTATTGATTTCTTATATGCTTTTTTCATATTATAATATAATAAAAATTTTTGAACTGGTAAAATTCTAGGAAACAAATTTTGTTTTTTGTGTAGCAGGTCCTATTAGTTCAAAACATATATCATCTAGCATTTTTGCTGTGGCCTCTGTAAGGCTTTTTCCTAGTGTAGCAGATAAGTTATTGTCATTTTCGTCTCTTAAGTAACATATCCACTCATTACTAGTTTCTAATTTTTTAGTTATTAGTTTCATTACCATTTCCCTTGTGGGCAGTGTGCCGATTTTAGTTTTGTTTTTATTTTTAATATACAACCACAAGCAGTCATTTTTCCATTTTCATATTCTGGTATTGCTAACGTTCCACATGTTGGTCCAACTAATAGATTTTTCTTTAGTTTCGGACAATATAGGCACTTTTGCATTCTAATTTTAGGATTTTCTAAAACTTTGGCATGATGCTTGTTTAATCCCTTGTCAGGACAATCACAATCTTCTTCGTTATTTAACCAATTTGGTGACAATTCGTACTCCTGGATATTTAATTTTTAAGGAGTCTACAGCTCGTATATTTTTAGGACTGTCGTCCATAAAGTAAACTGTTGTATAACCTTTTTTGATTTCTGATTCTATGTATTCTGCCTTTTTTTGAGGATTGGCATCTCCTAATGGTACAACGTATGGTCGTATACCTAATGTCTTAAAAAAATGATTGATCGGTGCACCTAATCTACGAGCAGTTAAAATTGTTACCTTTCTTCCACCCTTACTTAACTGCTTTTTAAGTAAATCTACATTCTTTTTTATAATTCTTGGATTTCTAAGCTTACGGTCAAAGTCTCTAAAGTCAAATTCTTCACCTTTTTTAGGAGAATAAACTGCAAACTCTGCAGGGTCTAATTGTTTTTCCATACCGTCTGCATTTTTAACGTATACCCATGAGTCTGTTTTTGCAAGTGTATCGTCAAAGTCAAATATACTTACAGTTTTTCCTTCTTTAAGTATGGTTTCTTTAACTGTTTTTGGAATTCTAAAGGTAACTACTTTTTTGCCGTTTATGGTTGGCATTCCGTGTTCATCTTTACCTATAGTTTTTACTACAACCTTTTTATTCTTAAACCTTCCCATAAGAACAGTATCACCTACCTTAACTGGTAAAGTAATTTCTTCATATAAAAAATTATTCAATATGTCTTTTAGTTTAATCATTTTATATAAATATAGTTTTAATATTAATCGGGTACCTATTTAGAAGGTAAAAAGTCTACATCTATCATATTATAGTGAACTCCATAATATCCATTATCCATTTTACTTACTGCATCATTCATGCCTAGTTTTAATAGATCTTGTGCCATAGCTCCACTATATTTTGTAGTATCGCCTTTATAATTAAAGTTATAAATAGGAATTCCTGATGGTGATGTTCCTGTTAGTGCTATGTTTTCTTTCATTCTAATGTCAGACATCATTGCTGCTGCCATTGCATTATTAGCTTTCTTTCTAGAACCATAACACGCTCTAGCTTTCATTCTAATCTTACCACCTTTTGTTTTTTGAACAGCACCTACTCTTTTACCTTTGTGAGCTTTTGGGTTTGCTGCTTTCTCAGCTTTGGTTAATTTGTCATCAACATAGGCACAATACTTATTGCCTCTTTTTCTAACATCTTCTTCAATTTCTTTATCTAATAAGTGTGGGCCTGCAGGAGATTCACCTAGTTTTCCGTCTATTCCATATCCACAAGTTCCTTCAATAATTTTCATTATTTCTTTGTAATATTTTTCCATTATCTTCTCGGTCCTTTGATTGCTTTAACTTGGTCTTGTGCTTGTTTTTTTGATGTATGACATGCACTTTTTTGTTTGCCTTTCTTAGTTTTATATGATAGCCTATATGTTCCACTATCTCCATCTGATTGCTTGCATGAAGACTTTCGTATATTGAACTTTTCTTTTATTGCATCACCACCATACTCTACAGTTTCATCATCAGGGTTAAGTAAATAGTCTCTACATTTATTCAAATAGTCAGAAGCGAGTGTAACTTTTCCCATCCACCAACTTGGTAAATCATCTTCAGACTCCATAGATTCTAATTTTTCTAATAATTGTTTTGCATCTTCCATTGCAAGCTTCATTTTTCTTTTTGCTGAAGCTACATCCGTATGGCCATCTTCATTTACAGGTTTTGCATCATGAAATGCTTGGTCTACAATATCTTCTTTTAATATATCTTTTAATAGGCTCTTTAATTTCATTATTTTAACCTCTTAAGAACTGTATTCAAATCAATTTTAAATCCGTACCCTGCACCTTCGTCATATTTAACAGGTAAAAATTTTATTTCTCTGAATTGTTTGTTGGCATATTTTAGAATAGCTTCTCTAATTTCATCTTTACTTATATCTTGTAAGATGTCAAGATCTTTACTTGAAGCCGCTATAAATCTAATCATATTGTTTAATGAAGTAGGCGTAGCTATTACTCTGAAATTAGCAGTAACATTGTTAACCTTTATATTTGCTTCATTTAATATGTTTTGTAGTTTTATCATTATTTTTTCAACATATTTTTAACTGCGTCTGGTCCAGACCACATTCTACATGACCAATAGTTTGCCTTATGTTTAGGACCAGGACTCTTATCGCAACCCATACGAGCTCTAAATGAACGTCTACGATCTGGGTCTTTTGTTTTTATTGCCATACCTTTTGCACCAAATGCAACTTTTACGATATTTCCTTTTGGGTTTTTAGCATATACATAAAATTTACCTTTTCCACCACGTCTAACCTTGTTAAGTTCAACCTTTTTACCTTGGTATTCTGCCTCTTGAAATATTACTGGTTCTGAATGTTCTACAATTTCTAAACCGAGCTTCTTACTTCTATAGATAACACTTTCTTTTCTGTTAATCTTTTTGCCTGCTGCCTTAGCTCTTTTATATTCTTTAGAATTAGGATTTGACTTTTCTCCACGTTTCTTTTTTGCATGGATATTTGCCCAAAGGCCTTTATTTTTTTCTGATATTATGTCTGCTAGTTTCATTTAGTATTGTTCCAACTTGTCTATTTTAGCCATTATTTTTTTAAGTTCGGCTTTTTTCTTTTTATAAGATTTTTCAAGTTTATCTATCTGTTTGCCATATTTATTAGCAACTTTGCCACCTTCTGGTTCAGCTTCTTGTTCCATATCTTTATAAAGCTGACCTATATCTTTAGTGATTGTTTTCATTTCCATTTCTACATCCATTCCATCACCATACAATCTTTGCTTTTCATCAAACTTTTTCCAAAGACTTGTAGCTTCAGTTAATTTGCCTTCAAATACAGATCCAACTGATTTTCCTTTTAGTACATCTTTACATTTTTTATTGAATTGCTTTAACATTTTAGTAGCAGCTCCTTTGTCGCCGTCTTGCATCAATTCAATTGCCATATCTAGATGACTTGCTATATCACCAGCATATTCATCGTCTATTCTGTCAAACTTATCTGAAAGTTTTAATAGTGCTTCTTCACCAATTTTTTTAGTTATCTTTGTACCTATCATTAACAGTGGCTTAAGACCTCTTGCTAATTTAGTACCTTCATTAAATGATTTAAAGTCTGATGTTCCTAATTGGTAGTGATCTGGTTTATGACCTCTAGATAATTTTGACTGATAATCTACTTCTGATATCTCTTGAACTGGTACCTGAACAACTGTGTACTTTCCACCAACCTTATCTATCTTATTTCCTTTTTTTGCATATTTATCTGCTAGGGCTTTTGTTTTAAACCTTTTAATTAATGAGTTATCTTTTTTAGGTTTACCTTTACCATCTACATATTCTACACCGAACTCCATTCTTTTTTGAGGTGCAACTTGTGGACCTTCATACATTAAATCAAACATTAAATTTTGAGTTTTTGAAGATGTAGCTCCATGCTTTTCTACTGCTCTTCTAGCTTTCTTTGCATTTTTTGACAATACTAAATGGTATCCTTTTCTAGGGCCACCCATCTTCTTAACATATTGTGCACCTTGTATTTTCATGCCAACTGGCTTTGCATTACCTCTTGGGTCTATTACTACAAAGTCTCTAGCTTCATTCAAAGATTCTAAATATAAATCTTTACCCTTGTGTTTACCTTTGTAGGTAGTTCTATCAGCTTCAATTGGATGGAAAGTTCCAGGACTTGACTTAAGTTTTATATAAGCTACTTTACCTTTAAGTTTATTAACTACACCATATTCTCCGTCCTGCATTTTAATGATGTCGCCTTTTCTAAGTTTAGCTTCGTTTAATTTGGATAATTCAACAAGACCTTGTTCTTGTTCAAGGACTCTGTTTACTTCTTCTGAGATTATCTTTCGTATTTCTTTTGATTTCATATTATTTCTTTGCGAATTTTTCTATGCCTGCGATTCCAAAGCATCCTAAGACTACTAGTGTAAATGAATCATATACAAATTCATTAATTATTAAATCGGTTCCAATTATTCCTGTTACTAAATCTGCTATCATTATTGCACACATTACCAAAAATGCAATAAAACCAACTACAGTTTTCTCGTTCCATTCATTATCATCTTTAAATATGTTCCACATTATTTTTTCTTCCTATGTTTAGATATTTGTTTCCACTGAGCAGCATCAACTTTTCTAGCTTTACCACCGGTTAATACTGAATTTACTCTTCCCATGGCCCATGCATGCTGACTTGCACCTGGTCTATGACCTGTTCTCCATGCTGCTAAACCTTTATTATATATTGTTGTTAGTGCACCCATAGGAGCATTTGCTTTTGCTGCTTTGTTTTTTAATGACTTTCTAATTTTTGCAGATAATTTTTCAGCAAATAACTGTTGTTCATCTTCGTTTAATTCGCCAAACATTTTTTTAAACTTTAGAGTAGATGAAGAAGGTTTTGTTTTTTTACCTTTATCACTTTTAAATGGCTTGTATGCATCAGGATCGTTAGATTTCATTTTACTTCTTTTTTTAATTACTCTCTCACGTTCATCTTTTTCTTTCTTAGATAATCCTTTGAAATATGCTGGTGCATTTTCAGGAGTGGCAGATTCAAGTTGAGTAAGTGTATTACCTGATTTCTTAATAATTAAGTTATCACTCTTCATCATTACAGCTAATGCTCTACCAAAATCTTTTCCTTGAGGTCCTTTATTAGGAATTCTACTCCATTCTTTAGCATTTTTATTTGCCCATGCTAACCAAACCTGTCTTAGTGCAAGAAATATATCTGTTCCAGGATCTCTACCATCCTTTACAGCCTTACTTAATATGCCTTTAACAGACTTTTTGTTTTTGTATGCCCATTTCTTAAAGTCTAAATATGCAAACTGGTTTGGCTTTTCTTGAAACATTGGCCTTCCTTCGCTTAATATATTTTTCAAATGTATCATAGTTTATTTCTCATATATAAATATAAAGCTACTGCAATTCTTTCACCAAATATTGAATCTGTTGGGTAATGTACATTAGCTGCAAGTCTACTCTTAGATATATCGTTTGCTAGTTTCATAATATTTACTGAATGTTCAGGATATATAGCAGATAGATATTTTCCAACTAAGAAAGCTTGAGTAGAATGTCCTGATGGGTAAGATGGAGTTTTTGCAGTTTCTAGTGGCTCATTATGAAACTTTAGAGAAAGAGCCTTTGCAATTTGTACTGGTCTAGGTCTATTATAAAAATACTTTAACGTTTGAATAATAGGTCTGGAATCTTGTACTATTTTTCTAACATCCTTTGCAGGAAAATCTAACTTGTTTTGTGTGAAATATTCCTTAAAGTAATTATCTATATGGTCTGCTGCCTTTATTTGGTTTAGTGGCATTATAATTTTATCTAAACTAATCATTTCTCTAAATGTTTGATTAGAACTATTTTTAGGTGGTGGAGTGGATTTATACTGACTTATATCAAAATCTGCAAATATTGTATTAGGTATATTCGCCATCATTTCTCGATGCTTTTTAGGAACATCTGTAGAATAAACTAATTTATCTAATGTTAATATTTCTGTCATTTTTATCATTATTTTTTTCTTATTTCAAGTTCTTTTTTTATCCAAGCCTTTGCAATAGGATTTTGTATTTTTCTATTTGTAAACTCATTTGCACCTTTTTTAACAATGTTTGAAAATTCTTTGTATTCTGAATTGTCAACGATTAGCATGTTACTTGCTCCAAATAATCCTTGAAATTTTCCCATATTATTTTGTACTGCTTGCCAAGATGACTTTACCAATTCGCTTGGTAGTTTTCTTTCTCGGTCATAGTTTCGTTCTAATGCTACATCTAGGTCAGTATTTACAAAAATCATAAAACAGTCATAACCTACATCTTGCAATCTTGTTTTCTGTTTTGAAATACTTCCATAGTCTTTACCTGTACCATCAATAAGCAAGCCTAGCCTTCCATTTATATAATTTTTAAGTGCAGTGTCTCTAACTGATTTACTTTTTTTTCTTAACTGCATTGCTTTTTCAAATTCTGCAGGTTTTAATGATGCTATATCTTGTGATAATCCACTCATTTTAAGATACGTTTCAAAGTATTTATCGCTATTAACTGACTTAAGTCCTTTTGCCGAGACGAATGGCATTTTTTCTGGCATACCAAATAGTGTTGCAGCAGCGTAAGACTTACCGCTACCTGGTCCACCTGCAGTGAATATTGCTTTAAAGATTCCTGGGTCGTAGACTCCTTCATTTAATATATCCTTTAGTTTAATCATTAAAATGCATCCATTATGATTTCATCAATTTTCGACTGTACTTCCTTTTTTGTAGCTTCCATTTGCATCATTATATTTGCTTGAAACCTTGCAACTTCTTCACCTTCAATATAAATAACAATGGTTGGCACAACAACAATTTTATACTTACCTGCTGCTGTTGCATCTTTTTGAATGTCTATAAATTTTGTATCACATTCTCCTAATTCTCCAAGCCAAGCTACTTTGTTCGTTTCATTAAATCCAGCATTAAACTGTACTACACAAATATCATCACTTTCACAAGGGCTTTGGGCATTTACACTATTACAACATATCATTAAGGCTAAAATTAACAAATATCCACAAAATATTTTTAATGATGTATTCTTTGACTTTGTCATATTATATCTCCTATCTAAGCTTATCAATCTTATCTTCAAGTTTGTCAAGCTTTTCCTTTATTTCTTTTACGTCATCTTGAGTTGTCATTATAGTTTGGCGAACTAATTGGTCTTTCATATCGAATTCCATTCTAGTAATTGCTGGAGGTGGAGGAACAGGAAGTTCTTTTGCTTCTTGTATATCCGCTTGGAGTGCGAACCACATACCAACTATTGTAGCTATTAGTGCAGCTATTCCTCCTAGTGTCTTTATACTTACTGTTACCCCTGTGTCTTCGTTTAATTCTTTTGCCATTTTCTTCCCTTAAAATACTCTGTAGTTTACACCTACACTAAATCCGTGCCAAGTTCTATTCCAATATTTGTTATATGTTCCTTCTAAAAATATACCTAAATTTTTATTAAACCAGTGCCCATATACAATTCCGCCTGAATAATCCATCCATTGTCCTTCATTGTATTTATGATATGAAAATTCTCCACCTGCATCATAATGATATGGCATTATACTACCCCATGCATGTAACCAACTTTTCTTTTCGTATTTGTAATAATCAAATCCTGCCACAAATGAATGTTGAATTGTGCTTTTTAATTCGTTTCTTTTCTTTTTTGTATAATTTGCTAGCATTTCTGGAATAACAACAGCTTCCCATACTTCAGTACTTGTTGCAACTGAATTACCTGATGGGTCAAAGTATTCAACTCCACCTTGACCATCAAATTGAGTTGTATATCCTTCTTCTAATGCTAAAAAAGTATAGTGTAAATTTCCGTTTGATAATAACCATTCTTCTAATGGATCGTAGCCATAAGGTTCTGCTAGTCTTTGTGCTGCTCCAAAATTAAATGTTAAATTATCTACTTTTTGAGATTTATATATTAGTCTTTGAGAAGCTTCAAAGTATTTTATATCTGCAAAGCCATCTTCAAGATATTCTAATTTCACAAGAAAGTGGTTTAAACAAAGCTTTTTAGAACAACCATCACTTCCTACATATCTAAGCATGTGATGTTGGTCTAAATAAGTTTCACCTTGTTGTCTTTTATACTCTCCTTGAAATAAGAATTCTACCTTATTGTTCCATCTTCCAATTGCCGCTGCATCTGAGAATGTATTTTCTGTACCATTTTTAAATGCTTCTTTTGGCTCATATCCAAATCGTTTTATTTTTCTAATACCAAAAAGAACTGAATAGTCAAATGGTGTTTTATATGTAAATGTTTCTAATCCGTCTGTAACAGAAAACACATTTTCATCAGATATCGAGGTGTTGCCATTGACTGCTCCATAAATAGTACCAAACTTAAATAAATCTTTTATCTTTAGTTGAGAACCTGTATGTTTAGAGCTTTGTGCATTTACCAACAAAGGCAAGCAAAATAATATTAGTACTAATTTTTTCATTGTTTCTCCTTAGCTCGCTTTGTCTAGTACATTAACGCGATTAAGTCCTTTTAGGAATTTTTCTGTTGGTACTAGTGCATTTCCTATTTCTTTACGCTTGGCACTTGTTTTTCCTTGATAGTCATCATATATATCAATTGATACTTTAGTGACATCAACACTGCTATCTCTTAAGTAATGTTGTGTCTGATATATAAAATAGACATCAGACTTACCCCGTACAACGTGATATTGCATGTGCTTAAACATTTTACCACCTTCGTATGTTTTAAGTCTTTTGTTTGCTGCTGCGACATCGCCTCTTCCAACTCCAAAGCCCAAGCCTTGTAATACGTCGATAACTTTATTAGCATTTTTATCTTTCACATACTTCATTTCAAAATTATGGTCTGTGACTTCTTGTAGTACTTTTTTTAATTTTATCATTGTTTTATTACCCTTGTCGTAAATCTTTTGTTATTATATATAAGTATCAAATTATATACACCGTTTGGATATTTTGACAAATTAATTCTTTTAGAATTTTCCTTTGTCATTAATTTACCCATAAGGTCATATATTTCTACCTCAACTTCTAGTCTTGTATCTATATTTAATATATCTCCAGTTGGGTTTGGATAAACCATAATTCCCATAGAACTTATATCTTCTACTGATGTTGGCCAACCTAATTGGCAATAGTCATACATTGATTGGCAACTTGCGTCCCATTCGTTAGTACAACAATAATCATCTACATCGATTACCCATGCAAAGCATCCATCATTTAACCAATAAGGATTACCAGGACCTCCATAACAACCTGCATCATATAGACATGCAGTAGAATCTGAAGTGTTAGCTAAGGGATCGTAATTCCATGCACCTACATCAGTACAACCAATAATAGGTAATATACATGTTCCATTATCAGTATTAGCTAAGATGTTATAATTTAATGCCGTTGAGTCTGTACATCCAAATATTACAAGAATACAACTACCATTGTCAGTATTAGCTAATGGATCGTAATTAAATGCTGTTGCGTCCATACATCCATAGATATAAGGTATACAAGATCCATCATCTGTATTCGCATTAGCATCATAGTTAAACTGTGTAGGATCTGTACAGCCAAGTGCAATAGGAATACAGCTTCCATCGTCTGTATTAGCATTAGGATCGTAGTTAAATGCAGTAGCATCCATACACCCTAACAATATAGCAATACAAGATCCATCGTTTGTATTAGCAAGAGGGTTATAGTTGAATGCTGTTGAATCAGTACATCCAAGTAGCTGTGCAATACATGAACCATCAGATGTATTTGCTAAAGGATTATAATTAATTGCCGAAGTATATGTACATCCTAGAATAAATGGTATGCAGGCTCCGTTATCAGTATTTGCTAGTGGATTGTAGTTAAATGAGTTAGGATCCATACATCCATAAACAATAGCAATACATGAACCGTTGTCAGTATTTGCAATAGGGTCGTAGTTGAAAGCCAAAGGATCTGTACAGCCATTTACAACTGGTACGCAAGATCCGTTATCTGTGTTTGCTAAAGAGTTATAATTGAAAGCAAGTGGATCTGTACAGCCGTATATTGGTAATGTACAACTTCCATCATCGTCTGTTGCTGCAATATCATAGTTCAAAGCAATAGGATTAGTACAACCAGGTATTTCTAACTCATCACATATACCATCACCATCTGTATCTAATAAGCATACACTGTTGCAATCATAGTATTGTGGAGGATATTGACATCCATTATTCACTGTAGCAGAAGCATCATAATTACAAGCTGCAATATCAGTACAACCAATGTAGTAACATGAACCATCATCTGTATTTGCTAAACTATTAAAGTTGTCTGCTATTGGATCCAAACAACCATAAGAAATTGGAACACATGAGCCATCATCTGTATTGGCTAAAGAATCGTAGTTGAATGCTAAATCGTTTGTGCAACCAAAAATAAATGGTTCACAATTACCATCATCTACATTAGCAGAATCGTTGTAATTGAATGATAATGAATCCATACATCCTAAAATTGTTTCTATACAATAATCACCACAAAAAGGTATTGCAGAATAAGTTGTCCAAAACGGAGACTGGAATGATTGTAGTGCTCCTTGTCCATTGTTTGCAAAAGGATTGGTTCCTTCTTCAATCAATATAGTACTATCTGGGTCATTCAACATAAGTGTGAAAGAATTATGCCATGTTTGGAATTGTACTTCTTGTGGTGGTTGTTGTGGTCCTCCAACTTCAAAATAATATACATGAACTGGAGCATCCGAATCTAATGTTAAAGGGAACGACTGAACATAGTTTCCTGGTCCCATTGTGAATGTACCAAAGTTTATTCCGTTTTGATAAACACCAATATAAGAATTACCCCATCCATCACCACCTGCATCTCTTATTTCTAATATATAACTACAATCCGGAACAACATCATTTATTGAAGCTGTAGGGTCATAGTTGAATGCAGACGGATCCGTACACCCATAAATATGTAAATTTGTACAAGTTGAATCGTCGACAGTAGCTAATGGGTCATACTCTTGATAATCATCGTCCATACAACCAGGTACTGGAGGAGATGACAAGCATGGTACACCAAATTGTACTCCAGAATATAATGTAGTTCCAAATCCAGGATTGTCCATCCACCAAATAGTATCTCCTAAACAATCATAAATAACAACCATACCATCTAATGTTCCACCTGATGTAGAACCGGCCATTCCATCACCATATGAATCTGTTACAATTAACTCAAATCCTGCAAATTTATCCACACAGAAATTGTAAGTGTAAGTTTGACCTATATCGTTAAAATTATATGCACCAGGAAGTTCAGATTGTATTACTCCATAACCACCACTTGTCATAGACCAACCAGTTTCACTTGGCCAGTTATCAAAAGTGATTTCCATTGTTATTTGGTGTGTTAAGTTTGTATCACAAGATGTTCCTGAGCAAGAACCATCATCGAATGTTGCCCAAGGATTATAAGTTGGTTGAGTTGGATCAGTACAACCAGCTATACATGCAGTAGGTGTATATGCCATAGTATCTGAAAATGTACTATCTGCAAATTCAACCATACCATAATGTTCTACAGACCAGTTAGGAGGCATTTGGCCATTACCCGCATATACTGCAAAATCTTGTTGGTTGGGAGCAAGTCCATATTGAAAAGGACCTACACCATTTTC
>Ga0070747_1000547_pt1 | contig 18410 bp, 39 predicted proteins | sample VirMetDEL_Mar_31_FD_77321 | JGI IMG/M metagenome (GOLD analysis project Ga0070747, IMG submission 77321) | Aqueous microbial communities from the Delaware River and Bay under freshwater to marine salinity gradient to study organic matter... | ecosystem: Environmental > Aquatic > Marine > Coastal... | reverse complement strand
CGATAACATCGTTTGTAGTTGGGTCAAATGATAACGCACTTCTAACAGCAGTATTACTATACTCTCTATCGTATGCAGTTAAGTCTAATGATTGTAGTTTATCATCGCCTAACAAGTCTTTTAAGGTAACCGTACTCCCAAAGAATGTAATCCTATATGTGTGTGGTTTATTGTCCTTTAAATCAACTCCTTCAAGTTTTATTTTTCCGTCTCTAAACGGTAAACTGTTCAGTTCTATATTTGAATCCTTTTTAATCCTTGCATCAAAACCTCCAACGACATCAAAATTATAATAGTGTTTAAAAATCTTGTTGTTTATTCTGGTTGCAGGTAAAGAAAAGGTTTTAGAAAATGCTGTGAATATTTTACCCAAATCTTTAACGTTCTGAATTGTGTCTGTTATAGAAACGGTTTCGTCCTTGAACATATCAACCCTTTGCCCCTCGATATATAGTTCTATGTTTTGCATTTACCTGATGTTGTTTATTACGTTGTAAGAGTTTTCAAAGTCAAAAGTATAATCTACAAGTCTGTCGTTTAAAGATGTTTTATAGGTTATGCTTGTAGTCGTTACGTTGATTGGAAGAACTTGCTCAACACCATTTTTTACATTCGTTATCCAAACCTTTTCAGATAGCATCATCTGTTTAAAAACTTCGTTATATTCTTCGCTCAGATACCCGCTACTCAAAGTAGTTGATTCTTTTGCCGTGATATTAAAATTTCTATTTGTATGGCTGCTTCTGTTGTAAGTTTTATTTGAATTTAAAATGTTTGCTTTGTAAGATTCTTTTTTGACCTTCATTTTTTCAACCGCCTTTTTAAAGAAGTACATATCTTGTAATGCTCCAAACTTATTTATAAACGTTACTTTCTTTGGCTCGTATTTACATTCCTCTAAAACATTTACTTTTATAGTTTCAATTTTACCATCAACAGAAACCTCTATTTTGTCAACCGCCCCGATTGAATAGTTGTTAAAGAAAGATTGTAAGCATACGCTATTTTCAAAGTCAACACCACCATCTTCCATAACTCTTTCAGCAAACGTGTCCCAGTTATTAGCATCCCCATAAATAGAAGCGTATCTAATTTGGTATTCTGCCTTGTCCGATGCTTGAAATGTTTCTGTTGCTATTATTTCGCCATCCTTGTAGAATGTTATTGTTGGTTCGTTTATTGTGTATATTGGAATCCGAAAAGTATTATCTTCTAAAACAAACAACTCTCTGTTTGTAATCATTACTGGGTTTGTATCTGCACCATCTTCTTCAAAATAGTTATACCCATCAAGTGAAATAATTGTTTCGGTACTGGTGTTTAAAACAACGTCATTTGCATCGTAACTGACAAGGTCAGCTTTAGTCCAAACTCCTTGACCATTATAGTTCCCATCAAATAAAACATCTATTTCGTCCCTTACCAATTCAGATACTTCAAAAAAGATTTCTGTTTGACCACTCAAAGAATACTTTCGTATTGTGTATGTCGGGGTAACTGGAGGCGAACCAATGTTGTTATTATAAATATAAAGTTTCAATTCAGCGTATGAAAGTGAAGAGTTACCAGTTATAGAAAACCATTTCGGACTTCTTGTATTTAATATTGCCATCTTATTTATTTTTTATTGTGTTCTTCATTAATTGCTCAACGTCTAAAACGAAGGCATTTATTATTTCTTCAGGTAGATTTTTAAACGCAGCTTCAAAGGGTTTAGTAAAAAACATACTAGGTTTTATTCCTTTCATATAGATACTTCTAGCAATCATAAATTGAATAGACTTAGCAAACCCTGCCGCAGATATTGTTCTGGCTTTAAACTTACCCGAGGAAGTTCTGGGTGCTATTCCTCTTCTTACTATCCACTTATCCAACTTAGTTGGTGGCGGCATTTTGTCCGTGTACGCATAAGGAGTTTCGTATTTTACTTTAACACCGCTTACCCCTTTATCCTGAAACTTTCCGTATTCTTCCATCCATATCTCCAAGCCTGTAAAATCTCCGCTTTCAGATACTTTATAGCTTATGCTTTCATACAAAGAACTGCTACTGTTTTTTCCTTTATCTACTAAGTTTTGTTTTGAGTTTTCAACAACGTATTTCCCGAAGGCGTTCATCGCTGCTCTAGTTTTGCTTAGCTGCATATATCAATATCGTTTTGAACTAAGACCGTGAACGTACCCGCCCAACCCGCTAGTCTGTTTTCAAATCTTTCATAAAATGGCTCGCAATTTCCATTCCCTTCTAACTGATAAAGTTCTGTGTGTAAATTTCCTTTTCTTAGAATCATAGTAAGCCGATTTAAAACTGCTAACTGAGTATTTAAAACATCCTGCTCGTTATTGTTTCCCCTAAAAATATCTGTTGTAATATCCTTGCTTTCGTCTACTATATCCATAGCCATAACAGTTATATTGAAAGACAAATATTGTTCGTTAGTACTTACGTTATTAATCATCAAATGTGATAAAGGGAAAATGGTTTGTTTTGACAAATCCACGTCTGCAATATCTCCAGATGTAACCGTATTTACATTTACATCTTCTAGTAATTGGTTCTTTATACTTTCAGTTAATTGATAAAATCCTCTAATTCCTTGCATCAAAATTTATTTTTAATTTGCTTCTTTTCTATTTCGTTCTTCTCCTTTTCAAATGTCAAAAACAGTAGACACTCGTGTACCTTTAATTTAGTGATATGTTCAAATCGTTCAAGACGTCCTTTAGCGATTGCGTAAATTGAAGAATACCATCCCCATTTTGTTCCGAATTGAGATACGCTAGTAAGTTCGCCTCCTTGTTGCCCTCCAAAGAGTTCATCATAATTTTGCATAAGTCGTTCCCTAAATGATAAAAAAAAAGGATAGAACCCAGTACGGCATCTAGTGGCATATCTTTTAAATGCTCAGTGTCTTTGGCTTCGTAGTCTTCAATAACGTACCGACCGCCTTTTCTGTTTAATACTGGTCTATATAAAACCCCCATAGCTTTCTCCATATTGTCCCAGTCTCCAATGAAAGTATCTAGGTCGATATATTCCCCGAAACTCATATCGTCTAAGTTTGTAATAAATCCGTACTCATCGCCCCCCATTTTGAAAGTATTAACAAGGCTTGGTTTACTGTCAAACATTTCTGAAATTATAGAAAATATATCTTGTACGTCAGTAGCTTTTAAAAGTCGAACCTGTTCTGGGGTTACTTTGCAAAATATCTCAATCATTCTAAAAGACAGTTCTGTTTCTGTCAAACCTTCGAGACTTAAATACTCCTGATACTGTCCGAGAGTAACCTCGTTTAAATTATTTGGTATTGTTAATTGTACTTTCATACTTATATATAGTTAAAATGATTTTATTTTATGAAACTAATGTACAACAAAAAAGAGCATCTCAATTAAGAAACACTCTTTTAAATTACTAAACAGGTGGACAGTCAGTTTAGATTTTCAAACACACAGGTTTTATTCTGTGGATTTTTTTATAAAATTTGCTAGGTCTTTATACTTATCTTCAATATGGTCTCTTTCACACTTTACCTCATCAAAAGCCATTCTTACAATAGTTGGTAAGTCTCGCATTAAATTGTAGGCGTTAAAAGTTAATACAATTCCATCCTCTAATTCCATCATTACCTCTCCGTTTTTACCTCCATAAAGAGATACCGTGTCGTTTATATATATATTCTTTTCCATTTTGTTATTTTATTAAATTTAAATCTAATTCCTTTGCTACATAATTAATATGCTTTTGAGTTGTTACACTCCAATAACCTAATTGAAATAATTTATCCTCTGCTATTGTAGCAACGTGAGTTGTATAACTCCAAACTTCATTTTTTTTAATCCTTAAATTTTGTTTGTACTTTGGTAATGTCATCATAATATTTACTTTAGTCAGAACTCCTTCATTGGGTTCTACTCAAAGATACAACAAATAAATGGTTTATCAACTATAAATCTTAATTACTTTTTATTGGACTGCGTATTTACCAAAGTTTGGTTTACTTATTACTGAGTATGTAGCGTATCGAATAGCATCAATAGTATGGTTGTTTTTATCAACTGGCTTGTTTATCATTTTCCCGCTTCTATCTTCCTGCCATTTGTAGTTCCTAAACTCCTGAATACAATTATGGCTGTCTTTCTGAATATGGATTTTAAAGCGTTTTAAGAGGTCTATTCCCGCGTTGATACTGTCAGCACCTTTTAAACTTGGTCGTACGTTCCACCCCATCCTGCGTAGTTCCTCAATCAACCTAGGCTCTGCTGAATCAAAGTAAATTGTTTCCCTGCCAATTCCTACGTTTTGCCATTTTTTATGAATGTCATAAGTAGTCATTTGAGTTTGGTAAATATGCTCTTTAATATACAGGTTAAATTCTTTTCTATAAACAGAAACCAAGGTTGTTGGGTCATTGGAATATCCTGCATCTGCTCCGTAACTTATAAACTCTGCGTCTTCTGGTATCTTGTCAACCTCTGAATAATTAAATATTGTAGCTTTAGAAACCCCCTTTAAACCTAAACCGTAGATTTGCCAGTACGTTTCGTCCGTATCTTTTAAACGTTCTATTTCTTCCTTGATGCTGTTATTAAGGAAGCTATTATCCAAGTAAGTAGTAATATTAAAATCGGCATCTTCTCTGGGTATTACCTTGTCATAAATCCAATGGTATTCGTCCGATGGATTAAAATCAAGAATTATTTTATCTTCAGTACGAAAAACTAACTGCTGCCAGTCTTCGTAATCTAATTCGTTTGCCTCATTAATAAATAGTAAATTCCTTTTACGTCCCCTTACTTTCTGTGGTTGGTCTAAAGAAATAAATTCAACAAGGTTGCCGTTGAGTTTGTACTCGTGGTTTGATTTGTTATGATTTGCTTCTGAATATGAATTATGTAATTTTAGTATGTCTAAAAAATCACGCATAACAGATGACCTAACCGCAGGAAATGTTTTTCTACATATCGTAATGGTTTTACCTGTATTCTTCAGGCAGTAATGAAAAATAATATACAATAAAATATTGTAGGTTTTTCCTGACCTAGTTCCACCTTGTTCTATTGATATTTTCTTTTCTGATTCTAAAAGATGTCTAAATACTACGTTAGTCTTTATTCTCAATTATTTCAATTTGAAAGTTTGTTGGCATTCCATCCGCTCCAGTTATCTCTTGTCGCTCAACGTAGCCCCTTTTCTTACCTTTAGTTTTTAAATAGAATATAGTAGCCGAAGTATTACCGCTACCGATTTGTGTATGCAGTTGACTTTCTGCAAAGTCCAAAGCCACGTTCTCTATTTCCTTTACCTCCTTAGCGAAAACCTCATCTTCATTCAGCCATTTATAATACGTGCTTCTTGGTATGTCTGCTTTTTTACAGGCAACCGTTACAACGCCCAAACTTTGTTCAAGTGATTTCAATAACGATTCCTTTTTTATGTGTCTACTTTCGTTCATTATATATTTAGTTGGATTGCAAAAGATGTTCCCCTATGCTTTGCGGATTTTATTTTATTTGGGTATTCTTTTATTAATTTTTTTATAGCAATTTTTTCCTTCTCAATTCTATTACTATCTCTACAACCCCCCTGCATTTTTGTGTGTTCGTGTTGCATAAACATTATGTTGCTTCTTACCGTTACCCCCAAATCTCTTAAATTTCTAAGAGTTAATTCGTAGTCTTCTTTTACCTCATAGTCTTCATTAAAATAATATGTTCCGTCGTTTATAACTCCCATACAACTACCCAAGCAAATACCATTAAATAAATAAGGCTTCCAACTATAATTGGTTAAATTATTTCCTACTGTAAAAAAACCATTTATCTTAGCCACCATTTGGTAGGTTATTTCAAAAAGTTTTTCTATTTCAGAAATGTAATCTAATTCATCGTAAACTCTAACTACTTTATATTTGTACTTTGTTCTTTCTATATAGCCACCGTATTGCAGGTCATCATCTATAAAAAATATGTTACAATCATTTGATTTTAAAATATAATTCCTAGTCGCTGTAATCCCTCTAATATCGTTAGGCACTCCTACTACGTTTTCATACATTGAGTATTCGTGTACTTCACTTTCAGGAACGTAAATAAATGCGCTTTTAAATATCTTGTTAGTACTAATTAAGCCCGCTCTTCCTTTCGATGGTATGCAAATTTTAAATTCCAATTCTTTCCTTAAATTTAGTTAAATCAAATACTCTCTCTGTTCCGCTTGTTACCTTGTCACTTGTAGAGCCTACCGTGCAACCACCTTGCCTAACTGTTTTACATTTAAAAATGGTTTTTAATTCGTCCCATTCTTCGCTGTCTTTATCTGCGTAAACTATTATATATTCTTTTTGTGGTAAAATCTGCAAAGATTGCTCTATTTCAATTTCTTCGTTTTCATTTAGTAAATCTATTTTGTCCCCTATATTTAAATCCAAGCCCCATTCTTCAATTAGAGATGTGTCCCATTCGTTAGCTAAAATATCCCAATCCCATTCTCCGAAGCCGACATTATCTTTTACAATAAATTCACGTTCTTGTTCCTCTGTTAATTCCTCAGCCTTTAAAATCCAAACTTGCTTTAGTCCTGCCTCCTTGCAAGCCTTTAGGCGCATATTTCCGCCAAGAACTATCATTTCCTTATTGACTACAATAGGACGAAGTTTTAACATCTCTGGGAACTCTTTAATTGACTTTACTAGCTTTTCAAATTTTCCGTCTTTAATGAAACGTGGATTGTCTTCGTTGTTTATTACTTCCTTTATATCTACTAATTGCATACTTATATATAGTTAAATGTTTGTTTTTTTATTCTAGCTTTAAAAAGTCAGCCGATGCGTGTTCCATAAACCATTCTTTATTTTCTTTGTACTTATCTATTACCGCATCAATCATTACCAACTCATCAATGTCTGAGTGTTTAATTTTATCCATTAAAGAAGTTATCTTCCTGAGTACGTTTGAAGTCATCTCTTCATTGTTTAAATAGACCGTGTTGTAGTCGTCCTGTATCTCTTTCTCTAGCATACCTAAAAAACGCTGTCCCTGCTGTTTAATGTTTTGCTTATATTTGTTAGTCCCCTGAAGGTCTTCTATTGCTTCGATTGTTAATTGACCCAGTAGCACTACTTTTAAATAATCTAGTTGTTTATCGTTCTTCATCTTAGTATCTTAATTTTCTACTTCTTATTGATTGTACGTCTTTTTTTGCTGAATCCACCCAACCTGTAACAGAATTTAGTTTGTGGTTGTTTATGTTTTCCTTTACAAATTTGTATTGTCTGTCTTTAAATTTTCTTAGTCCGTTATCCATCTATCACTATTTTTATAATTTCTTCAACTCTGTTTAAACTTCTGTCTATTGCTTCAAATTGTAACCCCTGCATTTTATTTACTTTCTCTTTTTGTTCTTCTGTAAGAGTTTTTAAACCATCGTAAACAGATTCTAGTTTTGGTATTAAATTTAAAACCAATTCTTTTTTAGCTAGCTTTGATTTCAATATGTTTACCGTATGTTCTAAGTATGCGTAAGAATCTTTTGGTAAAGCCTCCATACAGTTAAAGTGTTTTAAAGCCTCGTTGATAACGTCTTCCTCTATGTAATGGATTGTATTATTTAATGCGTGTATTACCGTTGTGTGGTCTCTACCAACAAACCCCCCAATTTTCTGGTAATTGCTTTTGGTTAGCTTTCTGGCTAAAAAATAAAAAACAGTTCTTGCTTCTGCATAGTTTCTTTGTCTTGTTCTTTTCTCCATTTTTAAATCGTAAACCTTGTTTACATAATCATAAATTTCTTCTAAAATCTCCATATTAATCTGTTCTTAGTTTTAATAAATTATAGCACTCTATGTACCTTTGTTTTGCCTTTCCTTTGTGTACCTCTTTAAAAAGTTGGTACATCTTCTTTGTGTATTTAAAATGGGTGTTGCATCCTGCTAAATACTTTTCCGCATACTTCACTCCCTTACCTTTGAAATAGTTTACATTATCTGCCGTGTCTCCTATTATCATTTGCTCGTAGAAATTATACATCGCTTCACTTTCTGTAATATCATAAACAACTTTACGTTTGTAGTGATAATTATACATTAAACAAGGGAACTGTTTGTAGTCTTTATCTATTGACACTATCATAACCTCGTCCCTGCCGAACTCTTTTGATAAATTGCTCCAGTACCTTGCAACCATATCGTCTGTTTCAATACCGTAGCCAAAAATTGAGTTATGTTTTTCTTTAACGTATTCGTGAACCTCGTTTAATAATGGCGGCTTCTGTTGGTTGTTTCTGTTTGCTTTATACTTTTTTGTTATTAGCTTCCTGAAGTTTCCTAAAGAACCGCTAAATATTAAAACCTTGTCAATATCATAAAGGTCTTCTAATTCGTTTACAACTCTCATTAATTGGTTGTCGAATTTTTCCGTAGCATCAATTAGTTTTTCATAATACGGGTTGTCGTCTGGTGTTTCTCTTTTCCTGTAACAGCTTGCGAAAATTAAACTGTCTGCATCTACAAGTAAAATCATTATTCGTAAAATTTATTTTTGTCATTAAAAATCTTTGAACCAATCCAAAGAAATACTTTTGCTACTGCTATCCATAATATTATTAATAAAAATATTTTCATTGTCTTTTGTTTTAATTATCTCATTGATGCGGAATGGCAGTCCCAACTACAATATCCGAATTCTTTTTGTATAGGTGTTCCGCACTCTTGGCACTCGCTTTCTTTGTCATCCTTTCTTAAATACTCATCTAGTTCATTATCGAATCTTTCCATATCTTATTTTTTTTGTCTTAATACCTCTATCTCTCGTTCTAAGTAATCTTTAGCCTTCAACAAGTCTGCTAGTTCATCTTTCTTTTTACCCGCCCTTACAACGTACTTAATTACATTTCCCCTGCAAAAGTTTATATTGTAATCGTTAATAACATCTATTAAGTCGTAAGAGTTTCCATTGTCGTAATGTGGTTGTGTGCTTCTCATATCTTTGCTTTATATTAATTCTGTGTATTTAAGGTTTCCTTCTCCGTCGCATTTTCTTGCTGTTGATAATAAATTTGTATAATACTCGCCTCCCCAGTTTACAGGCTCGTGAATTACCCGAACTCCCTTGGAGTATTTATCCTCCCAGACATCTGCAATAACTCCCTCCACTCTAAGACCTGTATTTATTACACTTACTTTTCTCCCTATTAAATTACTGTTTACTTCTGCTATCGTCATCTTGTCCGTTTTAATACTGGCTTCATTACCAATACTGCAATATACAATAAATATTTAGATTATCAACAATTTTTCTTAATTATTTTCAGAATTGTTTTTGTTTATTAAAATAGCATCATTTTCTTTTAAAAGGTAACAAGGTTTTAAAACTCTTTTCTTTGTCCACATTGTAGTATCTGGACAGTATTTATTTTCTGGTTCTGGCATTTCAATATCGTTCAACCAAAAAAGATAATTTGCTTTTGGGTCATTAACGAAATACAAAGCAACTTTACCCGTACCAATTAGTTTATCGTATTTGAATTTCTCTAACATTTTGGTATCGTAGTGCTTGTTCCTGAACTTCATTTCCACAACGCATTCTAAGCCCTTTGGCGTTAGTCCTTCAGCATCCCAACTTTGAGAACCTTCTCCAGTCCATTCAAGTTTCCAACCGTCAAGGTTTAAAACATCCACTACTGCTTTTTCTAATTTGTGTATTTTACTTATCATATATTTTATTTATGTCAGCAATCCAAGACCTGTATATTTTTCCGTTACAAGTGCAAGGTTCATTGTATTTATGGTTATAATATTCTGAATGCAATATACAAAGTATTTTCTTATATTCAGGCGTTAATTTACCCTTTACGTTTTTCCTGAAGTCTTCCCAAATTAATCTATCTTTATTTACCACAATTCTACGTCGTTTAAGTCATTTCTACGTTTATTACAACCGCAATCTTTAATCCCTAACATCTTACTACCTTTATCAACAAGCCACTTTATACCCGTGTATTTTGTAAACAAATATATTAAATCTCCTAATTTCATATTTAAGTTAGTTTATTTTTTAGCACTGTTTTTAATTTATTATATGTATTGTAAAGTGAGTAGTACCCTATTTTTGTTTCCCTACTTAGAGACGCAACACTTTTGCCGTGTGCTATTAATTCAAAAACTTTTCTGTCATACCAATAAATCTCGTCAATCGCCCTGTTGTAGTCTTTTAAATTTTGCTCGTATCTGTTTTCGTTTTCTTCTGGTAAATCTTCCTGTAAATGATTCTCTAAATGCTCAATACCTACTTTTATTATTTTCTTTTCACTTCTTAAATAGGCAACATAAATACCTCTTAGCTGTTTGAATATGTAATAGTAATTTAATTCGTCGTCATTATACCAGATATCAATACCTTTTTTTTCGTATTTAATCAGGTAAATGTACATCTCCTGAACTATATCTTCAGAAATTTCTGGACGGCAACCAAACGATTTTACTATTTTAATCCAATCATTGTGCTTTTTAGCAGCTTTTAATATTAATTTGCTCATTTTAATTTTTTAGTACAAAGGCAGTTCTTTGTGTGTTTTTTGTTTCTGCATAAAATTTTCTAAAGGGTCGTAAATATCCCCGACCACAAAAGGTAATCCAAATTTATTAATACTAAAACTAAAAGTATCAAAAGCGTAACCCCTACTTATTTTGCAGCTTGCTGTTACCCATTCTTTGTTAACCGTGTTAGCCTCTAAACTTATGGCTGTCTCACATTTTTTATAAAGAAAACTACCAAGATGACCCGTGGCTTTTTCAGTTCCAAAGTTACTATGTATAACTGTGATGATATGACAATCGTAGCGTGCGCTTAATTCCATTATCTTTTGAACGCATAGGTTGGATTCTTCGAGATTATTTACATCGCTTACGAGGTCTGCAATTCCATCAATCACGACAAGACCATTTTTTCCTTCATTTTGTTTTAAAGTGTATTCTATAAATTTTAATCTGTCTTTATAGTTTACAGTTCTCAAAGCATAAGTTTGGTAGCAACCTAAATCTTTATTACCTGCCATATCTTCGACACGTTTAAAAACTCGCTTTGCGTGCCATAGTCCCTGTTCTGTATCAAAATGCATTAAACACCTGCCGTCTCTATGTCCTTTAATATTTCCACCGAAATTATTCTTACCACTTAAAAACACCGATGCTAAAAGCGAGATGAAAAACGTTTTTTTTGTTTTTGGCGGGGCTTGTACGAAACTAAAATTTCCAAATGTACCGATTCCGATTGGCACTTTTAAATCTCCGTTTGCCGTCTGTATTGTCTTCTCTCCAAGGCTTAAAGCTACTGGAGGGTATTCCATTACGTCGTCCGTTAAAACCCTGCATTCTTCAGCTATTAGCTGCATTGTCATTTCTTGTATTGTCTGTTCTTCTGTCATTTCTTGTCTGTCTTTTTAGTTGGTCCAAATATAGTAAAAAAAAAAGGGATGCTATAAACACCCCTTTGTCTTACTTAAAACGGTAAATCATCCGCCGCAACTTCCACAACTTCTGCATCTTTTACTTCCTTTTCAGCGTTCACTATAACACCGTTATTCCATACGACCTTTCCGTTACCTAAATAAGTTCTGGCTTTTTTCGCTTGGTTTTCTTCTTTTGTTTGGCTGATAAAAACAGAAGTGTTGTTCCCAAATCTTGTGTCATCATTTACTGACATTGTAAGGTTTACATAAACTGCTCCATCCTTTCCTGCGATAAATTTTTCCTTTGGTAATTTATCTACTCTTAAACTGTAATTGATTATTGCACTCATAATTTTAAATTGGTTTTAATTTTGGTTTATAATTTTATTCTTAATAATTCTACTGGTATGTCAATAATGTCCGCTATTTCTTGAATTGTAAATTCAACTTTTTCTTCTGAATCTGTAAAAAAATCTGTAATAAGGTTTTTCTTTACTTGTTTTAACGGATACCACCAAGATTTTTCTCCTTGTACAAATGAAACAAAAGCAAACTTACCCTCAATCTTTTTTATAGTTCCGAGCTGACCAATATGTTTATCCATACTCGGCATATACTCTGGACCTTTAGAGTAAAATCCATAAATTGTCTTACCTATTAAATCTTTATTTTTCATATTTTTTATTAAATTGTAAACCTGTCAGTTTACTTTGATTGAAATTTGTAAACCTATTAGTTTACATTTTAGTTATCTATTGTACTATCTATTGTTTGTATTATGTGTCTAAAAACACTTTTTTCTTGTTCGCCAGTTACATCTACTCCGTTTAGAAGTAATCTGTAATGGTCTTTTTTAGTTTTAATTAATTGGATATCATTCATATTTATCTCTGGTTTAGGTTAAAATTTATTTGCTTTTGGTAACTCTTGGTCTATACTAAACTTAAAGAATCTTACCGAAGGGTTTCCGTCTATAAAATAATTCCAAGCCTTTAAACTCATTCCTAAAGTCCAGTAAAAATTTAATGGTTCTTTATTTATTTTAGAATTATACAACCTAGAATATAAGTAACTTGTAGCCGTTCCTTCCGTCCTAGTGATTCCATAAATATTTTTCATAAAATCATAAACCTGTTCGTTTGGTTCTCTACCTCCCACAGTGTAAGCAATAAAGGATAAATTAGAAACCCCTAAAACTCTAGTTTTTGCTTTACTATAAAGGTTTGCGCTATTTCTCATTAAACCCTGCAACCAGTCATTGTTTTGTAAACAAAAATCTAATACCTGTTGATTAGTTAAACTTTCGATTCTGTTTTTAATACTCGATCCTGCTGCCTTAGAATTTTTGGTTTCATACTTATAAATCAATTTAACTAAAGCGGATAAGTTAGTAGCGTTTTTAAATCCATTCAAATTTAATATATCAATCGAACTCCTGTTTTTACCCGTGTCATAAGTAGCCATTGTGTTCTTTTGAACTCCACGTACTACTGGAATATGGTAAGGGATTCCTGATTTTAATATAGCCATTAAACGGTGTTGCCCGTCTGTAAGATTATTGTTTACATCAAAAACGATACTTTCTCCGTTCTCTAAAAATAAACCTTTTTTCATTTGGTCTACTAAGAAATTAACATTTCTAGGCGATTCTTTTCTGTTTTGAGTGTTATGGCTTAGATATTTTTGCGCTACCTGTGGGGTAATGTAAACTAAATCTACTGATAAATTACTCTTTTTTTCTGAAATTTGTGTCATCATTTTATTATATATTTAATTGTTAGTATTATTTATTTTTTTTAAAACTTTCTGATTCGTCTTCTCCGAATACTCCGAGTTCATAGAACCCTGTCAATTTCAAAACTGCTCTGGACATTGCTCTTTTTTCTGCCATTTCTGCAACGTACCAAGAATTTGTGTTCCCTTCGCTATATGTTGCGCCTTTCAATGCACTACCAAATGTTTCAATTCTTTTACCGTCCTTTTCAGCGTGTGCTTTAAATACTGCAAAGTTTGTTTCACAATTAATAACTTCATATGTTACGCTCATTTGCTCAACTGCCTGTATTTTATCAATTCCCTGCCGTGTAATAATTACATAGTGTTGGTGTTTAAATACATCGTCTTTTGTCAATCCGTACTTTTTGTACAATTCAATTAATTTGTCTTTGTTCATCTTATCTGTTTTAAATATTAATACTCTTTTTTACTTCTAGTAACGCCTCTAAAAACATTACTCTTTTTTCCAACGCTTCAACCCTGTAAATTAGAAATTGTTCGCTAGTAAATTCTTTATCTTTATCGTGTGTCATAACTTACTGTTTGTCAAATATATAAAATATATTTTAATTAATCGTTAATTTTTGCATTTAAATTTATAAAATTTCTAGTTCCAAAGGTAGGTACTTTTAATTGGTAGTTAATTTTAACATCCGTTAGGTTTGGGTCTTGCTGCATATGATACTCTATTTGTAGCTTTAATTTGTCCCAAGCCGCTTGGTTTACCTTTTCATTACTTTTATTTGATTCCATAATTCTTTTATTTTTTCTTTAGCATAATGCAAACCGTCGTTACCGTTCTGAGCAATTATTTTCATTCGCTCGTTTGCTTGTTCTTCCCAGTCTGAAAATTCAGAGTTTTCCTTGCAGCTATCGCAAACATCAGTTTCTAAAAACCGACCTGCACCGCAACATTTTGATTGTTCCATAATTATATATTATCTGCAAATAAGTCGTAAGGACTGTATACGTTAGTAAAAAATTTAATATCTACCCAAATCCTAAACGGAATGTCTCCTACGTACTCAGTTTCTTCAAAGCAAGATATAACCCCGTTAACTATCATTGGATATTCTAAATTACTTATTTTAAAAATTTCACTATATTCTGGTTTTAATTTATCTATTAATCTAATTTTATCTGTCTTTAGTTTCATAATTATTTTTTTTTATTTATCCAATCTGCCATATCTTTTACTTCTTTTCTAGTCCAACCTGCATCCGCTAAGTCTTTATCTTCTCTAGCTATTATACTGTTTAATAAATCGCTGTTTAAAATGTCATCTATATTCATCTTGTCTTTTTTAATTGAGGGCTGAGTTAAGTCCCTCTGGGTTAGTATTCCTTTACTCTTATACTGCAATATACAACTTTTATTTGGTTTATCAACAATAATTCTTAATTATTTTATTATACGTATTTTAATACTTTACTTTTTGTATTAGTATCTGTAAGTGTAACGTTGTATCTATTTGATAAAATTTTACCGCTGATAGTATCGCATCCTGAATAATAAACATTTTCAATATCTGTTGCATCTAAACTGTGATTTGCTATTAAGTAATCAATAAGATATTTTTTGCTTTCTAGGGCGGTCTTTTTTGAAGTAAACATTGCGTTTTCTATAAAATATTTTCTTTTGATATCAAAAACTGTAAGTGTGTAAATTTTCATTTTGTCCGTTTTAAATAGTACCTTCATTAGCACTATACTGCAATATACAACAAATAAATGGATTATAAACAATTTTTGTTAATTATTTTAATATAAGGCACAAAAAAAAGAGATACCGATTAAGATACCTCTTTATAACTAAGACAAAAGAATAGTTAATGATGATGACACTACAAATATAGTTAATATAAATAGAAATAAAATATATACATATTAAATGTTATTAACTTTCTCTTTGTAATACTCTATCATTTCTAGTAATTCAACATCACTAAATTTCTGGATTTGTCTACTTTTGAAAACCAACCTATCTGAGCAGGACTTACCTAAAAATAAACCAAATTGATATTGTTCTCCGTACCTGTAAACGTTACAACCAACGCATTGCACCTGAACGTTTTCTTCATCCCACCTAGTTGAATAGTGTTTTCTACTCATAAAATGACCTGCCTGTAAACTTTTCCAATGGTCTTCTTTGCCACAAGTGAAACAGGTTGAAATATCTTCTTTTGCGTATCTACGTCTAATATAAATACTAAATATAGTATCTAATTTTTTAACGATAGTTTTTCTGCTTGCTTTCTTAGCCATTTTTTTTTAGATTAGCTCCCCTAGGTCTTATCTTTATTCTATACTTTTTTATACTATTTTTTTATGCTTATTTTTATATTTTTAATTATACCAATAATTAGAATTATAAGTAATAAATTACAAAGGTATATCTTTTTTCTTTAATAAACAAGAAAAACTTTATTTTTTATTTATAGTAATATTACTTGCAATCTTCTCCGCACTTCTACCAACTACATACCCGCCAATACCTAATTGTAATAAATTCCAGAACTCATTTTCCAAAGGTGGAATAGGTAACTGAAACAATGGTGCAATAAACTTTACATAAATGATAATAAAACCAAAAGCTAACATTAAGATAGGTCGCCAACTTCTTTGCAACCAATTACCGTTTGCCTCTGCCAATACAATTTCTGTTTGTAGCTTCTGCAATTCCAACTGTTGTTCTTGAAGAACTTTAAACACCTCGTTTTTGGCTTTTAAACGCTCCTCATCGGACGTAAATAAACCATCAATCACTTTGCCTACTTCCTTAACTACACCACCTGTAAACCACCCTAAAATCTTATTCATCTTTGTTCCATCTTATTTGCAACTGCCCAAAGAATAAAAATATATTTACCTCTGAATAGTTAAATTTATCATCTGGTCTGTAATATTGCCATCCAATAATCATTGCATCTGGCATTAATAAAATTAAGTTTATTTCCATTACCAACGTGCTTTTGTTTTTCTAATGTCGTAATGAGTGAAATTGCTATAAGAACCCAATCCGCCCTGTAACATTTCGCCCTCGTTTATAAATAAATCAATCAAATCAAAAGTAACCTTTGGGTCTTCTCCCTTAATTACGATGTCCGCAGCTTTACCTAAAATATGCTGTGATGAACTAACCCCACCAATCGCTTTATTGTGCTTAAAACACCTGTATGCACTGTTTACGGTTATTGATTTACCTGTTTCAGTTCTTAAAATTTGTAACTGGTTAGCAACTTTTTGAACTTGGTGCAATACTTCCAACGGCATTTCGCATCCGCAGGAACATTCAAACTCCGACTTGCTAAAATTATTTGTCAGCTTCATTTGGTTCTTTTAGTTTAAATATTTTCAATACAGTATAAACAATAGAAACAACTAATAAAGCTATTTTTAGCCATTGCTCAACGTTAGAAAAGCTAACGGTAAACGTTAGTAAATTAATTGCTCCTATCTTTATATCTTGCATATCCAAACTTTAGAATTTTAAAGAATCATAGTTTAATCCGAAAAAAGCGTGTACACCATCTCCATCAATATTAACCGAATATGACTTCCAACCATATGGATGGTCAACCGTTCCATCTTCGTCAGCTTCTAAACCGTTCCAAAGGACATCAACGTGCCAATCTCCTGATAATACCGCTTTTGTTTCTACCGCTCCATCTTCGTCAATTACCGCTTGTTCTAAAACGATATTACCTAAATGAACGATTGTGTGCTTGTGATTTGGGTATTCGTTTCCATCTTCATCTGTTGCAGTTCCTAAAGCATCAATCTTTTTTTGTACTTGTTCCTTGCTGTCGAATTGGTATTTTCCTATATTCATTATATTGTTGTTAGTGTTTGTAATTCATCATTTGTTAAAGCGGTTTTGTAAACCCTTAAATCTTTTATTTGCCCTAAAAATTTTAAGGATGTGTTTGCCCTTGATAATTTAATATTATTATAATTTGATGTGCTTAATGCTTGTGAACCCAAAACGGTTTTACTTAAACCATTAATATAAACCTTTACACCATCACTGCCCCAAGAAATACAAACCTTATTAAAACTATCGTAAGAATTAATATCACTAACGTGATTAGCAGAATTGTAATAAGTGTATATTTTCTCGTTAGCATCTGCACCAATAAAAACCGCACCACTATTATTATTATCCTCTGATATAGAAATTAAAAAATTCCCCCCATCTGGGTCTGTTTTAAATTCTCCAAATAACGCCCCACTCTGTGAATTAAAGGTAGAAGCATCGCCAGAACCAGTAACAGTTTCAGCTGAACGAGTAACGGCTGCCGTTGTAGTTGGGATGTAACTTGTTTTATATTCAGATTCTAATTGTGCGCCCCAAATGTAAACGCTTTCATTTGCAGCAGTAACACCTAAAGAAAATGTGCCGCTTCTCCCTAAAGTATCAATAGCAGTACATCTATACCAACCACTCCCATAGTTTTCAATAGAACCCTCAAAGCCACTATCTTCATTTGTTACCGTTCCGTTTTCTAAATTAAAAGTAACTCCACCAGTACCACTACTTGCATTTGCTATTTTAAATAAATTCGTACTGCCTTTTTTAGCAAAACAACTCGCAACTTTATTTGTAGCACTCCAAGTTGAAAATCTTACAACTCCAAAACCACCACTAACTCCAGTTAATAAATCAGCGTTTAATTCTCCACTTGGCGAAATAGTTTGATTGGCATTTATGGTAACTCCATTATTTATCCAATACACATTGTCAAATTGTTCTGAATAAAATAACACGTTACTTTTTTGTGGCTCTAATAAATGACTTGGGCATCCTTTTACAACACCATCAATCATTGGATAGTTTAATCTTGAAACACCACTAGCAACTGTTTCTATTAATCCATCTTTATTTATTCTTGTTGCCGAGCCACTTCTTGTAAAGTTAAAATCCCCTACACCATTTGATGGTAGTACAGAATAAAGTTTGTCTCCTTGTGCGGATGGTATTAATGCTAGAGTTGGTTTTACCATTATATTGTTGTTAAAGCCGTTAGTTGTTCGTCCGTTAAAGCTGTTTTAAATACTGCAAGCGCATTTACTTTTCCATACATTATATTCGTAGCACCATTTGAGGACGCTAAATTAAGTATGTCTAATCCAATCGGCATTATTGGAGCATTTGTGTCAACCCCAACCTCAACTCCGTTTACCCAT
>Ga0070747_1000546_pt1 | contig 18427 bp, 17 predicted proteins | sample VirMetDEL_Mar_31_FD_77321 | JGI IMG/M metagenome (GOLD analysis project Ga0070747, IMG submission 77321) | Aqueous microbial communities from the Delaware River and Bay under freshwater to marine salinity gradient to study organic matter... | ecosystem: Environmental > Aquatic > Marine > Coastal... | reverse complement strand
TCGCCCGCTCCAACTCAGGAGTCACACGAAGCTTCGCAGCCTTGCCGTCAGCAACCTTACGGCCGTAAGCACCGCCCGTAGCGTTACGAGCCTTCGCCATACCTTTCTCAAGGCCACGGCCCAGCTTCGCAGTGCCAGGCAACTTCTTGCCCTGCGCACCCAAACCGAAGTACACACCAGCAGGACCAATGCCGCCAATCTCACGGGCAGCATCATCCAGATAAGCAGGACCGTACTTCACCGCAGAGTCAACAACATCAGGCGCTGCACCAGACCGCTGCAACTTCAACGCCAACGACTGACGCCCAGCCTTACCACCAGTGAACTTCGCAGTCTTTGTAGCCGCCCCACCCACATAGGTCAACGGGTCAAGAATGATGTCGCCAGCCAAACCAATACCACGGTCAACCCACTTGTTGCCAGTGTCATGAGTGATCTGCCCGTAACCGTAATCAACGTCATTCAACTTCTCCAGCAAGCCACGGTCGTCCTCACGAGACTTGTCTTCGTCCACAAGCATCGACAAGGGCTGAGCGACTTCCAAGAAGTCGGGAACGGCCTTGGCGAACTCTTCCTGAAAGTTGACAACACCCTTCAACCCCATCGAAACGCCCTTGCCCAGAGCGCCAACACTGTTGCCAACAATGTTGCCCAACGAAATGCCACCGCCGCCACCAGACTGCTTCGGCTGACCAACAGGGTTACCGCCAGTCAGAGCAAGCTGTGCAGCCGACTGCTGACCTCGACCCTGCCCAGCACCATCCGACCCCACATAGGGGCGAGGGGCGGGAGCCTGACGCTGAGGTGGCCCACCGTATACGTTGGATCCACCCCGCCTCTGTGCGAAGAAGTTTTCCAGTTCAGAGTTTCGTGCCATCTTGTTACTCAGAGTCCCATCCGTGCCCGAAGAGCATTCTGGGTTGGCGTACCAACCTGTTGTCGCAGCCTGTTCGTTGCGTTCTGTGACCGACGAGCCTTGACCGCATCCATCCATCCGTCGTAAGCCGAGTTGCCCCGATCACGGGACTCCTGCGTCTTCTGCTGATAATACTGCTCCGAACGCATCCCAGGAGTGCGACCACCAGAAGCCTGACGACCGCCACCATGACCGTCACCGCCAGTAGCCCGATCCAACCCGCCGTAAGCGTTGTGGCGGATGATGTCAGCGATACGACCGTTGCTGCCCCACAGACCAGACAGCGAACCGCTCTCAGGCTCGCCTTCTTCCTCGGGACGATCGGTGGCCCAACCCACCAACGAGTTGACAGCACCGCCCGCCTTCTTCGCAAGCCACGAGTTCGGATCCTCTGCCAGCCCAGACAGATCCAGGTCAGCAAGCTCGTTGGCAGAACCGTACAGAGCGCCACCAAGGCGCTCCAGACGAGAACCCTCTTCGCCCACGTTGTACCAGCCGTCCTCACGAGGTTCGCCAGCCGTGTTCGAATCAGGCATCGAATACTTCTCAGCCTGCCTGCGGATCTGATGCTCCACAGCACCACGACTCGCCCACTGGTTGTAGTCGTCCACCTGATCCAAACCCTGCGCACCCTTCTCCAAAGCGAAAGGCAACAGAGGGTTCAACTCTTCATCCGTGTACTGCTGCGACGGATCAGGCAAACCAGCGTTCGTGAACCGCTGCGAGTTTGGGTTCGGAGCGTACTCAGGGTTCTGCATCGCAGTCTCATACTGCTGAGTCTCGTACACCTCCTGGCGTGCGTTCGTCAGATCAGCTGTGACCGCATCAATCTGCGCTTGCGCAGCCTCAGGATTCTCGTCCGTCAGAGGGTCGGGCAGGTGCCCGCCCGCAATGGACTCCTGAATGATCTCGTAAGGCATCGCACCTTCTTGGAGGCGTGTGACCCACAACGACTTCAACTCGTCGCCACTGTTCGCCCACAGACCAATGGTCGGGGTGGACGGCTGCTCAGGTGCGTTGATCTGCACAGGTGCGTACTGCGACTGATCGTAGTTGCCGCTGAGAACACCAGCCGCAGGATCCATGCCAGTGCCCAACAGATCCTGGCTGTAGTTCAGGTTGCCTGACAGGGTGCCAAGGTCGACAGGTTGCCAACCCCTCGACACACTGTACTCCAGAATGATGGGCTGACCCGTGATCGGGTCAATGTGTTGAATGACTTCGCCCTCTTGGCTCATCCCAGCACCCCTCCAAAGTCGTAGCCCGAAATGTCAACACCAGACTGGTAGCCAGTGCCCAGAAGTTGAAGCATCGCTTCGAACTTCTTCATCTCGTATGCCTTCTTATCCTGCTCACGTTGGGCACCAGAAGCTGCGAGCAACGCTGAGCGTTGCCCGCCCAGGTCCGCTTCGACCCCAGCCAGATCGGACTGGATGCCACTGTTGAACCTGTCGTTCGCAGCCGTCTGATCAGCGGCCTGTGCCTGCCCGTAGTTCGACCACAGATCAGCCATCGTGTTCAGACCGTGCTGCGCCTGCTGCTGCTGAGCGAGAGCGGCTTCACCGCCCATGCCCTGCGCCTGCATCATCGCAGCCGTACCAGGATCAACCTGGGTGGCCTGCGCCTGGAAGTCGAGGTACGGGTTCGATGTGGCCTCATTGACGTTGCCGTAAGCGCCACGTGCCGAAGCAAGATCTGCGTCCACAGCTGTGTTGATACGGGGCGTCATCGTGTCTGGGCCTTGACCTGGCATCTGGCTGAGAGCTTTGATGATCTGCTCGTAGTAGCCCTTGAACTTCGCAGCAGCAGCGGCACCGCCGCCACCGCCGCCACCACCACGGCCACGACCCCCGCCACCGTTGTAGTTGTTGGTGGGGGAGGGGTTCTGGAAGTTGCTGTTCTCGTCTGCCTTACGTGCCTGACGCTCATCATCCCAAGCCAGGAACCTGTCCGTCATGCCAGGAGTGTTGTTGAACTGGCGCACCGAGTCGCCCCTGTAGTCCGAACCAGCCGAACGGCCAGTAGCGCCACCGTTACGGGCACGGTGCAGGGCCGAGCCAGGTCCACTGGGGAGTACACGGCGTGTGCGGGCTGCGCCGCCTCGCCCCGCACGTCGGTCAGCGTCGGTTCGTGGTCGATCTCCAGGTGCTACCATGATGTACTCCTCAACTCATGTACGGCTTCAACGCCGCAATATTCTGGGCAGTAGACGAAATGGTCTGTGCCTTGCTCAAGTCCATGTCACGAAGAATCCTGTCACGCTCAGCAACAAGGCCCCTGTCATTCAGATCAAACTGGAAAGCATTCGAATCCAAATCTTCCTGCATCCTTCCCAAGTTCCGTGTGTAATCGCCAGTGTGGTTCTGCAACGCCCGCTTATACACACCAGAGTTGGCGATACCACGACCCGCATAGTTCTGCTGGAGTCCAGGCACCGACCGACGAAACTGTCGGCCAGCGTCAGCAATGCCACGCTGACCTCGCCGCTGAGACAGCCCACGACTGAACGTGTTAGCTGTACGCTTTGCAGCGAAGTCGTCGTTTACCCCCCGCACACTGCGGTTGAAACTCGACGTGTATTTGGAATCCATTACCTATACCCCGATCTGTCTCATCCGAGCCGAATGATGTAATTCAGCGTGATGTAAGGAGGCAAGTTGGCCTCAACACCAGTAACACCCTCATCGGCAGTCGAACCAGTCGTTGAGTGAGTGTGAGCACCATCATCCGAGATGGTGTGATTCGCATCACCAGAACGGTTGCCACCATCATCCGAACCAGTCGTCTGAACGGTCCAACCGTCAGCCTTGCCCTCCATGAGCAACTGGTTATCGTGATCGTGGGTGCCATCCGACTCGGCAGAAATCGTGCCCGAACCGTGGTTGTGTTCCACCACAACCGCATCAGCATCGCCGCCAGTCTCATTCAGAGCATTCGACCAATCCGCCGTGCCCTTGCCAACAGGGAACCGTGACTGCAAATCAGGCAGAAAGAACTGGGTGCCAGTGTCCGAGCCATACAGGTTCGAAATGGCATTGTGCAAATCGGGGTTGTCAGCAATCGACACTGCCTGACCCAAACACAACGCCCAACCAGAAGGAGCCGCAGCGCCACCGTAGGCTGTGATCACACCAGCAGGAATCAACGCATCGGCGTACGCCTTGTTGACAAGGTGTGCGTCCGCAGTCGGCGTAGCCGACGCAGTGATAGTTGTGGTCGCAGCAACCGACCCATCACCCCGCAGATAATCGTTCTGCAACGCAGAAGTAATCGCCGTGAAGTTCGCCTGCACAGGGCGAGCATCACGAGTAGCACCATTCGAAATGGTATTTGGCATCACAAAGCTCATCGAATCCTCCGAAGAACGTACTTGAAGACTATTGCACCAACGCTGAACGGGACGCCAGCCTCAGCCCGAATTTCCAACTGGACCGCAGCCGCCGACCCAAGGCCCGACGACCGCTCAATGACAGACCCGATAGCCGAAGCACCCCAACCAGCCTCATCAGGATCCTCGACCTCATCCCACGCAGACAACGCACCAGGAGTATCCAACGACTCATCAGTGCCATCCCACTCAGGGTCAGTCTCCCACACCCCGCCAGCACCCTCAGACCCAGCCATGAACGTCTTCGTACGGCGTGCGTTCGACTCCTCATAATCGTGGAACACGAACAACGTCACCTCATACGGCGACTCGTTCTCCTTCAACACAATGTCAGGACGACGCCAACGCTTCTTCACCGTCTCCATGCCAGCATTTATCCAACGTGTACGGAAATACGCATCGATGTCCAACTCGACACCATTGATGGTGTCGGAAGCGCCCTCAACCGATGTGAACTGCAACAACGTCGGGTTCGCCCGAGAGCACCCCACCGTGCCGTTCGCAGACTGCGACGAAACAATCGGGGCGACGGCCTCGCCGTCAGCCGCACGATGCATCGTCCAAGCCTCAATCAGCGGATCATACGCAAACACCGTCTTCGCCCCAGACGGGGCACCAGCCTTGTCATACGGCACCGTCCACCACAAACGACGCTCCGACCATGACAACCACTGCTTGTCCGTATCAGCATTGAACGACGACGACTGAAACACAGGACGCAACGCCGAAGTCATCTCATCCACCGTCCCAGGAGTGATCCTGTAGACGCCCTCAGGCCACGACGCACAATACACTTCGTTCTCAGAACGGGCAATGCACTGACGGTTCGCAGCACCAACAGTCTTCGACGCATCAACCCGCTGGAACGACGTAAGGTCAGAGCCGTACAAGGCGAAGACCGTCGAAGGGAAGAAGATCAACAGGTGATCGTTCAACGGGATGATCCCAGTGATCGGGCCGTTGCCCTCAGGGAAATCGAAGTAATCCAACGACGACCAAGCGTCAGGATCATTCGAGAAACTGAACCTCACCCTGTGCGGGTAGTCCTGCCCAGCCTCGTTGGTGTAAGCACACCACAGGCGACCATCATGCGATGTGACGAACTCGCTGCGAGGCATCGTGTTCGCCTCAGGGAGCAACACATCATCAGACCAGTCACCAGCCCCCGACGGATCGTCCAACTTCGTGAGCAGATCGGAAGCCCCGTTGTAACGGTAGGCGTCCACAGACTTCCCAGCCGCAATGTACACGTCGTCTTTCCACGAAGCGAAATCGGCGTCGTGCGGGTCGCCAACATACGACCCTGCCTGCTTGATGAAAGCACCACCCGCAAGCTTCATCCACAACTCGCCCTCGTTCGTGAGGAACAAGGTTTCCGAAGCGTTGCCCTTCATATGGGCGTACATGGAGCGAGGATCCCAGGTGCCCCCTTCGGGCACCAGGGCAAAGTCGGTCCACGGGTCACGGGACTTGAACCCACCACGATTGTCGATCTCCATGTTCAACATCTCAGGCGACTCGTTGTCGCCAAGGTTGAACGGGTCGGCCCGAAGGTTCAGGCCACCAGTGAAGTCACGAATCGGAAGAAGTTGGGTACGGGCCATCAGTACTGATCCATACCACCATTGAGCACAATGGGTGCGTACATATGTGGTTTGAGGATGTCGTCCTTGAACTCGTTGACCTGCACCTGCCACCGCTGGAGGTACTGCATCTCCAACTCGGGGTCTTCCTGCTGTGCGTACGCAAGAGAGACAGCGTAGTGGAACAGGGGGATGTGGAGCCGTGGGTCCAGATCCGCCTCAAGGGCAGGATCGGACAGCCAAGCAATGTCAGCTTTGCGGTAACCTGACACACCAATCGCAGTGTCAGCATCGACCGTGGGCCAAATGTACATTTCGCCAGCCCACAGCGAGAAGAACAGCGGGGACGAAGCAGCGTACTGCGAAGCCGTTTCCTTCACCAAATCGTGATCTGCGTAGATCAGACGGGTGTTGCTGTCGGTGACAACAACGGAGCGGATCTCACCGATGTCGGAGTCCAACGTGAGGGACTCTGCATCCTCAGCAATCGTGTAAGACCAGTCGGCTTCGTACAGCTTCCAACGACGGCTCAAAGCCGCCGTCCGATAGAACGCTTCCGTCAGGAACAGCGTAGCTGTACCCAACGGCACGTCCTGTTCATCAAGGTCGGTTTGCAATCGGATTGCGTCTACAAGCTCATCCCTCTTCATCCGCAACCTCTTCCTCTACCTTGTCAACAGAACGCTGATGGCCTGCGCAAAGCGTGCCGCCCTTCTTGGCGTACGCCTTGCATGTGTCTTCGTTTGCTTCGCAACGTCCAGTGCGATCAGGCTTGGCAGGAGCAGGAGGCGGGCCAGAAACGGACCTGCGGAACTGCTGGTTGGCGGGCTTGGCGTTGCCCATGCGGCCAACTGGACGAAATTGCGACATTCAAATCTCCTTAGACATGAGGCGGGGGGAGGGGGATCGACCCCTCCCCCCAACTCAAACCGTCACTGAATCAGAGAGAAACAGCGTTGATACGGAAGTGACGACGACGGTTACGAGTCGTCATCTGGAGCAACGAGGTGATGAGCGAGTACTGCCCATCCTTCACGCCGCTGATCGAAGCACCACTCACGTTCGCAGCCGTGTCGGTCGGGTTCTTCGTGAACGGCGTCTGCGACATGAAACGGTCGCTGTGACCGACCACCTGGAGGTACTTGCTGTTGATGCCGAACACAGTGGCGGCAGTACAGTCGAAGTCCCAGAACAGCGGCATCTTGCTGACTTCGATGTTTTCGAAGCCTGCGTTCGCCGAGTCCACGTCCTCGTATCGGACGTTGGTGGTGAAGCTGTCTTCGACAGCCTCGTAGGTGGTGAGGTCGGTGAAGCCCGCATCCGCACGGTCGTTGCCAGCATCGCTGGCCTCGTTGCGTGCGCTACGAATGGCCTTACGGACAAGCTCGCCCGTATTGAGGCCAGCAGCACCGTAGTCACCAGTGGTCGGAGTGCCGTCCTTGACAACTGACTGCCACCAAGATTCGTCGGTGGAGTTGATGCCACCAACGGAGGCAGCGCCGTCGCCAGCGATGTCGCCAGCTGCGTCGTTGATGAGGAAACCGATGCCGTACATGACATCAGCAGTGAGAGGCGTATCGGCGTAAGCCGCTGCGCTCAGGTCATCATTCATCTGTTCCTTGGTCTGCATGACCTTGGCGTCCAGAAGGTTGATGATCTGCTCCTTGCCGTTGTTCTGGAGCTTCTCACGGCCCGTGATGTACACGGATCCGTAGTGCGAGGCCCACGGGAACGAGGCGGCAGTGATGCCAGTGCTGGGTGCGATCTCCAGCGTGTCAGTGGCTCCGTACCAGCCAGTGTTGCCACCAGCATAGACGAGCGGCTCCACGATCTCGACACCACCGTCGACCATGCGCTTCCGACCGTTCTTGAACAGCCAGGCGTGCAGGGGGCGGGAGTTCCAGACCTGATCGGCCAGGGAGTCACGGACATTTTCAAGGGTGGTCGACAGAAGGTCGTCCCAGGTTGAGCTACGAGTGGCGTTGTTCGCCATGATGCTTCCTCCTCAGGAAACTAGAAGTTTGGTTGCCGCTCAGCCATCGGGATGGAGTTGATTCCACGCCATCTCGGCTGCTTCACGGACTGTCAAGTTACGAGAAGGCGTCGAGGGAGCTTCTGCTCCAACCGCACCACCCGAAGCACCCGTTGCCTGCGCAGCTTCCGCTGCCGCCTGCCGTCGTGCCTGCTCCTGCGCCGCAATCTGTTGCGCCGCTGTCGCCTGGGCCTGACCCTTCGCAGCTTGCATCTTTTGGTATGCAAGACCTTGGAAGACCATTTCCAGTTTGTTCGGGTCAAAGATGTCAGCAGCTACAGCTGCACGAGACACCTCTTGACGGTTGAAATCTTCTCCGTACTTCGCCTCCAAACGATTGAACACAGATTCAACTTCTCGCTCTGCTTCCTCGGCTTCGTAACGGGCCTCAATAGCTGCCAGTCGCTGTTCCGTGGGATCCATTGCGGGCTGTCCACCTGCATCCCCCCAATAATCGTCCTGATCCTGCTGTTGCTGCACAACCTGCTGGGCCTGAGCAATTGTCAGACCATGCTGCTGTGCCAGATACTCCAAGGTTCCCTGAGGGTTGACCTGCAAGGAGCGGTCCAACGTCTCTGCACGCTCAAGGCTCTTGCGAAGCTCTGCTACTTCCTGAGTTTTGCGGGTGTAGTCGGACTGTCGTAGCCCTCCACCCTTCAACTCTGAAGCAAGCATGTACTCGCCGTTACCCAGATCGACGTGATAGTCGCTGTACTCATCCAGATTCAGAATGTTCGTTGGGGGTTCAATCGCTGCGCTGTCGACCTCGCCTTGTCCTTCATCGAAACCTTCGACAGTTTCAACTTCGGGGGCAACATCTTCAACTATCGCCTCAACATCCGTTGGGGCATCAAATTCGGTTTCCAAGAGTCCTCCTAGGGTTGCTCTTCATATATAGAGACAAAGTGTCTCAAGCCTGGCCCATTTGGGCCAAGAGTTCTGGTGGCAAACCCTCCAAAGCGGCCTCAGGGCCTGCTCCAGCGGGCATTCCACCTGGACCTGCCTGTGGAGGCATACCAGGAGGCATAGGTTGACCATCAGGTCCAGGAGGCGCTTCAGCGCCCTCTGGCCCCATGCCACCTTGATCCATTGCGAGATACGACGAGGGATCCTTGATCCCGAAGTCACGCAGCACCTTCTGTGCCACCATGTTCGCATCGATCTGCGCACCCATCTGCATCAGACCAGCAATTGCGTCCACAAGCGACATGGCCTGCTGCTGACGGAACGACTCGTTGTTCGGCTGCGTAGACCCAGCCTCAACCTCAAAGTCGAACTGACCCTGGATGTAGTCCGAATCGAACTTCACCCAAGTGGGCTGCGACATGCCAACAATGCGCACAACGTGCTCACCAGTCATGTACATCTGCATCAGCTGAATGAGGCGTTCACCGATCTCAGCGAGAGCCATCTCAATATGCGACAGCTTGTCAGAGGCCCGTGCGTTCTGGGCGTCCTGAATCATGGCTGCTTCTGTGGCCGTACGACGAACCTCAGCAGCGTTGCCACGCATGTAATCGGACACACCAGAGATGCGGTCAATGTCCGACTGGATGAGATCCGACTGGTTGTAGAAGTCAGGAGGGGTGCCCTGGACAGGCATCGCCTGTACTGCGGCGCCCATGTCCTCAATGGGGCCGTCGAACGGCACCATCTCGTTGTCCACATTCGACTTCAGGGCACGCATACCCTTGTCATCGAACGAGTCGGTATGCACCAGATACTTGCGGGCAAACTTCGAACGGTGGTTGAGCATCTGCGTACGAGTGGTGTTCAACTCGTGCTGCAACACCTCAATGGCTTCCAACTCACCCATCGGGTAGAAGTGGTCAATGACCTCGTAATCCCTGAGCATCACGAAGGGATGACCGAACGGGTACGGCAACTCCTTCGGCTTGATCAGGAACAACCCTTCCTGCGCACCCTTGATGAACGTCGACACTTCCTGACGGCGCAGGTCGTAGAACTCGTACACGTCCACGTACTTGGCCTTGGTGCTGTCAGCAATCTCAGCGTCGTCACGGCCGTCCCGTTCCGATGTGGTGCTCGACTCATGCGTCGACCCAGTGACAGCCTCACGGGCTGCTTTCTCATAGCGAGAGTCGACCCGCACATCGTTCACCAATCGGCGGGTTCGCTGAGCGATCCACTTCATTTCTTTGGGATGACGTGCGTGCGGGTCAACGAATATGTCAAAGAACGAGCAACGCTCCACGAAGGGGCGATCCTCGTCCCAAGGGACGTAGAGTTCAGACTCCACCTGCCCCTCATGATCTTCACGGTCATCGATGCCCTCAGACTCTGCGGCATCGTCACCAGCGTACTCGTTTGCCTTCTTCGACTCAGGTGGCTTCGTCGCCTTGTAGCCGACTTTCAGCCACCCGTGCCCAACGGTGAGCATGTCGTCCACAGCAAGGCGGAACTCACGCTGATACTTGTAGGTGCGCCACACATAGTTCAACACCTGCTCCGTCACAACCGCCTGCGCAGCCGCTTCGGGCTTGCGGGCGTTGATCGTGAACTTCGGGTTGTTCACCGCAACAGAGGGACCGATGACGTTCTTCGTAGCGAACGCCGTGTTGATCACTGCACGATCGGACTTCGATTCCGTCTTGTAGTGCTTCCCTTTGTACAGGTTGACCATCCGCTTCCACAGGTGGTCGTGCTTCTCACGATCCCGCCATGCAGCGGAATCGGACAGCTGACTGTTCAGCTGTGCAAGCTTGGACTTGTGTGACACGGCCATCAGGCGTCAGGGGCCTTCTCGGCGTTCGGCGTCTCGTACACGCCAACGGCGGTGACGAGAGCGGCGATGACCGTGGTGACCCAGCCTTCGGCTGCGACCGTGAGGGCGTCAGTCAGCTGTGCGATGAACACAGTGATGACAGGGAGAATGGCGGCAATGAATGCCTTGTTGGCTGGTGCGAGCTTCGCAAGAATGTTCTTCATAATGGCTCCTAGCTGGTAAGCAGGATGGACAGGACTGTGGCTACAACCCCTGAGATCACGGTGGCTGCTGTTCCGTACAGCAGGTGCTTCACGGACTTGTTGTCGTCACGGAGTTCTTTCAGACCTTCCTGAAAGTCATCCCGCAACTGACGGTTTGAGTCGTCAATGGAATCCGCAAGCGAATACAACGTACGCCGCACCGCAGGATCGACCTGTGGGGCGTCCCCGTTCAAGGCTACTTCTACTACACGAGACAATTTCACTCAACTATCTTCCTGCCCGTGACGAACGTGGATGACCTCCGTCGACCACGCTACTGGAATGGCGTTCGGCACACCTGCGAGAACTGTGCCTTCGATTCGCCATGCGGACGTTTCCAGATCCTCCTGTAGAGCAAAGGCCCGCACCTCGGCTGGCACCGCAAACGGTGTCAGCTGAGACGTATCGAAGAACACCTCGCCCCGCACGTAATCGGTGTTCTGCTGCAAGCTCACTTCGAAGTCCTCAAGGATTTGGAAGTTCTGAGCCAACGACCCATCGGTGAGAACCTGCTGCCACGACACAGAAATGAGCGTTGGGATCCCTCCACCTGGGCATTCGTACTCTTCGCAGTCCGTGATGCGTGTCAGCTGTGCAGGGATGTCCCGCTCTGTTTCCACAACAGACGGGGCTGGAAGCCCCTCAATCTCAGGCACGTTGCCGTCAGCGTCCACGATGACAGCAGGCACAATGTATTCGATGCCCGCCCATGTCCTTGGAACCTTGTCAAAGAACGAGAGAACGCCAACAACAGCCAGCACAAACAACGAAACGAACAGCACGGCTGTCAGCTTGTCAGCGGTTGAGGACCGTTTGAGCCTCAAGAAAGGACACCATCGATGGCTGTTCACATGAACGCTCCGTTGACCTTGTTCTTGGGGCGCACCTTGCGACCCGACTCGGCGGCACCAGCTTCAATGCTGGCTACCGTTGAGGCGATCGTGTCGTTGTGGAACGACTCTTTCCCGCCTTGAGGTCCACGGAACGTGAACTTGATCCCCTTCACATAATGCTTGTAGCACAACTCTTCCCGTCCTCGGGGGGAGTTCACATCGGCATCAGAAGGTTCGCCACACTCTGCACAGTCAAATTCGAACGTACTCATCACTCTTAGGGCCAGACTGTCTCACGAAAGTTAGGCCACCGCCCCAGATCCCACATATTCCTCGCCAGGTTCAGGCGTTTCCACCCTCATAATGTTCAGGTGCCAGTCAATCGTCCCAGGAAGCGGCCCAACACCCTCAGGTTGGAACTGCTTCAGATACACGTACTTCAACCCCTGAGCAGCAATAGCCAACGACATGACACGGTCATCGTGAGGTGACCCGTGCATACGGCCCCTCTCGTCACGCACATAGGTGCGCAACTCGGCAATCGTACGAGAACAGTACAGTTGGATCCCACCGTCACGGATGGCCTTATTGAGTTCGTCAATCGCCAACGGCTTCGAAGAAGCAGTCGTCCTCCAACCCATCGCCTGCGTCGTAGGCGTACCCTTCGTCCCCAACCGCTTCTGAGAATACAAAGGGTTGTAGTTCTCACGCCGCAACGCCGTCAGAGTCGTCAACCCGTGGTTGTTCGACTCCACCAACACCAGAGCACGGTTGTACCAGCGCCCCAAAGGCGCAGCCACATCCGTACCCAACAAGTCAGGATCAATATGGCCGTGCCAAGTAGCCACAACCTCACCTGTGGACGCCTTGATGACATGGCAGGACGAGTAGTCACCGTATTCCAAGCCCTCAGCAACGTCCACACCAATCGTGTACTTCTCCCCTTCCAGGGGTGGCTCCCACAGACCGAGCGGGCCAGAAGCGTCTGGGTTGAACTTCTTCTCCACATCCAGTTCGTCCAGCCAGCCGTAGGCAGGCTCGTCCGTCACAATCTTGCGGAGTGCGTCAATGTCAAAGACGGGGCGTCCTGACTTCAGGAAAGCCTCGTCGGGATTCGACGGGTACTCCTGGGCAACATGGTGCTGTTCCATGTTCGCAGTCTTGGCGTCATACCAAGCCTGGTCACGGCCACCAGTCCACCAACCATGAAAGATGGAGGCGAACTGGTTCTGTCCCGTGCCCTCATGGTGGATGTTGCCTTCGTAGTCAGACCACGTCCCCTTCGAACCCACCCAGGTCTTATGGAACAGGTTGCCCTCACCGTTGGCCGTACCAAGCATGATGACGGCACCACCTTGGTCAGCCACAGGCTCAATCGACGCCCATGCGTCGTCGTCGTTCGGCAGTTGGCCGAACTCGTCAACCACAATCTTGAAAGCCGTACGTCCACGGGCGGGGTCGGAGGCTGACGGGGCCGAGTCCATCTCGGACTCGTTGGAGAACAAGATGCGTTCCTTGTTGATCTGCATCAACGGGCCTGTGTTGAGCATCCAGGTTGGCAGGAACTTCACGGCGTAACGGGCGTGTGTCAGCAGCTGCTGTGCTTCACGTTCGCCCTTTGACACCAGGATGATGGTGCGGGAATCCCAGAAGAAACACAGCCACAACGAGAAGATCGACACCAGTGTGGAGAACCCGATCTGACGGGCCTTCAATGCAACCGTATAGCGATTCTCCAACCACAGTTCGACCGTCTCACGCTGCGCAGGGCGAAGCTCAAACGGAATCTTGCCCTTACCAGGGAAACGTATGTAGATGTACTTCCGACACCAATACTCAAAAGCATCAGCCAACTCCTCAGGTGTTGAGGAGTCCCAGTCGGGTGCGCACTTGCGGCGCTCCCGCTCATACAGCATCTCCTGCACTTGTGCGCCCGTCATTGCTTCACTCACTTGTTCTTGCCTTCCAACACTTCCAGGCGCTCCGACAGGTCTTTGACGACAGCAAGCAGCGGGGCAACCAGGGTGGCATAATCGATGCCACCAGGATGCACGTCACAGGTGTGATAGTCGATCCAGTCGACTGGCAGCACGCCCTCATCGTCCGTAGGGATCTCACACCCACAGTCGTCCTCGGGGCGCATCTGCACAAACCGTGGATCGACCTCAGCCAACTCTTCAGCAATCAGACCGTAGAACGAATGATCCCCACGATCCACTTCGTTCTTCGAACGGAACCACACAGGACGGGCCTTGGACACAATGTCCTTGGCACGGTCCAACTCCATGTCCTCAACATCCTTCTTCACACGGATCGAAGATGAGTGGTACGCCATTCGACCGTTCGAATCGATCACACGGGCGTAGACCCCTGCGGTGGACGCCGTGTACCAAACCTGCCGTGCGTAGAAGCTCGTGTTCAGCCACACCCGCCTGATGCCAGCAGTCGCAAACGCCAACGAGTTCGCAGACTCGTTGTACATGCCCGTATCGCCGTCAGAAGTGAACGAATGTGCTGGGGCCGCAGCAGAGCCGTAGTTCGTATCAACCGCATCGCAGTCCGAAACACCAGCCAACACCATGCCAGTAGCGTTGAACGTCGCCCTGTTGGCATTGATTCCACCGCCACCAAGGACAACGCTACCCGTACCCTTCGTGCGCAGGTACAGCGTGCCGTTCACGTTCCCTGTGTTGCCCGCCGTCAGAAGCAAATAGCCTGCCTCGCCCGCAACGCCGCCATACTTTGAGGACGTGCCGTAGACATGACCCATAACGACGGGGGGAGAACCAGCGGGTTCAACGCCCAACTGGCCTATGACATCAGCGCCAGCAGAATGAACGGCGATGATGTTGTCGCCGTCAACGTCCAAGTCGATGCCGTTTGAGGCGTCCATCACCCACGTGCCAGCAGACTCTATTGCTGACAACAACATGCTGTTGCCAGCCGAATCGCCTGCCCCGAAAGAGACGGACCCTATGGAACCCAACGACAACGACGCCCAATGACCGTCCGAGCCAGTGGCAGCTTTCTTCTCACGGGCCGAAGCCGTGAAGAAGGCGTCCGTGATGTTGTGCTGCACCTCAACCTGCGCAGAAGGAACTGTGGTCGAAGACGAGAACGACCCGTACAAGCCGACCGCCTCAGATACAAACCCGTCGTTACCCCACCACAGGTTGTCAATCGAAGCGCTATCACCGAACTGCAACGCCGCATCAGCCGAGAACGAAGGTACAGCATCAGGGGACGTGGTCAACTCCACAGCAGGGTCGCCAGACCCATCCAACATCACCATCGATGTGGCTTCCAACGCACCAGAAACCGCAAGGTCACCAGTAGCGCCATCGACAAGCAAACCCTTCGTGATCAGAGTGCCGTTCGCCAAGTCGAAGAACGCACCCGCACCAGCGAAGTCCGAACCGATCGCAGTCGGCAGGATGAAGTAACCAATCCATTCCAGATCAGGCACGGTAGACACGTTGGTGTCAACCGTGACAGTATTCGCATCCGTGAACCCTGTGATCTCAACGAACGTCTCAACCCAGCTGCCAGAGACAGGGCCAGAAGGCCACCCTTCGTCCGAGTAGGCGATGAGAACCTGACGCCCAATGTCGCCCACAACAAACAGGCTGTCAGTACCCGTCAGGGTGGTGCCAGTCCAGTCCAGCGACGTTTCCGTGGTGTACACTTCGCTCTTGTACGGGCCACCCGTGCCAGGCGCAATGTAGTTCGATGAGGTCAACGCATCCGTGGCAATCTTGTCCGCTGTGATAGCGAACGCAGAGATCTCATCCGATGTGATAGCCCCAGTGTCAATCTGGCCTGCTGTGATGCTATCAGCTGTGATCTTGGTGGCATCCAAGGTGCCCGCAGCGATGCGGTCACCGTCAATGCTGTTAGCAGTCATCGTGGCGGTAGTTAGCGACCCCACCTGGATCTCGTCCGCAGTGATGACATTCGCACCGATCTCGTTGGCTGTGATGGAGTCGGCAACAATCTTGGCGGCGTCCAAGGTGGCCGCAGTGATGCGGTCACCATCAATGGTGTTTGCCGTCATCCGATCAGTGGTGATCGTCCCCGCTGTGATCGCCGCAGCGTCAAGGGTGTTCGTCGTGATGCGGTCACCGTCGATCGTGCCCACCGTCATGCGGTCTGTTGTGATGCTGCCTGCCGTGATCTTTGACGCATCCAGCGTGCCCGCAGAAATGCGGTCACCGTCGATCGTGTTGGCTGTCATCAAAGCCGTCGTGATTGTCCCAGCCTGAATCTGGGTTGCAGTGATCGTCCCTGAGGCGATGTCGGTCGCAACGATCGTCCCAGCTTGAATCTCAGTTGTCGTGATTGTGCCCGCAGCAATATTGCCTGCCGTGATTGTGTTTGCATCAATCTCGGTTGTGGTGATGGTGCCAGCAGCGATCTGTGTGGCCGTGATGGTGTCCGTGGCGATCTTCGCAGCCGTCACCGAAGTTGCAGCCAACTTCGATGTCTCAACAGCGTTCGCACCAATCTTCGACGCAATCACCGCACCAGCGGCAATGGCATCAGCGACGATGACTTCGGCTTCGAAGACATCGGAGTTCGTGATGGTCGAGTCGCCACCAGTCCAATCGTTGATCGCATCAATGATGGCGTCGGTGTCGCCAGCAGAGATGCGCCCATCGATCTCAGCAATGATCGTCGTGTTCGAATTCTGAAGGTCGATGATCGTGTCAGGGTGCCACAGTTTCGAAGTGGGTGACAGCAACGTGCCGTCATACGAGATGCCAGCAGCATCATGGGCGTCCACAAAGTCGTTGATGTGATCAGTGACGAGTCCTTCGGTGGCGGTGATCTCACCGTCAACGTACGTCTTGTTTGTGAGGTGATCGCCCAACGTAGCGGCCGTGCCAACCTGGAAACCGAGTTCGTCCAACTCACCGATGGTGCCTGCACCCCAGTTCTGGGTGAACTGGAACCGTCCAGACAAATGGGTGTTGAAATCCATTGACTGGCTGGAAACACCGATCGTGTAGTTCGCCCCTGCACCACCAGGCGACAACTTGAGCTTCGTACCCGTCCCAGCAGGGAACGTCAACTCGTCAGGGACGGTGACGGTTCCTGTGAACGTGGGGGAAGCAATCGGGGCCAGTAGTGCGTCGGCGGCATCAACATAGGTGATGTCCGCTTTCAACGCATCAGCGGCATCAACGTAAGTGATGTCGGCCTTCAGAGCGTCAGCTGCATCAACATAGGTTGTGTCGGCCTTCAAGGCGTCGGCTGCATCGACGTAGGTGATGTCAGCCTTCAAAGCGTCAGCAGCAACCCGATCAATGATCTCCTGATCAATGTCGGCCTGGGCACCATCAGCAGACCCCTGCGCTGCCACAGCAGCAGCCTGGGCAGTATCAGCATCAGCCTGAGCGGCATCCGCCGCCCCCTGAGCAGTATCGGCATCCGTCTGCGCCGCATCGGCAGCAGACTGGGCTGTCCCAATGTCCGTCACATTCGTCGCAATATTGGCAGCGTTCACGCCAATAGCAGCCGCATTCGTCCCAATGTCAGTCACATTGTCAGCAATGCCGCTATCAGCGGTATCGACACGGATACCAAGCGCAATGTCAGCATTCGCCCGCAACGTCGCCTCATCCGTCAACGCCGTCCCCAACGCATACTGCGGATGATCGTTGTCCCCCAACCCCAACAAGGCACCATGATCAACCGTGGACGAACCACTCAGAATCTCATCAATACGGCCCCGCTCAACACCCAGCTGAGCCAGAAGGTCAATGACCTGACGGCGAACCTCAGGCGACAGATTCGTAAGGAACCCGCTCACAGGTTGCCAGCATTCAACGCAGATTCTGCTTCCATAATCGCCATCTGCTCCGCAATCTTCCTGTCCAACTCATCATCAGACATCTCACGGATCTGCTCCGTCGAAATCTTCACCTCAACCGTGTTGTCCTTCGGCTTGATCGCATCAACAGCCTCCAAGTACAACTTCGCAGCCTGCACCTGCTTGCCGTTCGACCGATCCAACGCCAAATCCCGCATCTCTTCCAGAACCTCCTGGATGTTCTGCGGATCGCCAACCACCAGATCGGCCTGCTTCGACCAGGCCTTCCGCACATCATCCCGCTGCATCCAAGTACGCACCGTACGAGGCGAAGCCCCAACGCTCTCAGCAAACGCCACCTGAGTAGTGGGCAAACCCTGCTCGACACGAAGGGCGTGCGGTGTCGTCAACCACTCCACCAACTGAATGTGCCTGTGGTCGCCAAGGAAGTCGGTAAGGTCCATCACCTATAGAGCCGAAGTGTCTCAGATGCGGCAAAAAGCGGCAGAGTCCTGGCCCATTACTGATCCCAGGGTCCACTCGGTGAGCGTCCCCTGGACGATCGCCGAGTAACCATCACCATCATCGTGGCGTCCACAGCAGCGAAGCGGATGGGGGCGTCTAGGAGCGTCATGCACTCAACTAGAGGTGGCAATGGGTTTGCGGCCACAGTGCTACTGGAACCCCTCTGTTCGCAAAGATCTCACCTTTGCTTCCCTACCAGGTTTCGCACCTGAACGGGCTGGCTGTTAGCGGCCAGTGGACTACCGGGTCGACCACACTGATGTGGTGTTGTACACCTATAGTCCCAGGTGTCGCAAGTACGATCTCGCACCAAGTTACCCACAGCCTGTGGACAAGGTGTTGCATAAGTG
>Ga0070747_1000544_pt1 | contig 18593 bp, 19 predicted proteins | sample VirMetDEL_Mar_31_FD_77321 | JGI IMG/M metagenome (GOLD analysis project Ga0070747, IMG submission 77321) | Aqueous microbial communities from the Delaware River and Bay under freshwater to marine salinity gradient to study organic matter... | ecosystem: Environmental > Aquatic > Marine > Coastal... | reverse complement strand
TAGTGATTATTTCGATATTACTGAACATACATTAGAGTGTAAGAACGGTTCCAAGTTCTTATTTTATGGAGCTAAAAACTATCAGTCTTTTAAATCACTTCAAGGAATAGATTTAGTTTTTGTAGATGAAGCAACAGAACTAAGTGAAAAAGCTTGGGAAGCATTAATACCAACAATCAGAACTGATAACTCTAAGTTCTTAATTGCATTCAACCCAGACAAATTAGATGATTGGTGCTTTGATAATTTTATAACAAATAATCATCCAAGAGCTTATGTAACTAAACTAAACTATCCAGATAATCCATACTTTCCAGAAGTTCTTAAAGAAGAAATGGAATATGATAAACAAAAAAATTATCCTAAGTATTTAAATATTTGGGAAGGAAACATAAAAGAAACTGGAGAAGATGCTTTATTTAAGTATGAGCATATTAAGAAAGTTCCAGCAGAAAGAGAACTTGAAATATATTCCAATATGGACAGAACGTTTGATAAGATTGTTGTTTCAATTGACCCATCTGGTTCCTCAAACTCTACAAGTGATGCCTGTGGCATAATGGTTGTAGGAAGGTTTGAGAAGACTGATGAATATTGTATATTAGAAGATGCAACAAAGATATGTAGTCCTTCAGAGTGGGTTAAGAAAGCAATCAGCTTATATTATAAGTATGATGCAAACTGTGTGTTGTATGAGAGCAATTACGGTGGAGACATTGTAGATAGCTTGATTAAGACGATAGATAATCGTGTAGCTATTAAATCAGTAAGAGCTAAGAAAGGGAAAGCTTTAAGAGCAGAACCTGTAGTGGCCTTATATGAGCAAGGGAAGGTTCATCATTGCTCAGGACTTGGAATCTTAGAGCATGAGATGACTTCATATTGTGGTGGTAAGAACGAGAAATCACCTAATGCTTTAGACGCAATGGTTTATGGTGTTATGCATTTAGCAGGAAACAAAACAGAAATGAGTTCAACAACTTTCAAACTTTATTAATTTTTAACATGAGATTTATAAATCCCGAATCGTATATAATACTGAAAGGGATTTAGGAATGAGATTCTTAATTACCCTTTTTTCAGCACTTGTCAAGTTAAGTATAGAAAGGGAAAAAAAGATGATGAAAAAAGAATTAGTAAGATTAAATGAGAAGCAAGTAAGTTACAATGGATTAATATTTTATAAAGACGTTCAAGGTTACTATAGAAATAGAAAAGGTGGAGAAGTTAAATTACTTCATAGATATGTTTATCAAACTGAGATGGTTGTTGAGTTAGCAAAAGGTTATGTAGTACATCACATTGATGATAACAAAGAGAACAATGACTTAAGCAACTTACAATATATGACTGTTCAAGATCACATGCATTTACATGGTTCTACAAGATCAGCAGCAACTAAAAAGAAGATGAGTGATTCACAAAAGAGAGTTATGACTCAGGAAAAAAGAGATGCTGTATCTAAGTTTCATAAAGGTAAAACAGTTAGTAAAGAAACTAGATTAAAGATAATAGAAGCTAATACAAAACATGCAAATGGTGATGTATGGTTTAGAGATTCAGAGAATGAATACTACACAAAGATAAACGGAACTATTAAAAGAATCACATATAAAGAATACACAAACTATAACTTAGTAAGAGAAGGTAAATAAAATGTCAGAGAATAAACAGAATATTATAAACTTAATAGATAGTAACATTATAGCAGATGATAAAGTATTTGATAGTTATGTAGATCAATCAGTTATTAGATACATTAACCTACAGTTAGCAGATTTAAAGAAGTTAGCTAAAACATTTTAATACACAAACCTTAGTCAAACCGACTAAGGTTTTTTTTGGTTTAACGTGACGTATCTAATGTTATATAGTAATATATGAGATATGTAAAGGTAAAAGCAGTACAGTGGAGATTGGTGTAGTGGTAGCATGTTTGCCTTGGATGCATTTGACGAAAGTTCGATTCTTTCATCTCCGATAATAAAAATGGCTCGTTGGTCTAATGGCTACGATTTCGGATTGTCTCTCCGACGATAAGGGTTCGATTCCCTTACGAGTCGTACAATACATGTTTCCTTAGCTCTAATGGCAGAGCGAAAGTTTGTTAAACTTGGGGTTGAAGGTTCGAGTCCTTCAGGAAACGTACAAATAAACGCCAGCTTAGCTCAGTGGTAGCAGCGATTCCCTTGTAAGGAATAGGTCCTCGGTTCAATCCCGAGAGCTGGCTTAAAAAACGCATCTATAGTATAACGGATAATTATGGGACACTTCCAATGTTTAGACGTGAGTTCGATTCTCACTAGATGCTTAAAGAAAAAAAAGAATAGAAAAGAGAGTAATAGCCACAGCAATTTAAATCCTGTGGTTTTTCTATTTATATAGTTGTAAAGATAATATAGAAGGAGATAAAATGACTTTAGAACAAGCATCAGAAGAAGCTTATAAACTAACTGAAAAAGATGTTGCTTTATCAAATAAAAAAGTAATCAAAGAGTATAAGAAAGTCTTAGATGAAACAAATGTAAAAGTTGCAAAAGTCTATAATGATTATCTGTCTAATATAAATCCAGACGACTATTTATTTGAACTCACAAAAGGTAACAGACTTAGAAGACTTAACAGACAAGTAAATAATATAATTGCTAAGTCTATGAAAAAGATAGATAAATTGTTAATTGAAAGTTCTGAATTAGCTTTCACAAATAATTATTACAGGCAACAATACTTAGCTAATTTCTTCACAAAGAATAAAGCTATAAACAAAGTTAGCAAAAGCAAAATGAAAGCTTCTGTATTAGGAATAGCAGATGGTATAAGTGATCGTCAATTCTTACCTAAGTATGGAAAGCTAACAGATATATTAATTAAGAACAATCAACTAACAGGAAAAGGTATAAGCAACATTATACAGAATGGAATATCTCAAGGATTAACACCTAAACAAATGGAAACTAAAATCATTAAACAAATGAACGTATCTGTTAATAATGCTATAAGAATTAGTAGAACAGAAGCTAATAGAAATATGAATGCAGGAGCATATGCAAATTCATTAGAGTTACAGCAAACTGGAGAAGATTTCAAAAGACAGATAGTTTCTATAATAGATTCAGTAACTCGAGAACAATCAATTGAGGTTAATGGTCAAGTAGAAGATAGCAATGGTTTCTTTACATATCCAGGCGGAGTTCTTGTTAAAGTCCCTGGGAATAGTGGAGTATCTAAGTGGGACGTAAATGATAGAGAAGTTGTCGTATTAGTTCCAGTTGGTAAAGATAAAACTATAGAAGTTGGAACAAACCCAACTACAGGTAAAAATACAAAGATAAGCTTTAGAAATTTTAAATCATGGCTTAAAGGAAAATAAAAAATGATATTAGACAGTAATGATATTCAAAGATATGAATTAGTTCAGAAAAGAAAGCTACAAAGGATATCTGAGAATGAAGCATATGTTTTAGGGAAGAATCCTACAATATATAAGCAACCAATAGCAAAGACTCCTGACAATAGAATACCAGTTCCTCTAGCTAAATCAGCAGTAGAAGATATGACTGGTTATGCAGCAACTGTAGGAAACATTCAAATGAATTATGTTGCAGAATTAGATCTTACAGATCAAGAGACTGCAAAACTAGATGAATATAAATCATTAAATAAAAGAATATACAATCACAATGACGCAGACCTTGAAACATCTGAGTTATATTCACAGTCACTAAGTCAAGGAGAATCATACGAACTGTTTTGGGTATCAGATGATTTAGATTTAGAAAGTGGAATATTAACACCAGAATTTACAATGATTGATAACAGAGAGATTGTATTAGTATATGATAACAGCATTAAGAAAGCTTTATCAACAGCAATTAGATTTTGGAATGATACAGCAGGTATTAAACATGCAGATGCTTACTACGCTGGATTTATGCAATCATTCGTAAAGATAGAAGATAACGAAAAGAAAGATTTCTGGATGCGTAATGAAGATGGTGATACAGTTTATCCTTATACATCAGTTCCATTAGCAGTTTATAAAAGTGATAGAAACTCACAGCCATTGTTTGAAGCACAAAAAGAAATCATAGATGCTCATGATAATCTATTAAGTAAATCAGTAAATGAGATAGATAGATTCAACGCATTAGTTATGTTACTTCCTGGAAAAGTAGATGCAAACTTTATAACCAAACTTAAAGACTCTAAGATAATTGATGACTTAGATGAGTTTGAGAAATGGCCTGAGTATTTAGAAAAGAACTTAACAAGTATAAACGCATTCTATAATGACTTAGCAGATAGACTTGAGAATCTTTATTATTCAACAATTAAAGTTCCAGATTTCTCAGATGAATCATTCGCTGGTAACAGTTCAGGTATTGCAATTAAATATAAGATAATGGGATTAGAGTTTAAAGCAGCAATGATAGATGGTTATTTCTATGCAGGGTTACAACAAAGACAGAAGTTGATAAACCAAGTATTGAGCAGTGGAACAAAAACGTTTGATAGTTATAAGACAAAAGTTGATGGTAAAAGAAACTTACCTAAAGATTATAAAACAATTGCAGAAACAGTTAAGAACTTAGTTGGAGTTGTGTCTAAACAAACACTATTAAATTTCCTTCCAAATGAAATCGTATCTGATGCTGAACTTGAACTTGAGTTAATAGATAAAGAAAATGGAGTAATCGATTTAGAGAACCTATAATAACTTACAATGTTACACAGACCTCACTTAAAGTGTAATTGTGTAACATTGTAAAGATAAATATAGGAGACATAAAATGGATACAAATATAACAAAACAATTCAGGGATCCAAATTTAATAAAGTATGAGTACTTTGTTGATGATGATTTATTGGATAATAGTTTCCTTGAACTTAGAAGAAATTTACTTAAAAAGTGTTTTTTATCTAAAGTAAAGGTAAAAGAAACTAACAAACATAAAGGCATGACTTACGAGTTTTTTGCTTAATAACATTAATACAGAATTAAGGCTTGCGAGTTCTTAATAAAACAAACAAATGCTTGCGAGCATAAAATAAATATAACATTAAGCAATACTTAAGAGTAATGGCTGAAGGAATAATAACATGGAAAATACAGATAAATTACCTGTTGAGAAATCATTGGTAGTTGGTAGTCAAGAATATATAGACTTCATAAATGCAGAAAAAGGTAAATGGGCAATGGCTTATAAAGAAGACAATGCAACAAAACTTGAAGCTGAAAGAGAATCTATCAGAGAAGAGCTAAGGAAAGAACTTAATCCAGAAGAATCACCACTTGAAAAGAAAGTGAGAGAACTTGAGGAAAGAAATTCTACCAGAGAGAAAGAATTGTTAAGCAGAGATTTAAAAGATTCACTTAGAAAGAAAGCTAAGGAAATCGGAATGGATCAAAGTAGAGCAGATAGATATGCTGTTTTCGGAACAGAAGCAGAAGCTAATATGATTGCAGATTATGAATACACAAATGATATTATAACAAAAGCCATAGATGGAAAAATAAAAGGATCTTTTGATACAACACCTCCAAAGGCTGGTGGGGATAAAGAGACTAAATATGAAATGAAAGATTTAAAAGGTATGTCAAGAGACGAGATTAGAGAACTTGCTAAAAAGGGTTTAATCAACGGATATTAAAATATCTTTTATTTAAAAATAAATTAAAATAGTATGATATAGAATCATACGAAAAGGAAAAAAAGAAATGGCAATAGATAATTTCATCCCAGAAGTATGGGCATCAAAAGTTCTTGATTATCAAGACAAAGCATTAGTATTTGGTAATATTGTAAATACTGACTACGAAGGTGATATCTCAGCAATGGGTGACACAGTTCATATTAACCAATTAGGTGATATAACAGTTAGTGATTATACTAAGAACGCAGATTTAGCAGGAGCAGAAGCTTTAACAGATACAACTCAATCATTGGTAATTGATCAAGCAAAAGCAATTAACTTCCAAATAGATGACGTTGATAAAGCACAGCAAACTCCTAAGTTAATGAATCATGCAATGGAAAGAGCTGCTTATGCACTAGCAGAAGCTAAAGATGCATTTATCGCAGGTTTATATACTGGTGTTGATGCTTCAATGATCGTAGGTCTTGGAAATGATACAACTCCTCTTGTTCTTACACCAGCAAACATTTATGAAACAATTACACAAGCTGGTCTTTTACTAGATGAAGCAGATGTTCCAACTGTTGGTAGATGGGCAGTAATCGCACCATGGATGAAGAAAATGTTACTAGATTCTACAGAATTTACTTCAGCTTCTAAATTAGGTGACGAAATCAAAGTAAATGGTATGATCGGTCAAATCGCAGGTTTTACAATTTATGTTTCTAACAACGTTGTAAATACTGCAGCAACTAAGTACAAAGTAATGTTCGGAACTAACGAAGCTATTACTCTTGCTACTCAGTTACAAGAAGTTGTAGCTTACAAGCCAGAAGGTAGATTTGCAGACGCTATTAAATCACTAGATTTATACGGTGGTAAATTAGTTCAATCTAAAGGTATTGCATTAGGAACTTTCAACAAAGCCTAATCAGTAATAATCAATAAACAATAGAGAGGGCTTCGGCCTTCTTTTTTTTAGAAAAACAGGAGAAAAATATGCAGTGGTTTAAAAATACAAAAACAGGTCTAAGTTTTGAAATAGACAATGAAACAATGAAAGGTAAAAGATTAAAGTATGAAGATCTATTCAATAGATTAATACTAGATCCAGACTTTATTAAGACAGAACACCCAGAAGCAGAAGCTAAAAAGATTGCTATAGAAGTAGCTGAGAAGAAAGAACTTGAGGAATTAAGAGCTTTACAAACAGAAGCTAAGAAAGTAGTTAAAGCTAAAACTGTAATTAAAAAGTAAAATAGTAGGTGGCATAGGCTTTCTCTCCTGTTCTGTGTCACCTCATCTTTTAGGAGAGAACAATAGTGGTTATTAGTTTAACCACTAAATATTAGGAGCATTAATGAACGTAAAACAAATGAACGACTTTCAATACGATGTTGCATTAGGAAGAATTGACAGAGTTGAGAAACTATGGAAGTTTGGAGAAGGTAATGTTTCAACAACACCAACTACAGTTTGGAAAGGTTCTGTTCAACAACCAGGTTTATATATTTATCCAGATCAAGCATACATTATGGATGCTGTTTCAGATAATATTGCTGATAATACGCAAACAATGATAATACAAGGTTTAGATAAACACTGGAAGTTACAAGAAGAATTAGTTCAGTTAAATGGAACAACTCCAGTTAGTACTATATATGAATATATTAGAATAAACAGACTATCTATTTTAGGTGGTGGAGGATTAGTAGGTAATGTAGAAGTTACTCAAACTGGAACAACATCACCAATTTATAGTTATATTGCTGATGGTAATTTCGAAAGAAATCAAACTCAGCAAGCTTTTGTAACTATAGCAGTAGGTCATTCATTCTTAGCAGAAAGTATTGATATCTCTTCATTTAGTGGAAGGAAAACAAATTTATATGTTGTTGCTAGAAATTGGAAAGCTGCTGAAGATTTAGGTTTAATAGATCCACCTTTTAGAGTTCAAGCAAACTGGAATCTGTTTAATTCAACATTTCAAGTTGTTTCAAACGTTCCAATTAAAGTTGGAGAAAGAACTGACTTTGAAGCTAGAGGTTATACAGAGAACGCAACTGATAGTGTAACATCAGTGTTGCAAGGTGTATTAGTTCAAGAGAGATCAGTTCCTATTGACTTAGGAAACTTCTCAGCAATAGCAGGAACAGAATCTATTATAGTTTCTTGGGATTTACAAACACCAGCAGAAACTTCAGATATGGCAAACTTTGTTGTAGATATTTATTCAAATGTCACTAACAAATTAGTTGTTCAAAAGATACTAACTGATAAAGATTCAGTAGGAGTGACCGTCAATGGTCTAGTTACTGGAGTTGAATACAAGGTTAATGCTTATTGGGTTGGATATGACGGAAGACGAAGTACAATTGAATCAGCAAATGTAACACCAATTTAAGGAGAATAGATAAATGGCAATATGCACATTAGAACAAGTTAAGGCATTTAATTCTATAACAGTAGCAACTTATGATGCTTTAATAGAATTGAGAATACCAACAACAGAGCAATTTGTTCATGAATACACAAACAATAACTTCTTATCAGAAAATTTAGTTTCAACTGGTTATTCTAGTTCAAAGTTTTCTGGAAGATGTAAAGATAAAAGTAATAAGGGATATGAAATCTATAATGATACAAATGTATTTACTTCTGGAACTTTCACATTTGATTCAACACTAAAGACAATAACTTCTACTACAAACTCTTTTGCAGACTTTGAGATAGAAGATAACATTGTAATTGTTCAATCAACTAGAAATAACGGATTCTATACTATTACAGCAAAAGCTTCAGATAATGAAATAACTGTAAAAGAGAAACTCAGAAATGGAACAGACACAGCTTCAATCGCATTACTTGATTATGATGACTATATAACTTATATAGCTTGTAGAATGATAGGATATGATGTAATGACAAGAGATAAGACACAAGGTCTTAAGTCTCAATCATTAGATGCTTGGTCAGAATCATATACAGATAATAACAAAAGTGGTTATCCAGAAGAAATAACAACTGGATTAAATAGATACAAAATGATGAGGACTTTATAATGATTGAAAGTAGATATAATACAGACTTTACAGTTTTTACTAGATTGGAAGCTAAAGTTGATGGTAGATTATTAACAACTTATACTGAAGACTTAACAACTTACAGATGTGCTATATTTACACCAACATCACAAAGGTTTGCAATCTTTGGTAAGAAGCAATTTGCAATAGAAAAGAATTTATATTGTTCTGTAGATACTCCAATAGTTCTTGGCGATTATATAGTAGTTGATGGAAATGAATACGACACAGTATCACTTCAGAATACTAACAACTTAAATCATCACTTCTCTATTGGACTAGTAACAAGGAATACATAATGGGAGCTATATCAGTAAAGTTTCATACTGAAATTGATCAGTTCTTAACTGGTTATACTAAAAACAAAGCAAATGTATTAACTAAGATAGGTAAAATAGGAGTTGCAAATATTAAATCAGAAACTCCTGTATTAACTGGAAGGTTACAATCAGGTAATGATTATAATGTTGATAAAGATACTGTAAATTTTATCAATGATACTCCATATGCTTCATATGTAGAGAGAGGAACTTGGAAACAATCTGCAAATCCTTATATGAGAAGAGGGTTTAATAAAAGTCTTCCAGCTTTTAGATCTATTTTATTAAATGGATTAGCACCTTCAAATAAGAATTATAACGTAACTATTGATAGCTTTGATATATAGGAGAATATATGACATTAACACAGATTATATATAATATATTAGACACTTCAGTTGATATAACAATACCTAACATTTATGCTGGGTTTGCTAATGAAGACAAAAGTGCAAGAGATGGTTTATTAACCTTCTTTTTATTACCATCGCCTGGAGCTAACTTCACAGATGGAACAAGTGTATCACAATATCAGTTTGATATTTGGGACAAAGATATTTACCAAGCAGAAGTATATAAAGAAGAAGTTATTAAAGCTTTATTAGGCTTAGCTGGTTGGTATGATGAAAAACCTTTAATATTCGTAATGAACTCTGATCTTGGAGCAACTTATGATATGGATGGAGATATATGGCATTACCCAGTAATATTTGATATTAAATGGGTAAGATAATATATAAATAAAATTAAAATATAGATATACTAAGAAAAGTAATCTATTAAAATCAAGGAGATTTTAAAATGGCAAATTTTACAAATACGGATCTAGATACATTACTAGCTCAACCTACTTTCTTCGGTTATAGACCTTATGGATCAGGAGCACCTTTCGCTAAAGCTGTTTTCGCAAACGGAGCAAGTTATACACAGAACACAGAAGTTACTACAATTTCATTTGATGATGTTGGTGACGTTCAAGACCAAGTAGCAAACGAAACAGCTACAATTTCAATTTCAAGTGGTAGAGTATTAGACCCAGAGTTTATATATGATATCACAGGTGGATTATACACTAAGACTATCATAGATGGAACACCAGTTGTAGGTGCTACTCAGAATATAGCAAGTGGAGCATGGTTATTTGACGAGATAGTTCTAGTAGAGAATCAAAACGGAGACTTAACAGAGCCATCAATGACTTCTGTAACAGGTTCTGTAGATGGTGCCTTAGTTGATGGAACTGATTACAATATGGTATTCTTACCTAATGTTGGTTGGGGAATAGCAATCGTTGATAGTGCAACTGTAACAGTTGAAGCACAAGACATTGATTTAGTATATAATTATACACCAGTAGGAAGCACAAAGCTTACAAGAGGTGGAGTTAAAACAATTACTCCTATCGAAATCGGTTTTGAAGTAATTAATGACGATGGAACTTACAACCAGTTCATCTTCTACAAATGTAGTTCTGATGGTGCTGATGGTCATGGTTTCGGTTCTGAGAACTCAGCTGAGCCAATTACAATGGACTTAACATTCTCTGCAAAGAAAGATACAAATAGAGCAGATGGAGATCAACTAAACAGTAAAGAGTTTGGTGTAGCAGCTTCATTATTCGTATAAAAAGAAGAAGATTGATACAGTAGATAATACTGTATTAAATTAAACGTAAGGGAATCTAATACAGATTCCCTTTTTTTATTAGTATAGAGTAATAATTTATACAACAATTATATCTTATCAAATCTTTATCAGCTTTGGTAAAGATAATACTAAAGGCAATAACGTCTTTAAATAAAAGAATTTTCAGGAGAGAAAAGAAGATGAAAAATATTTATGATTTATCAATACAAAATCAAACAGCAAAAGAAAGAAGAACATTAATATCAGACTCTGGTAAAGAATATGATGTTAGCTTTGTTCCAGCAATTATAAACAGAACTTATTACGTAAGATGGGCTGAATACAATAAAGATATGGTTGTAGAGTTACATAAGTTTATAGATGTTCAAAAAAAGGCAACTGAAGGTGGAATAATTACAGAAGAAGATATGGCTACAATTAATAGCTATTCAGACTTAGCTAAAGAAGCTGCTCAATGTGGATTAGACTTAATAGTTTTTACAATGAAATCTAATGGTTACAAAGACTTTGATGAGGATGAGTTACTTAATAACTTCTCTCAGAAATCAATAGCATTTGCCATAAACTTTATCATGGGACTAGAAGATAAAAAAAAAGTGAAGAAAAGTCCGAGAACCAAAAAAGCAAATTAATAAATTGGAAATATAGTTATCAAAAAACTTATGGTATATTAAAAAGAGAATACAATATAAGTCAATCAGAAGCATTAACTGAATATTCAGAAGATCAACTGCAAGACTTAATGTCTCAATTACCTACAGAAAGAATAGTAACAATATCGCCTGGAATGTCTAAAATGGAAGCTGAGAATAAATACTTAGAATCTTTCATGGATAGAGACGTACAGGCAGTTGAAAATGCATTTGAATTAGCAATGTTAAAAAGTGATAGAGCTAGTGCAAAAGCAAATTTAAAGAAAGCACAAACAAAACCTGAGAAGAATTTCTATGAGAAACAAATCACAGAATTAACAAATAAAATAAATAAGCTATAGGAGGTCTATAGATGGCTTTAAATTTAGGAGAATTAATATTCAGCGTAGGGCTTGAAGACAGCGATTTCCAACAAGACTTGAGAGGAGCAAATCAAGCGATGGCAGATTTTGGTAGCAAAGCTAGCAAAGTTGGTAAAGAACTATCGTTAAAATTAACAGCTCCACTATTAGGTTTAGCGGCTGTGTCACTTAAAGTTGCGGCAGACTTTGAAGTATCAAGCAAAAAGTTCGCTAAAGCATTTGAAGGTGCTGGGGATGAAGCAGCAACTGCTGTAGAAAGATTAAACACAGAGTTTGGTCTTGCTAAATCAGAAGCAACTGCCTTACTTGCATTTACAGGAGACTTATTAAAAGGTTTCGGTGCAACATCGATACAAGCATTAGAATTAGCAGAAAGCACACAAGTATTAGCAGCTTCTTTAGCAGCTTACAATGGTGTTCCAGTCGCAGAAGCGTCTAAATCTATTACCAGTGCTTTAACAGGTGAAAGAGATGCACTTAAAGGTCTTGGTATTGTTATATCAGAAGAAGCAGTTAAAAGACAATTACTTTTAGATGGAACTGAAAAATTAACAGGACAAGAATTATTATTAGCAAAGGGTCAAGCAACTCTTAAACTTGCTTACAATCAATCATCAGACGCAGTAGCTTCATTCAAAGAGAATCAAGAAACAGCAGCTTTTCAATCAGCAAAACTAACAGCAGATTTAAAAGATTTAGGTGTTGAGTTTGGAACAATATTACTACCAGTTTTAAAATCTGGTGTAGAAGTAATATCAGGTATAGTTGAACAATTCTCTGATATGACTGAAGGTCAAAAGACTACAATATTAGTAGCAGCCGCAGTAGTTGCAGCAATTGGTCCAGTTATAGCGATAATTGGAACAGCAACAACAGCAATAGCTGGACTATCTACAGCAATGGCATTCTTAGCAGCAAACCCAATTGTATTAGCAGTTGCAGGTGTAGCGTCTTTAGGACTAGGTATAGTAGCTTTAGTAAAACATGCAAAAGATAAAAACATAGAGAAGCTTACAGAACAGTTTGGAGATCTAGGTAAAGAACTTGGTAAAACAGCTGATGAGATGGATGACTTTGTTAAAATTGCTTCAAAAGTTGAGAAAGCTTTAAAATTAAATGACTTTCAAGGTGACTTAGCAGAAACATCAAGTCAGGTTAAAGAGTTAGCGAAGAACTTAGGATTGACTGAAGAAGAAGTTGTATCTATTGGTTTAGCATCAGAAGATTTATCAAATGAAATGAAGAAGAATCTTACTGTTATAGATAATCAACTAACAGCAGAAAAAGAATTAGCAGAAGAAGCTGAGCAACAATTACAGCTAAAGAGAGATCTTGTAAATAAGCAAGAAGAATCTTTAACAGCGTCAGGAAACTTATTAGAAACTGAAAGTGAAATACTTGCTAGAAAAGAAGCTCAAATAGAACTTCAAGAAGCAATAAACAGAAAATACAAAGAAGGTTATGCAGACATTCTTAACATACTTGAATCTGAAAAGTCTCAGGTAGAACTTATTGATGATCAAATAGCTGGATTAGAAGACTTAAGCTTTGAGAACACAACTCAAGAAGCTAATAGACTTCAAGCAATAGAAGTATTAAAAGAAGCAAGATTAGAAGCAGTTGAGGAAGAAGGTAGAGAAGCTAGAGAAAAAGAGCAAGAAAGATTAGACTTCCAAGATGAATGGCTTGACAAAGTAGAGAAATCTTCAGCATCAAGACTAGAACTTATAAACTTAGAAGAACAAGAAGCAATTGCTTCAGCAAATAAAATAGGTGCTGATACAGATGCTATTGAGCAATTCTATTTTGACGAAAGAAAGAAACTTGCTAAGGTTTTAGGTGAAGAGAAAGTTCAAGCTGAAGAAAAAAGAACAGCAGAACTTCTTAAACAGAAAGAAATTGATGATAAAATAGCTAAAGCTAATCGTGGATTATTAGGTTATATCAAAGATCAATTTGGTATTCAAGATAAAATCAAAGAAGCTTCAGAAGATACTTTAAAATCTCAAGAAGATAGAAAAGATGTTACAGAAGATACTACAGATATAGTTGAAGAAAACCTTGTAGTTGAGAAAGATACTACTACTGAGATTGAAGACCAAATAGCTCTTATTAAAGAAAAGAATATAGCTCAAGGTATAGCAATTGAGGAAACTATAAAAGCTAATGATGAAGCAATATCTTCAGCAGAAGAAGAGCTTGAATTAAATATAAAGCTTGCAGAAATTATAGAACAAGAACTTGCATTAAGTAGTAGCAAAAGTCTTATAAAATCTAAAGAAAAAGAACTTGAATTATTAGAAAAAGAACAAGAAGGTATTATAGCACTTGGTGATTATTATGATGAGAATGATACAAATAGAAAGAAGATTGGTGCAGAGTTTGCAATACAAAATAGTAAAGACGCAAAACAAAAACAAGCTGATATACAAGATGAAATAGATCTTGAAGAAGAACGTGTCAAACAACTAGAGAAGAACATAAAAGAAACTAGAGAACTTGAAGCTCTTTTTGAAGAGAAGAAACGATTAGCATTAGAACTTGAAAAAGCTGCTGAAGATGGAAGAAGCAAAGAAGCTATAGCGAACTTAGAAGAAGAGTTAAAAGTTGTAGAAGGAGTTGTAGAAGCTAAAATTGAAGCAGTTGAAACTATTGCTGTAGCAGAAGAGAAAGCAGTTGTAGAAACAATAGATAACTTTGGAACAGTAGCATTAGAAAATGCTGATACTATATCAGGGACTATATCAACTATTTTCTCAACAATGTCAAAAGCATTAACAGTTTCTACTAAAGATATAGATGAATCATTCGTAGAGATTGGTTCAACTCTAACAGCAATTGGTGTGGCATCAGGAAATGTCTATGTTGCAGCGGCTGGTCTAGCAATTCAAGGAATAGCATCTATATTCACTTTTGTTGGTGATGCAGAAGATGCAGCGTTAAAATCAAAAAATATAATAACAGCTATTGGTAATAGAGTTGCACAAGAAAGATTAGATCAATTAATAGATGAACTAAAAGCTGAGTTTGATTTAAGAGAGAAAGCTATTGAAGCACTTTATGAAAGTGAAGTTGATATAGCAATAGAAAACTTAAGTGACGTTCAAAAAGAAAGACTAAAAGATCTTGGTGTTGTTCAAAGAACTGAAGAAGAGATTATAGAAGAAAATAGAAAAACTGCTATAAGATCATTCAAGAAGAAACTTAATGAAGAAATAAACCTAAACCGTGATGCTGAAGAGGAAATCTTAGGTGATACACTAGACTCATTAGATAAAGAGTTGGAAGCAAGATTAGCACTTATAGACACAGATTTAGCCGCTAGTATATCCGCTTTAGATGAAGAGTTCTTAGCTGAGAAAGCAAGACTTGGTGAATTAACAGCAGAAGAAATAGCTTTAGCAGAATTTAAAACTCAACTAAAGATTGATAGAGATGAAGCAGATAGATTAGCACAAATTGCTAAGATTTTAGAATTAAGAGAAGCTGGTAAAACAGCAGAAGCAGATGAACTTCAACAGAAATTAGATTCTGAAGATGCATTATTAGCTTTTGAAATAGCCGCTCAAATCTCAAGAGAAGCAAATGACCAAGCTCTTTTAGACTTAGAAGCAGAAAAACTATTAGCAGAAACTGATAGAATTGCTGAAGTTCAAAGGTTAGAAGAAGAAGCAGATACTGCAAGACTATTAGCAATTGATAACGAAGAAATAGCTAGACTTGCTGCAATAGACGCAGAAGAAGAAGCTAGAATATTAGCATATGATAATGAATCAGAAAGATTAGAAAGTGCTAATACAGACGCATTAGACGCAATAGATGATATATTTGAAGCACAACAAACAGCAGCACAAGACATATTTGATGCAGAAAAAGAATATAAAAATGCATTAGCACAACTTCAATATGAACAAGCTGTAAATGATTTAGCAATTAGATTGTTAGCTGTTAAAGCTGAAAAGATTAAAGCAGTTTCAGAAGTTCCTTGGTATCAAGCAGGAATATTTGGAAATACTGATGATAAAGTTTCTAGTGCATATAATAAATTAATATCTTTAGTAGAAGGTATAACAATTCCAGATCCAGTATTTTTAGCAAATGGTGGTATTATTAATCCTTCAGTAGGTGGAACAAACGCTGTTATAGGTGAAGCTGGAAGTTCAGAAGCTGTAATACCTTTAAATGATGCATTCTTTAACAGATTAGCAAAAGCGGCTACAGGCTCAACTATGGGAAGTAACGTAACTAGTAAAGGTAATAATAATGGATCATCAATTATTAATGTAGTTTTAGATGGTAAAGTGATAGCTAAATCCACAATTGATTTAGTTAATAATAAAATTTATACAATAGATTCAAGAAGTATAAGATAATAAGGAGATAATAAATGATTTGTAAAAGTGGAGAGGATTTCCATTTTGATGAAATACACTGGATAATTGGAGCACAATATAAATATAAAGATAAATATTTTAGAGGTTTAGTAAATGGAAAATATATTGCTTTTCATAGATATATATACATTAAACATAAAGGTGTTATAAATAAAGGCAATGTTATTCATCATAAAGATTTTAATCCACTTAACAATTCAATTGAAAATCTAGAATCATTATCAACTTCAGAACATATGAAGTTGCACGGAAAGTGTTTTACAGATTCTCACAAAGAATGGATAAGAATTGGAAAGGTTGGGTGTAAAAACCCAATGTTTGGTAAAAGTGGAGAAGATAGTCCAACATATAAATATAAGGATGGAGATGTATGGCAAATACCATCAGGTCCATGGAAAACAAAAACAGGTGGTAAGATAAAGTTAATAAAAAAATCTGAATACCATCTTTATAAGGAAATTAACCTTAAAGGAGAGACTTATCATTTTATTATGGGATAATTTAATAACAGATGCGGTTTTAACATCAAGTTCTGAAAACTTAAGTAAGCCAATAGATAACTTAAAAGACACTAACCTAGCGAAGTATTTTGAAATGACTTCAGGATCTGGAAGCGTGGTCATAGACCTTTTAAGTGCTCAACAAATAACTGATTTTATGATTCCATCAACAAATATTACTTCAGGCTTTACAACACTAAAGCTTGAAGCTAATACTACAAATAGCTGGGCTTCTCCAGCTTATTCTGTTGATTTGGAATTATACAACAACACATACATAGGAGCAAAAGATATTAATCAATCATATAGGTATTGGAGATTTGTTGTAAATGATACAAACATAACTACAGTTAATTTAGGATACTGTTATATTGGGGATAGACTTCAATTACCTGGAATCGATCCTTCTATATCATTAAGCTATAATACACAAACAAGCACATCTTTCTCAGTATCTCAACAAGTATATTCTGATACAGGAGTTGATTATTTCTCATCAGAGTTTGAGTTTCCATTAATTACGGAATATCCTGTAGTTATAGATGGTAAGCAAATTGCTACAAGAGAAGATATATTAGAGTTTTGGTATTTTAACAAAGGTGCGACACCAATCATAATTGTTATATGGGATAACAACCGTGATAGATTTCCGCCAGTGTTCGGGTTAATAACTCAGAATCAACTTGAGTTTTCAACAGATAGCACACAAGCACACTATTCTATGAATCTTAATTTTGTAGAGACAAAATAATGAGCTTGTGTAAAGATAAATATAAAGGCAAGGAGACGCAAACATGAGCGGAAGAAAAATAGAAAATTCAACTATTGCTAGTGCAGACTGGACAGCGGAAGTTGAATCAAAAAATATATTAAAAATAGGTTTTAATAACATGGAATTCACACAGATGGATACTACAACAGTTCCAGCTATTGTTGCTGGTTCTTCTGTTGATGTAAATGGTATCATTTATATATTCGATGGAACAGAAGTAGTAACAGGTTCTCCATCGAATGGAGAAGTATTCGTTAAAATTACTGGAGGTGCAATAGCATCTGCATCTTTTACAAATGAATCAATACCAGCATATGACTTTGATAGAAAAGGTTATTATAATGTTAGTGGAGAAAGATTAATTATACAGATGACTAAACTAGGAGCATCTTATACAAATAAACAACAACTTAGTACAAACTATATAGATAGACAATTATCAATTGGTTCTGGACCATCTAGTGATAAATTAAGTGTATTTCCTAATCAAGATATTTCAGCTAGTATTGGTAATTTAAAGATGTGGAATACAGCAACAGCTACTTATTTATCACATTATGCCATGGGGGAATCAACAACAGATTATGGATTTTTACAAACAAATTTAGGAACCTGTCAGACTAATGCCCCATCTGGACAAAGTGTAAAAATTAGAAATGCTAATATAGATGTAGCAACCTTCTCTGATTCAGCTATTAATTTATTAAAGCCTGTTACTGTTAGTAGTGATAGTATTCAATCTACTGCTTTTACATTAACAAATACATCAGTTGGTGGAACATCATGGATAATGCAAACTCTTGGATCTTTTCAAAACAATACAGGAACTTTAAGATTTTACAATAATACAATAGGAACAGCAGCTTTATCTATGACAAAAGAAGGTAGAATGTTTACAGGTTTAATTGATAACGGTGTAGACCTTTTACAAGTTGGTTCTAATACAGATATCTCAGCTAGTATTGGTAGATTAAGAGTAACAGGTAGTGGAACAAATATGTATCTGTCGCACTATTCATTAAATGCTCTAACTGAGTTCAGTAGTATTGTAACACAAGCAGGTGCACATGTACTTAATGCCTTAGCAGGTCAAAATCTAGACATCAGAAACGGAGGGCTTAACGTTGCACAATTCTCAGGATCAGCAATTAGCTTATTAAAGCCTACTACTGTAACTGGACTAGTAGGGAGTAGCGAATTATTTCGTGTCGAAAAAAACGGATCT